>Ga0308407_1001133_pt1 | contig 15546 bp, 10 predicted proteins | sample HotsprSampleMSe2_FD_203476 | JGI IMG/M metagenome (GOLD analysis project Ga0308407, IMG submission 203476) | Hot spring phototrophic mat microbial communities from Mushroom Spring, Yellowstone National Park, Wyoming, United States - 20060911_MSe2 ...
TTAATTTCTAAGTGAAAATTCTTTTTTATGCATTATTTTTTAAATCAAAAAATATCTTTGACTGAAAAATAGAAATTTTAAAAAAAGAGACTAACTCAATTTTGAGACAGCCTCAGTAGGAGCGAAGCGACGAAGCAATCTCCCCTATTGCTCCACCCCGTCATTGCGAACCGAAGGGTTGGCAAGTGTGTTGGCGTGAAGCAATCTCCCCATTGCACATTCCTGTTGGCGTTAGGTGTTTTGGGGGGATTGCTTCGCCTGATTGTTATCAGGCTCGCAATGACGAGAAGGAAGTGTTCGCTCGCAATGACGTTGTGGGGCTACAGACTTGCAATGACGTAACAAAAACATTGTTAATTGCCTTGCAAAGGTCTTAATATGTTTATTCAAAATTGTTTAATAGCTTTGGAAGTATGAAGTATTCTTAGAGAAAAAACTTTCTTTTAAATTAAAATTGTAAGTGCTTGTTTTTAAGTAGTTTGACTTGGCAAAAGAAATATTATAGAAAATTCTGATTTTTTTGAGGAAAAAATGTAACTGAATGTGTATAAAATAATTTAAAATTGATCAATGTAAACAAGTAATTAAAATTGAAGATATTATGCAAAATGCAGTTAAATATCATTTCAAAAATTTTTTTTATAACTTTACATCAAAGTACTAATATGAAGTTTTACTTTACAATAATAATTTTATGTTTTGTAGCTTATCTTTGTTATTCGCAACAATACGGCAACGAGTGGATCAACTACAATCAAAAATATTTTAAAGTACCTATATATAAAACTGGTTTACATCGTATAAGTCGTCAGGCTTTGGTTGCAGCAGGTTTTCCTATAAATAATATTCATCCAAAGAATATACAAATGTTTGCAAAAGGGAAAGAACTATGTATATATGTTCACGGTGAAGATGATGGAATTTTTAATAACACAGATTACATTGAGTTTTATGCAGAAGCTAATGATGGTTGGTACGATTCTTTACTTTATAAGTATCCGGAAAAAATTGCAAATCCATATTATTCATTATTTAACGATACTATAAACTATTTTTTAACTTGGAACCAATCTCAAAATAATTGTAGAGCTATTTTTGAGCTTGATACAAATTTTTCTCAGTATCAATCGGCAACACACAGTTTTTGTTATGTTGAAAAACTTATTGTAAAAAGCGATTATTATTATTATGGTGATATAGGTTGTTGGTACAATAGAGCTGAAGGCTGGTCAAGTTATTTTGCAGATATTAATCAACCTATAAGCATTAGTATTTCTACTCCAAATTATGCTGCTGTTTCTTTACCATCTTATATTTCATTTTTATCTTTAAGTGCTTCAAATGCTTCTTTTACAAGTGGTGGTAATCATCATTTAGGTTTTTATGTTAATAATTCATTGATATTTGATACTATTTTTATTGGTTTGCAAAATATAGAAAAACATTTAACATATCACTTACCGTTGTCATCAACTACTTCGTTTGTTTTAGCGCCAATTAACGATTTGAATCTTGTTACCGATAAATTGGCTTTATCGTATATTAAATTGCGTTATCCGCATCAAATGCTTTTTAATGCATCGAAATACAAATTTTTTCTCGAAAATCACCCATCAAGTAATAAAAGTCTCATAGAAATTCAACAGCCTTCTTCGGCTAAAGTTATTTTATGGGATATTACCAACAATAGAAAAATATATACGAAATACGAAACAGGAGTTCATAAAGCTCTTATTCCTAATGGTCAGATAAGTAATAAGCATATTTATTATTGTGTTGAAGATTCTATAATATATGCAAATGTATTGCCTGGAAAGATTTATACAAATTATTTAGAAAATGCTCAAAATGCCGATTATATAATAATAACGCATCCGTCATTAAATTCGAGTGTGGCTCAGTATGCTAATTACAGAAATCAAACAGGTTATCAAACGTTAATAACAGATGTTACACAATTATATGAACAATTTTCTTATGGAATAAACAAACATCCTTTAGGCATAAAAAATTTCATAAGATTATTGTACAACCAATATGGTGAAAAAATAAAACACATTTTAATAATTGGTAAAGGAATAAGAAATGAAATGTACCGAAAAAATATTTCGATGTATTCTCAAAATTTAGTTCCAACCTATGGCACACCACCTAGTGATCAATATTTTACCTCGAATATTCAAAACCGTCTTCCTTTATACTCAATTGGTAGGATAGCTGCAACATCGAATAATGACGTAATTTTATATTTGAATAAGGTAATACAATATGAAACAAGTGAGCCAGCTAATTGGCAAAAACGTATATTGCACTTTGGTGGTGGGCTAAATACATCGGAGCAACAAATGATAGAAACCTTTTTAATTTCACTTGAAAACATAATCGAAGATACATTGTATGGTGGTTTTGTGCAAACATTTTTAAAAACAACAAGTTTGCCAATACAAATAACTGTTTCTGATTCTATTCGACATTTAATAAACGATGGCTGTAGTATTTTGAATTTTTTTGGACATGGAACCTCTGGTGGTTTCGATCAAAACATTGACGAACCATCTACCTACAATAATCAAGGACGCTATCCTTTGTTGTTTGCTAATACCTGTTTATCGGGTGATATTTATTTGCCTGACTACAAAAGAATTGCAGAACGATGGGTTTTAATACCAGATAAAGGGGCTATAGCTTTTTTAGCTTCTACTGACTTAGGAATAGCATCCCAACTTTATGTGTATTCTCAAGAGTTTTATAAACAAATAACATATAAAAATTTTGCAAAGCCTATTGGTCATTGTATTAAAGAAACAATTAAAGAGGTTATTAGTCAAAATGGCTGGGGTCCTTATATAGAAAATACATGCTACGATTATACTTTGCATGGCGATCCTGCTATAAAAATGCATGTTAAAGATTTACCAGATTTAACTATACATTCGTCTGATATTCAATTTTTTCCAAGTAACATAACTAATGACATAGATACCTTTGAACTTTCGGTAGTTGTTACAAATTATGGAAAGGCTTTTATATCGCCATATGTTGTTGAAGTAAAAAGAACTTTTACAAATGGTCAACAAGCAACCATTTCAAAAATACGTCAAAAGTGTTTGTACAAAGATACTGTTGTTTTTCGAATTCCTGTTGATTTTGTTAATGGTTCAGGAAATAACCAATTTTGTGTCATAGCTGATGCCCTTGGATGGATAGAAGAATATAATGAAAATAACAATAAAGTATGTGTTAATAAGTTTATTTCTGTAAGTGATATTATTCCAATATATCCTTACGAATTTGCAATATATCCTAACGATAGTGTTACTTTAATTGCCAGCACAGGATATCCTTTTTTACCTAGTTTGAATTATATTTTTGAAATAGACACAACAGATTTATTTAATAGCCCATTCAAAAAAGTTGGCTATGTTTCGCAATTAGGTGGTATAGTTGCATGGAAGCCGCCTATTATGTTAGTTGATTGTACAGTATATTATTGGAGAGTTGCTTTAAATTCAAATACACCAAATTGGAAAGAGAGTTCATTTATTTATATTCCAAGTAAAACAGGTTGGTCGCAAGCTCACTTTTTTCAATTTAAAAAAAATCGTTATCGTTTTATTAATTACAATAGATCTACTAGAACATTTGAATTTATTACGACTCCAAAAGAGTTACATTGTCAGACTATGGGCGTTGGAGCTGCATCAAGTTACTTCGATTATTTTTACAATTTAGATAACATTATTGAAAGAAGTTCGTGTTCGCCAAATTCTGCTATACTTGCAGTAGTTATTGACCCGCTAACAATTGAACCTTGGACAAGCGACAAGGCAAATTATGGTCATGTGAATTATCCAGTTTGCCCGCCAAAATTACGTTCTGATTATTATTTTACATTTTTTTCAACATCACAAGGACTAAATAGTTTAAATACATTTTTAAAAGATTCGGTTCCTAATGGACATTATATTTTGTTATACAATTTTATATATGGTAATTTTCAGCAATGGCCCGAAATTTTATACCAAACTTTAGAAAGTATGGGTGCGGTTCAAATTAGAGCTGTACCAAACGACGGAGCTTATATATTTTTTGCTAAAAAAGGCGATTTTTCGTCTGTAATAGAAAAAATTGGCGATAATAACGATACGCTTATTCTTGATATAGAAATTCCTGTTAATTACTTTAATGGACATATATTTTCAACTTTGATAGGACCATCTTCAAATTGGAAAACTTTACATTGGTTACCAAAATCGAACGAACAACCAACAAAAGATTACGAATATATTTCCTTGACGGCCTACAAAGCAAATTTCGATAGTGTTCAGGTTATTCCAGTTATGACAAAAGATACATTAGATTTGTATAATTTGCAAGATTATGCTGATGCTTCGATATATCCTTATTTACGACTGACATTTTATACACACGATGACTCACTAAAAACACCCACACAATTGAAACGTTGGCAAATTACTTTCGATGGTGTACCAGAAACAGCTATTTCACCTAATTTGGGATATTATTTTTACAAGGACACATTACAAGAAGGCGAAACAATTAAGTTTGCTGTTGCTACGAAAAATATTAGCCCTTACGATATGGATAGTTTGCTTGTGCGATATTGGATATATGATAAAAACAATAATATTGTTCCATTAGCTATTAAACGTTTACGAAAACATCCGGCTAACGATTTGTTGATCGATACAATTAAGTTTTCTACTAAAGGGTTGCCAGGTTTAAATTATTTATGGTACGAAGTTAATTGTGTTAACCCAACTTTTGGAACATACGACCAATTAGAACAGTATCATTTTAATAATTATGCTGTAAAATCGTTTTATGTTCAAACTGATAAAATAAATCCTTTGTTAGATGTAACATTTGATGGCGTAAGAATTTTAGACGGAGATATTGTTTCTGCTCGTCCTAATATTGTTATTCAATTAAAAGATGAAAATAAATTTTTAGTTTTAAACGACACATCAATTTTTGCAATTTATTTAACTGACTTGAAAACAAATATTGAAAAGCGAATATATTTCAACAATTCGGAGAATCCTTTATTGTTTTATCCTGCACAACTGCCGCATAATATCTGTAAGGTAGAATATAAACCAGTTTTGAATGATGGTACATATATGTTAAGAATACAGGCAAAAGATATGTCGAATAATATAAGTGGCTATTACGATTATACTATTACTTTCAGAGTAGTCAATAAACAGGCTATTTCAAACGTATTAAATTATCCAAATCCATTCAGTACATCAACACGCTTTGTTTTTACATTAACAGGTTACGAAGTACCTGATGATATACGTGTAGAAATATATACAATTTCTGGTCGTTTGGTAAGAACTATCAGAAAGGATGAGTTAGGGCATATACATATAGGAAGAAACATAACACAGTATGTGTGGGACGGTACAGATGATTATGGCGATAAATTGGCAAATGGTGTGTATTTTTATAGAGTTGTTGCACGACACAAAGGTAAAGCTGTTGAACATATAGAAACTGAGGTTGACAAGTATTTTAAAGAAGGATTTGGTAAGATGTATATTTTAAGATAATATGGGAAATAGTTTGTTTATATGTAAACAATTTATTATTAATCAAGATCATTGTGCACACAAGTTGGGAACTGATAGTATTTTATTAGGTTCGTGGGTATGTGTTGATGGTGTGAAAAAAATTTTTGATATAGGTGTAGGTTGTGGAATATTATCTTTAATGATGGCTCAACGCAATAAAGAAGCAAAAATTTTTGGTGTTGAAATAGACAAAGATTCATTTGAACAAGCCTTAGATAATTATAAAAGGTCGCCCTGGAGTGATAGAATTAGCGTTATTAATACATCGTTACAGAAATTTGGAAAAAATAAGTATAAGTATGATTTAATAATAACAAATCCACCATATTTTGTTAATTCTCTTAAATCTCCTAACGAAAAAAGATCAATTGCGCGTCATTCTCATACTTTAACTTTAAGAGAGATAATTCACTTTTGCGATACTCATTTTGAACCAAACGGAAGATTAGCATTGATAATTCCTATTAGTGTTTTTCATTATTTTAAAGATATTTTAGCAATATATTCGTGGTATATATATCGGATAGCAAAAGTGTTTCCAAATTATGAAAAACCAGCACATAGGGTACTTATAGAATGCGGAAAATATAAAGCAGGTTTTGAATACGAAGAAATTACAATCGAAACAAATAAACGGCACGTTTACACAAAGCAGTATGCAGAACTTACTAAGGATTTTTATTTAAATATGATGGTAGAGAAATGATAATATTTTTCTTTTAACTTTTTTTATTATTGCAAAACCAAAGCATTTTGAATAATTTTAAAAATAGACTAACTTTGCAAGTTGAATTTGGAAAAAATTTAATATTAAAATGCAGATGGAAAAACCAAGAATTTTAATTAAAACTAAAAATTTACAGATAGTTTTTGATTATTGTATTGAAACTAAAACTGAGTTTACAGTTATTCCTAAAAGTTCAAACGATGATTGGGAAATAGAATTAAATATTCGCAACATTATAGATGCTATTAAATGGGGAATGTTTCTAAAAGCAAATAAAATTGAGTTGGTAGAAAATTCAATTCTTTTAAATCCAATATCTATAAGCAAGCCGCCGACTGCAACACAAAAAAACAAAAAAGAACGTCAAAACAAAACACAAACCGATGCAATTAATAGTTTGAATCAGATAACAGAACCATTAATTGAAACAATAGAAAAAAACGATACAACTCAAGAATCAATTTTAGATTTTTCGGAACAAAAAACGTCGGATGAATTATTTTAAATACATAGTAATTTTTTTAATAAATTTGCTCTATTCGTTTACTTTTAGTCAAGAGAAAAATCAATTAAAGGGATATATATTTAATCAAAAAGATGAGAAACCAATATCCTTTGCTAACATTAGAATTAAAGACAGTCCTTATGGCACATCGTCTGATGAGTCGGGAAAATTTGAATTTACATTTCCAAATCAGTTTTTAAACGATACGCTTATTATTAGTTGTTTAGGTTATAAAACATTAACTTTGCCTATAAATAAATTGAATTTAAAAACTTCTCAACGATTTGAATTAGAAGATTCTTTAATATTGTTGAATGAAGTTATAGCTTTAGCTTACGATTTTATTGATGCTTTAAAATGGAAAACTAAAAACGAAGAAAAAGGTCGTTTGTATTTAACCTTTGCAACAAGAGAGTTGACAAATGCTGCTAATTTTGTTAGTATATTAAAAGAAAATTTTGGAAAAGATTTCAAAATAAAAAGCAATTTTATAAGATGGAAAAAAATTAAAATTCCCGAAGTAGATGAAAAAGCCGAAGTTATTGTTGCTTGGTTTCGCTGTCCATATTGTCCCGATCCTGAAAATATAACTGTAACAATTGATGTTACAGATAAGAAAAATAAAAGCCTTGTTGAAAACGAAGTATTTCAAAAAAAGTTAAAAAAATATTTTCAAAATTTTCTTGATAAAACTTTTGCCCAAGGTGTTGACTACAGGCAAATTGAATTTAGAGATAGTATTGCATATTTGAAAAAAGCAACAGAACCATATACAGGTCAATGTTATGGATATTTCGAGAATGGGCAAAAGGGTTTACGAGGTGCTTATGTCAATGGTCTTCGCGATGGCTTGTGGGAATATTGGTATAGTAACGGCGAAAAAAAAGTAGAAGGCAGATATAAAATGGGCAAAAAAGAAGGTCAATGGAATTACTATTATCCGAGCGGAAAAATTAGAATTAAAGCTAATTATAAAAATAACGAATTTGATGGAATTAATACTTGGTATTACGAAAATGGGCAGAAAAAGAAAGAATCGTTGTATCGCGATGGTGTTTATATAGAAAAAACTGAATGGGACGAAAAAGGTAACATTATTGAAATTCGGAATTTTTTAAGAAATTAATTAGGCCCTATAGTTCAACGGATAGAACGGAAGTTTCCTAAACTTTAAATCCAGGTTCGATTCCTGGTAGGGCCACTAAGAAAAGCAACTTAATCCGAAAGTAGTTATTTCTTAAAAGGTCATTTTTTAAATAAACCACAGAGTATCACTGAGAAAAACCTCTGTGTTCTTTAAAAAATTTACAAGGTTTATGCATCTAAATTACTAAATCTTGTGTATTTTTTACAAAAAAAATAATATTAATTTATTGATAATCAAAGATTCATTATATTAATAAGCGACAACTATTTAAAGTAAGAATAAATTGTTTTTTTATTCTTCATAAATTATTTTTGAATATTGATCGAGTGAACCAATAATTCTAAATTCTGTTCTACGGTTTTTTTGTCGTCCTTCTGGGTTATCTGTACCATCTGGATTTGTATTAGGTGCTATTGGTTTTGATTTGCCATAGCCTTTAGCCACTAATCTTTCTTTTTCAATTCCTTTGCTAATTAAATATTTTACAACGCTTTCGGCACGTTTTTGAGAAAGTTTTAAATTATACTCTTCTGAGCTAACACTATCTGTATGTGATGATATTTCTACAATAATACGAGGATTTTCCATCATTAATTTATAAACAGTTTTATCTAATATTGCTTTAGATGAATCTGTTAAGTTCCATTTGCCATATTCATAGTAAATGTTCTTAATAACAATGGGTTCAAGTGGAATAACATTAATGTATATAGCATCGGCACGTAAGGTGTCGGATTGAGTTATATTTTGAGTTGTGATACTAAGTTCTTTATTAAAAAAGCCATAGTTATCAATAACAACTTTATAATCTTTTTTTGGTTCTAAATTAAAGAAAAATTCTCCGGATTCGTTTGTTAAAACAGATTTAATAAATATACGTTCGTTACCATTTACTACGTAAAGATCTATTTTTTTATTTGGCAAAGGATTAACTTTATCAGATTCCTCGTCAAGTTCTTCAATAAAGTATTTGTCAACAATTTGTTTTTCGAGTTGTTCGTATAAAGTACTATCTTTTATAGCATATACTTTTCCAATTAAAGCAACGTGAATGTAATTAGACCATCTGTATTCAAAAATATCGTCGCAACAAGTCTCGTGCAAAAGTGGAATTATTCCTTTTCTGTTTGAAACAAAAAAGCCGCCTTCACGGCTTTTTGATATCACAAAATATAAATCGTCTGCAGAAGAATTTATCGGATATCCTATATTTTCTGGTGTAGTAAATTGAGTTAGTTCTCCTTGTGCTTTAAAAATATCTAATCCGCCAATAGAAGGCCATCCATCTGAACTAAAATAAAGTGTATGTGTATCAATATCATAAAAAGGTGTCATTTCGTTACCTGATGTATTAATTTTACTTCCGGCATTTTTTGGAGGTTTAAATTCATTTTTTTTGGGGTTGTAAATAGAGTACCAAATATCAAAACCACCTTTTCCACCTTCTCTATCGCTAACAAAGTATAAAATTTCGTTTTGTGTTTTAGAATCAATGGCAACTGTTGGTTGGGTGGAAGTATATTGAGGATTATTTATTTGCGAATTAAGTTTTATAGGTTCTGTCCATTGTCCTTCTACTTTTTCGCTTAGGTATATGGAACAAATCATTTTATTTTTCCAGTTTTTTTTACATTTTGTAAAATAAAGTCTGTTTCCAGCCGGATTTAATGAAGGGTTAAGTACGTTGATATTAGGTTCATTAAATGGTCCTTCAAAAAGACCTTCGCTAAACCATTTTTCTCCTTTTTTTCGAGCTATGTATATTTGACGACTTGGAAATATGGTATCGTTGTTTAAATCTAAGTAGAATAATTTATCTGTTTTTAAAGAAGAGTAAAGAATTGTATTCCCGCTTAAAGGGAATGGCGATGCTTCTGCGTGTGCTTTGTTTATAGATGTATCGAGGTGTAAAATAAATACGTCTAATGGTTTTTCTTTTAGTTTAATAGCTAAATCACAGCCGTCTATTTCGTTTTTTACTTTCTTTTTATATGGTTCTTGTAGTTTTGAACCTTTTATCATTTTTGAAAATAGTGTGAAGTCGTCTTTAGCATTTTTATAATCACCTTGCATTTTTTTCATAAGTCCTCTGTAAAATAATGCTTCAACAAATGCTTCTTTATCGGCTTCGAAGGCTTCGTTGAAGTACTGATGTGCTAAAGGATAATTTCTTGCTGCGTAATATAATTCTCCTAATTTGAATTTAATATCGGCTTTTTCTGGATTTTTTTGGTGAATGGCTTCGTAATATTCAATGGTCGAGTATATGTCGCCCAATTTTTCGGTTTTTTTTGCAATGTTTTTTATTTGCCAAGAATTTAAGTACTTCATGGTTTCTGATGGTTGTGCTAATATTACTTTTGAAAGTAATGATATGTATATAATTACATACGATCGCATGGTATAGTAATTTTTTTAGGAATTGTACTTTTTGAGGTGTAAATAACAGATACTTCGAAAGCTCCACGTCTTTGCGTAGCTTTGGCAAGCTCGCTTGTATTAATGTCGTAACTAAAGCCAAGTTGCCAATGTTTTATTTGTGCGCCTATCATTAAAATACTAGCATCGAATGCTGTTGTAAAATCGTTTCGGAAATAAATGCCTGTGAAAATTCTTTTTAAAAGTAATGTTTTATTTGGAATATTATATCCTACTTCGCTACCTGTTATTAAATCAGTAGCTTTACGTTGTCGCATTTGGAATATTCGAGGTGTAAAATAAAATGATTTTATTGGAATCGTAACTCCTCCATATAATGTATGACGAATAGTAAGTTTGTGATTATCATCGTTAAAACTTTCTTTAGGTAAAATAAGATGGTAAGCAGAGAGTCCTATCTCTGGATGAAAAAGTCTCATAGGTTTATCCCAGGAAATTCCAATATTAAAATCGGGATAGTTTAAGTTGTTTACAAGATTTGTTTCGAAATTATTTAGTTGAGGGTTGAAATATCCAGTAGTCATATCGAATTGGGTAGGGAATGTTATATTTTCGAAAGAATAATTTTTAAAAACCATTCCACCTTGTAATCCAAAATGCCAATTACTTTGTTTAATAGTTTTGTGATACGACAATGTGATGAAAATTTTATTAACTGTTAAGCCAATAGGTCCCGATTTATCGTTTATTATGTTAATAGCGTAACTTAATTGTTCTGAATAAATATACCATTGATGTTCGAACGAAACAGCTATTGTTCTGAATGGAATAGATAACGATTTCCATTGGTTGCGATAGTTGTTTACAAAACGCCAATCTGCTTCTACGTTGCCAGCATTAGCTGGATTTAGTGTAAGAGGAGAATAAAAATATTGAGAAAAGTGAATGTCTTGGGAATTGGTTTTAAAAGTGATTATTAAAAATAATATTAAAACATAATATTTCATTTAATGCTGTTTTCAATTTTTAGGTCAAACATAATATAAATAATTTAACTTTACAAATTTACAAAGAATTTCGATTTTTTCTTTAAATAAAAAGATACTTTTAAGATTTTTGTAAATCTATTCTGGAATTGTATAGTTTGTAATTTTGTTTATCGAAGATAATGTCTCATTTTAAAATATTTTTTTGTAATTTTCTTCTAATTTTAGATTGGTTAATTAGAATATTGTTTATCTGTGAAATTTTACTTTCAGGGTACGATTCCTTTGGATAGTTAAATTGTGCATTTTGATAATGAATAATAGCGAGATTTATAATTTTTCTATGTACTTAATTAGTTCGTGAGCAGAAATTTTATATCCTAAGTAATCTAAAATCCATAATGCAGAATTGTTGTTTAGTTTTGAAATATAGGTTTTTGTTTTTAGTTTCTTTTTTATTACATCGGTAATATTTGTTTCAGAAATACCTTTTTCGTGTAATTTAATTATAACTTCATCTTTATTGGTTGACATTTCTACTATAACGCGTCTCCACCAATTATAAATTTTTTCCTTTTTAAAAATAAGCAATTTTTTAGATATTATTGTTTTATATGATGAAGCAAAATATTCAAAAGAGCTTTCGCCTTGAAGATGCGTATAACCTATTTCTACAACAGGTTTTCTGCTTTCTGAACTTAAATGGGCAATTTTTTCAATTAATTTGCATAACTCTTTGTGAAAAACCATATAAGCTTCGGAATTATTTTTTTGAATATCTGTTTGTTCAGCCGAAGCGTTCTGTTTATCTTTTTTTAGCTGTTCTTCTTTGTTCAATGCTTCGTCAATAAAGTGTTTTTTCATATAAATTAATTATTCCTTTAAAAGATTCGTGAATTCCTTTGTGTATTTCGTACCAGAATTCGAAAGCTGCTTCATTCTTATTTATATTGAAACGCTCGTACCAGTAATTGAGTTCAAGTGTTTCGTTTTTTTCTTGGAATTTATTGTTAATAAATGTATGAATAAAATCTATATTACGTTCAGATTCCCAGAAAATTGAAGAATTACGGCTATTTATCCAAGCAGCAATATTCCGAATAGAATCTTGGTATTCATATTTTTTACCGTATATTTTTCCTAAAATTTCGGGTATCATATCTTCTGCCCAAGCTCTGTGGAAGCGACAGAATCCCATATTGTCGAGCATAAGTTCTTTTATAAAACGTTGTGCATTTTCTCTTCCAAGTTTTCGTGGTTCAATAAAATCTTTTCCATAATACATATAATATTTGCCCATTATGGGCATTGGCGAAAGTGCGCCAGGTGTCCAGTATTGATTTGGAACCATCCATCCTTTTCTGCGAAAAGCATTAAAAACAAACTTATCAATAATGCGTCGTCCTCTGTCGTAAGAAAGTTTATGAGCTAATATGCGAGCACCATCGCTTAAATCGAGCATTTGGTATTTTTTGCTAATAATGTTGTCTAATATTTTTATTGCTAATTCTGCATTATGAAGTGAATTGTTAATAATATCAAAATTTTGAATGTCGAATTTTGGTTTAGATTTTAATCCTATTTCTTGTGGCTTAATTAGTCCATCAGACAAACATTCCATAATCCAAGCTAAAACTCCGCCAATAGAAATGGCATCGAAACCAAGCGTATCGGCATGATGATTTATTGCTTCTGCTGCTCTTTGGTCGAAAACACCTATGAGTGGTCCCATTGTTTGGTATGGTTCATAGTCTTTTTTGTATTTTCCGTGCATTTTTTTGCAAACAGCTACGCAAGGTTCTCCGCAGTTTTTGAATTGTTTAGTTTTTATTGTTTCTTCGTTAAATTGTTTCAAATAATGGTTAATAATAAAATTTTTGTGTAATTCTTTTCTATCGTTTTCACTCCAATATATTGTTTTATAGTTAAAAGCAAGAATATTAGCTCCCATTGTGGCATAATTTACGCCAAATGTGCCGCCGGTTTCAAAGTTTTCGTCGAAACGATATTTAGTTGTGGCTTCTAAATCTTTTGCTGCAAGTTTTTTGTTGTATTTATCTTCGAACCATGAATCGGCTACTTTTCTGTCTCTGAAATCTTCGTCGATATATGTACCTCCGTAAATAATAGACGCTATACCGTGTTGTTGTAGTAATTTACTTCCAAAGCCTCCGCGTCCTGCCCATGTATCAACGTATGTAATTTCGCCATTTTTAATTGGTGCAGAGCCTATGGCTCCGAAATCTGTTGCTAAGGATGCAGGTCCTGTAGCTAAAATTCTAGGTTCGTTTTCGTAGCGATAACCAAATTTTGAGTATGTGTAATCCATTAACGAATAAATTCCTTTCCGCCCACTATTCCATATAACATTTATATCAACGGGATGTAGTTCTACGTGTATTTCTTCGCCATGATTCCTGTTTAAGTAAAGCATAGAAGGCGTCTTTGCCATTCCAACTATTGAAATCATGTTAATACCAAGGTTATCAAATACTAATCCGGCACCACCCATTGACGAGATGAAAAATCCTGCCCAGGCAGGTGAAAAGCCTGTGAATATAAGCCGATTTGATCCTGGAAGTATTGAGCCGGCAAGTACACCTGTGCCAATAGTAAGGGCATTATGTTGTGAAGCAAGATGAAACCCGATATCAACAGGCCCAAAATATTTGCCAACGGGAAATCGAGTCAGTTTATAAAATCCTGTTGAGGCATCTATCATTAAAACGCGAATAGAACTTTCCATAAAGATTAATTTTGTACAAGTATATTAAAAAAATATTAAATATTTTAATAAAAAAATTTTTTAATGCATTTAAAATGCTATTTATAATAGCATATATATGCAGTGTCGCGCTCTACTTCAACTTCAAATCTTATATTAGCAGGAACTTTAAATGATTGTCCTTTTTGAAATGTTTGTTTATTTTGCCCTGGAATAGAAACATTCATGTTTCCTTCAATTATTTGCATTATTTCTTCGCTAGTAGTTCCAAATTCATATTTACCAGGTTCCATAACACCCACAGTAGCTAAACCGTTTTCGCAAACCATTGCTAATGACTTAACTTTGCCATCGAAATATTCGTTAACTTTAACCATAATATGTTTTTTTGCAAATAAATTTATTTGTTTTATTTTTTACAATGAGATTTCTCATTGAATTAAAACCACCATGTTAAATTTATGAAAAAATTGTTTTCTATGTAGTCGGTTTTATCGGTTTTTAATTTACTATCGAAGTAATCGAAAGGACTTGATTTTAAAGCATATAAATATCGTGCAGATATGCGAAATTTTTGTATTGGAATTATTATTTGTGTTCCTGTGCGAAAGTTGCATATGTCGAATGTGTTATGTATTACATAAGCATTTTGTTCAACATAGTTCGTCATTTTACCAAAAGAAGCAAATGGCTCTATCCATATATTTTTTATAATTTTAAATCCAATTTTTTCGTCTAAAATAAAGTTGTGTGTTTTATTTTGAAATTGTATTGTTGCAGAAGTTGAAAAATATAAGTTTAAATTTCCTTTTGGATAAAATAATAATGTTGTTCCTAATATAGGTTGAACAAGATTATTAAGCCTTGCAAAAGTTGTGTTTATATCTATTTCTGTTTTTGAAAATCTTAATTTGGCTTTGCTGAAAAATTATTAACAATTTGATTGTTAATAACTTATATTGTATTTTTTGCCTTAAAATGCAATGAAATTTGTATATTTGTAAAAAAAATCTTGCATTTATGATACGATATAAATCGAATAATCAGCAGAAAATAGAAATGTTTAGCACTCCTTTTGAGATGAACCTGAATCCGAACAATCGTTGGGTAAAACTATCAAAATCAATTCCTTGGGATGAATTGGCAAGTATCTATTATCAATCTATGAATAGCCGCAAGGGTGCTCCTTCAATAGATGCTCGGATAGTGATAGGTGCTTTAATCATAAAACACATGCTTCGTTTAGATGATCGTGGGACAATAGAAATGATAAGCGAAAATGTTTATATGCAATATTTTCTTGGTTTATCGGCTTATACCGATAAGCCTGTATTTGACCCGAGTCTTTTTGTAGCAATCAGAAAGCGTTTAGGTTTAGAAGGCTTTAATCAAATGAACGAACGCATCATAAACAAAGCCTTAGGTTTGAGTTCAGCTAAGTCAAATGTTCAAAAAGAGAAAGAAGATGAAAACCAAT
>Ga0308407_1001137_pt1 | contig 15475 bp, 10 predicted proteins | sample HotsprSampleMSe2_FD_203476 | JGI IMG/M metagenome (GOLD analysis project Ga0308407, IMG submission 203476) | Hot spring phototrophic mat microbial communities from Mushroom Spring, Yellowstone National Park, Wyoming, United States - 20060911_MSe2 ...
TGTTGCTCTTTGGCTAAGTAATCTTCGTACTTGATTTGTATTTCGGCTTGTTCAATTTCTTCTTCAGTGTATTTGCTCAGGTAACTGCCCAAGTCTTTATACATTTTTGCCAAATCGGGCAAAGTAATTTGAGGGCGTTTTAGCAAAGTATAAAAACTTGCTCTTTCTCTAATGGCTGATGTTCCTAAACTATCTAATGCACCGTTGATGTCTTCGGGTTGTACTTTTTTCTGTTTCAGGTCGTTGATAAGTTTAGCTACGGCATCTTCTTTTTTACGAAGTCTTTGCAAACGTTCCTCGCTTGCTAATCCAATCTTGTAGCCCATTTTTGTCAATCTGCTATCGGCGTTATCTTGCCTGAGCAAAATTCTGTATTCAGCTCTTGACGTAAACATTCTGTAAGGTTCTTCCGTGCCTTTGTTGATGAGGTCATCTATCAAAACACCGATATAAGCATCGGAACGGCTCAAAACGAAAGGCTCTTTTTCGTGTACTTTGTTATGAGCGTTTATTCCTGCTATCAATCCTTGACAAGCGGCTTCCTCGTAACCTGTTGTTCCGTTAATTTGCCCTGCGAAGAATAGGTTTTCAATCAATTTGGTTTCTAAGGTAAGTTTGAGTTGTGTAGGCGGGAAGTAGTCGTACTCTATGGCATAACCCGGTCTGAACATTTTTACGTTCTCGAGACCGGGAATTTTGCGAATAGCTTTGTACTGCACATCTTCGGGAAGAGAGGTAGAAAATCCATTTACATACACTTCTATTGTTTGCCAACCTTCAGGTTCGAGAAAAATTTGGTGTCGTTCTCTTTCAGCAAATCTATTGATTTTATCTTCTATTGAGGGGCAATAACGAGGTCCTACGCCTTGTATGCGTCCTGTGAACATTGGCGATTTATCAAAACCTGTTTTCAAAATTTCGTGAACCTCCCGGTTGGTATAGGTTATCCAACAACTCATTTGTTTTTGCAAAATAGGAGTATCTACGAAAGAAAATTTGGAGGGCTTTTCGTCGCCGGGTTGCTCTTCGGTAGCCGCATAGTTGATGGTTCTGCCATCAAGTCGTGGAGGTGTGCCTGTTTTCATTCTTCCTGCCTCGAAACCGAGTTCTACGAGTTGTTCGGTAATTCCCGTAGCGGCTTTTTCACCTGTTCTTCCACCTCCAAATCTTTTTTCGCCAATGTGTATTACGCCATTGAGGAAAGTGCCACTTGTAAGTATTACCGATTTTGCTTCAATCTCTATGCCCATACTTGTTCTCACGCCTACGGCTCGCCTATCCTTCACTAAAATTCCTACTACCATATCTTGCCAAAAATCCACATTGGGGATAGCCTCCAAAGCCAAACGCCATTCTTCGGCAAAACGCATACGGTCGTTTTGTGTTCGGGGGCTCCACATAGCAGGTCCTTTTGAACGGTTCAGCATACGAAACTGAATAGCTGTCTTGTCGCTAATAATTCCTGAAAGCCCGCCCAAAGCATCTATTTCTCTCACGATTTGCCCTTTGGCTACTCCCCCCATAGCAGGATTGCAAGACATCTGCCCGATTACTTGCATATTCATTGTAACAAGCAAAACTCTTGAACCCATATTCGCTGCTGCTGCCGCCGCCTCGTTGCCTGCGTGTCCTGCTCCCACCACTATTACATCATATTTCGGAAACATAATCAATCATTTTTCTTGTTTTCAAATACCAATGTTCCACGTGGAACATTAGTGCAAATTTACAAAATAAAAACCCGAAAACACAATGTTTGTTTTCAAGTTTTTAGCAAATGTTTCACGTGAAACATTTTAAAGAATCTTGCTTAAAACAGCAATGGCATCAGCAATGGTATTGATATTTTCAAAAATCATCAGTTGTTTGCTGTTAATTTCTTTAAGTCTTGCCACTTGGGGGTTTTTCTGCAAAAATTCAATGACTTTTCCGAAACGCTCCGAATTGTAGTAGGCTTTGTTATCTGCATTAGGAAATTGTCCTTTGAGTGTATTATTTTTGAGGGTTAATTTTTCAAAACCAATTTTTTCAGCAATCCACCGCAAATGAACCGTGCTGATAAGGTCTTCTACCTCTTTGGGCATTCTGCCAAATCTATCTACAAGTTTTTGACTGAATTTTTCCAATTCCTCTTCATTTTTTACATTATCCAACTCGTTGTAAATGGATAAACGCTCTGTAATGCTCTGAATGTAGCTATCGGGAATAAGCAGCTGCAAGTCGGTTTCTATGATGCAATCTGTAAGCAGTTCTTTGGCATTGATTTCCTTGAAAAATAACTCTTTAAACTCGTTTTCTTTGAGTTCTGCGATGGCTTCATCAAGAATTTTATGATAAGCCTCAAAGCCTAAATCATTGATAAAGCCACTTTGCTCTGCACCGAGCAAATCCCCCGCTCCGCGAATATCTAAATCACGCATAGCCACCTTGAAGCCATCGCCCAATTCCGAAAATTCCTCTAAGGCTTTCAGGCGTTTTTGAGCATCGTTAGTAAGCGAAAGCATAGAAGGAACGAGCAAATAACAATAAGCTTTTTTGTTGGAACGCCCTACCCTACCACGCATTTGATGCAAATCGGAAAGCCCAAACATATGGGCCTGATTGATGATAATGGTATTAGCGTTGGGAATGTCTAATCCAGATTCAATGATGTTGGTTGAGAGTAGAATATCGTAGTCGCCCTCAATGAAACGCATCATCGTTTTTTCTAAGGCACTTCCCTCCATTTGTCCGTGAGCAATACCGATACGAGCATCAGGAACGAGTTTGAGAATAAGATTTCCGATGCTTTCAATGTCTTTGATGCGATTATGTACGAAAAAAACTTGTCCGCCTCGCCTCAGTTCTGCACTAATAGCATCACGGATAAAATCTTCTCTAAAAATGTGTAATTCGGTGGTTACGGGCTGTCTGTTGGGGGGTGGTGTGCTGATGATAGATAAATCTCTTGCCCCCATCAAAGAAAAATGAAGCGTACGAGGAATAGGCGTAGCCGTGAGCGTCAGGCAATCTACGTTCAGCCGTGTTTCTTTGAGGCGTTCTTTGGCTTTTACACCAAATTTTTGCTCTTCATCAACTATCATCAAGCCCAAATCTTTGAATTTTACATCGCTGTTCAGTATTCTATGCGTACCTATCAGAATATCAATTTTTCCTGTTTCTACTTCGTTTAAGATTTCTTTTATTTCTTTGGCACTACGAAAACGATTGATGTAATCAATACGGCAAGGAAAACGCGATAATCTTTCGGAAAAAGTGCGAAAATGTTGCATTGCCAGAATAGTCGTAGGCACAAGTACGGCTACTTGCTTACCACTACAAACCGCCTTAAACGCCGCCCTGATAGCAATTTCCGTTTTTCCGAAGCCTACATCTCCACAAACGAGCCTGTCCATTGGGTGGGGGCTTTCCATATCGGCTTTCACATCGGCTGTTGCTTTCGCTTGGTCGGGGGTATCTTCGTAGATGAAAGAACTTTCTAACTCGGCTTGCATAAAATCGTCCTTTGCAAAGGCAAAACCTAAGGTAGCTTTGCGTTTTGCATAAAGAGCTATCAAGTCTTTGGCAATATCTTTTACTCTTTTCTTTACTTTCGCTTTTTTATTTTCCCATTCTTGAGTACCTAATTTGCTGATAATTGGTGTTGCTCCTTCGGAAGCAGAGTAGCGGGAAATTTTGTGCAAAGAATGAATATTTACGTATAGCAAATCATCATCGCGATATACCAAACGCACCATTTCCTGAATATTGCCGTTGATTTCTCGTTTTTCTAAACCTGCAAAACGCCCAATGCCATAATCTATATGCGTAACATAGTCGCCGGGTTTGAGGGTTTGCAACTCACGAATGGTGAGAGATTTTGATTTAGAAAATCTTTGCTGGGTTTTATAGCGAAAAAAACGCTCAAAAATTTGGTGGTCGGTAAAGCACACGATTTGAGTATTTCTATCCACAAAACCTTCTCGCAACGAAATAGCTAAATTTTGAAATTTCAGATTGGGCTTGATTTCCTCAAAAATGCTACGCAAACGCTCGGTCTGTTTTACTGAGTCTGATGCAATGATGTTTGTAAAATTCTTGAATTGAAATTGATAAAGCGTATCGGCTAAAAGCTGAAAATCTTTGTTGAAAGAAGGCTGGGTTTCGGTTTTGTATTCAAAAACTTTGGCATCTTTGAAATAAAAATTTCGTCCAAATTCTACGCAAATAAAATTTAAGAGAGATTTCTTGAAACTATCTTTTGTCTCGAAGAGAACTTCGGGGTTGGAAACTACTTGCGTTTGATTGCTGATTGCTAAAATTGTTTCAAAATTTTGCTGTACCTTTTCAAATGATTTTTCTATCACTTCCAAACAAAGTGCCGTATTTTTGAGCCAAATCGTAGCATTCTGTGGGATAAACTCTAAAAAAGATTCTCGTTTCTCGTGTAATAGTTTGGTTTGGGTGTTGGGTATAATGATTGCCTGTTCGCACTTATCAATAGAAAGTTGCGTATCGGGGTTGAAGGTTCTGATGCTCTCGATTTCGTTTCCGAACAGTTCTATTCTGAATGGAAACTCATTAGCGAAAGAGAAAACGTCCAAAATACCTCCACGAATGGCAAATTGCCCTGCCTCATACACAAAGTCGGTTTTCTCAAAATCGTATTCTATCAGTAATTCTGCAATAAAATCCAAATCTAAGGTCTCTCCTATTTTAGCTGTGTAGGTATGCTCTAAGAGCGTTTGTTTATTCACAACTTTTTCGGAAAGGGCTTCGGGATAGGTAGTTATCAAAAGTCCTTCATAATTAGCTAATTTAGCAGAATTTTGAATAGGTGAAAAGTTTTTTATGTATTGTGAAATAGTGTTCAGCACTTCGGCACGTTCTAAGACATTGGCGTTCTCGATTTCCTCGTAATGGTAAGGGCGTTTGTAAGAAGTTGGAAAAAAGAGAATATTTTTTTGCGTTCCGAGCAAATTTTGCAAGTCGTAATGAAAATAAGCGGCTTCTTCTTTATCTTGTAAAACAAATATATGAACCGATTTTGGATTGATTAGATGAACAACCGCTGCAAAGATAGCATCGATGCTTCCCTGCAAACCTTTGATTTGCAAGCGATTATTTTTTCGTGAATAAATTTCTTGTATGATAGTCCGAACTAATCCGTCGTGTTGGTATAATTGTAGAAAATCTTGGGTTTTCACTTTAAAAAGTATTTAAATTTTGTGCAAAACTATGAAAACAACCTCAAAATACTTGCTATTGTTAAAAGAAAAATCAGGACACACAATAATTTTAAAGAAAAAAGCATAAATTTGGAGCAAACATTGCAAGGTATGATGAAAATAAGTCTAATTACGTATTTGCTTTGGGGAATTGCGATTGTGGGTTTTTCTCAGGACTTAGAGCCTGCTCAGAAAAAAAACAAATGGGGTTACGTAAAAAAAGAAAATCCCCAAAAGTTTGTTATCAAAGCCAAATTTGAAGAAGCCTATCCCTTCGGAAAGTGGCTTGATAGCAGTTTTGCTTTTGTGCGAAACGGTAGCTACGGCATAATTGACCGAAAAGGCAAATGGGTTATTAAACCAAATTACGATACTATTTTTACACAAAAAAAACTCGGCGAAGTTTTGCTTTTTGCTAAAAAAAGTAACGAAAGTTTTTTGCTAAACCGAAAAGGTGAAATCGTAAGCGAGGGTTTCGGAAGTGTAGAACCACTGAATAAAGAAGTATTTTTGGCTGTAAAAAACAATCAAATGGGCATATTACTACGAAAAAATGATGTTTATGAAACAATTTTGCCAATTGAATTTGACTATGTCTCGGTAGTGAATTTTAAGAACACACTTTTTCAGGTTAAAAAAAATGGTAAAATCCGTTTCTACGACCTGACAACTAAAAAATTTAGCGAAGAGTACGACAAACACCAAAGCATCAGAATAAGAGATACAGCGACTTATGAAACGTTTATTGTGGTTGAAAAAAATGCTAAAAAAGGCTTGATTGATGAAAAAATGAATTTCATCGTAAATATTGAATACGACAACATCAGGCATTTCAAAGAAAAACGAAAAAGTACCATTTTTGAACTCACAAAAGCAGGAAAAAAAGGCTTGATAGATGAAACAGGTAAAACCATTTTGCCAATAGAATTTGATGGTTTTTTGTACGACCAAAACGCCTCGTACATCACGGCTCTAAAAAACAACCTTTTCGGGCTTTACGACACAACAGGCAAGCAAATCCTAAACCACCTCTATGAAGATATACGTTTTTGGAAAGAACAAAATGTTTTCCAAGTTTCCAAAGATAAATTGCAAGGACTTGTAAGCACGGAGGAGAAAATCGTCTTGCCTATTCTGTACAAAAACCTGATGCGAGTAAGCTATCAAACCCCCTGCTACATTTTGGCAACAAAGGAAAAAGGAAAAAATATTCTTGCTCTTGAAAACAACACAGTGCAACAAATTAGCCAAGAAGATTTTGAGGAACTTATAGCCATAGAACCGCCACAATTGAAATTTATCGGCAAAATGAAAGGAAAAGAGAATGTATATCTATTAGATGAAAAAAAACTGAAAAAAACTTTGAAAAACGATTACGACGAAATAACTACGTTCAATAAAACATTTTACAAAGTCAGAAGTAAAGGCAAACAATACTTTTTGGACAAAAAAACAGAAAAACTCACAGCCCTACCACCGCATACCTTGTTGCTCAACGAAGATGCTCTCTATATGACCGAAGACCGAAAATTTAAGAAATACACCGAAGGACAACCCGAAGGCACTTTTTATTTGGAACAAGATGAGAAAGCCTTTTTCTGGAACATCAATACCCAACAACTCACACCAACGGAAAGAATTATTCCCTTTTCTTCTGATAATCAAATGCTTAAATCACAAAATCAACCATTGCAAAATAGAGAAAGAAACACCCAAAAAACAAGAAAAAAATAAATGGAACAACAAGACGAACTTTTTAGTAGCCGCATCAATCTTTCAGAATTACAAGCAAAACTCCAAGTTATCAGAGCCGAAATAGCCAAGGTGATTGTAGGGCAAGAGCATATCATAGATTTGATGCTCACAGCCATATTGGCTGATGGACACGTTTTGCTCGAAGGTGTGCCAGGAGTTGCCAAAACACTCACAGCAAAACTTTTTGCCAAAATTATGAGCATTGAGTTTTCACGTATCCAATTCACTCCCGATTTGATGCCTTCCGATGTAATCGGTACATCTGTTTTCAATCTGAAAACTTCGGAATTTGAATTTAGAAAAGGACCCATTTTTGCAAATTTGGTATTGATAGACGAAATAAACCGAGCCCCCGCCAAAACGCAAGCGGCACTCTTCGAGGTGATGGAAGAACGCCAAATCACCTTCGACGGCACTACCTATACGCTCCCTCCCCCATTTCTAGTACTTGCCACCCAAAACCCCATAGAACAAGAAGGAACATATCGCCTTCCTGAGGCACAATTGGATAGATTTTTGTTCAAAATTTCGGTAAATTATCCAAACTTAGAACAAGAAATAGGAATTTTGGAAAAAGCAAATACACGAAATACCAAAGCCCAACTTGCCGATATTTCGGCTGTGCTTTCAGGTTCGGAAATTCTGCATTACCGAAAAATTATCGGGGAAATTCACGTAGAAAAAAGTTTATTAAGCTACATTGCTCGCATCATAGACCGAACCCGCAACAACCACGCTTTGTATTTGGGGGCTTCGCCAAGAGCTTCGCTGGCTTTGCTCAATGCCTCAAAAGCCTACGCCGCCATAAACGGCAGAGATTTTATCACGCCTGAGGATATAAAATTTTTGGCTTCGCCTATACTTCGCCATCGCATTATGCTTACCCCCGAAAAAGAAATAGAAGGAGTTGGTGTAGAAGATGTTATCAATCAAATTGTGCAATCGGTTGAAGTGCCAAGATAATGAAAAAATAAAAGTTATGAAAGTTCTATTACATAGAAACTTGTAAAATTCAAGTTTTTTGTATATTTGCAAAAGTAGTTACATTTACACATCTATCCCCAAAAAGAAATGATGCTGGTGATTTGCTCACGTTATTTGCTCCGATATGGTTAGTGATATATTACTGACACTTTTTTTAGTAGCCCTCAACGGACTATTTGTAGCGGCAGAGTTCGCTATCGTGAAAGTCCGAGCCTCCCAAGTAGAAACGAAATATCTATCAGGAAACCGCCTTGCCAAAAATGCCCTTCATATTATCAATAATTTAGATGCTTATCTTTCGGCTACACAATTGGGTATCACCTTAGCCAGCTTAGGCTTGGGCTGGGTAGGCGAACCGATAGTGGCGAGAATTATTTCCAATATTCTTGAATTATTACAAATTTCTATTTCCGAACAAATCCTTCACCAAATATCACTCGTAACAGCTTTTTCACTGATTACTTTTTTACATATCGTTTTCGGAGAACTTGCCCCCAAATCTTTGGCTATCCGCTATCCTGAACGTACTACGATGTTGCTTGCTATACCACTGCAAGGCTTTTATCTTGTGTTTAGACCTTTTATTTGGATACTCAACGGCTTCGCTAATTTTGTTCTTAAAATGATTGGCGTACCGTTGGTTCACGAAAGCGATACGCATACCGAAGAAGAGATTAGGCTTTTATTGCAAGAAAGCAAAATGAGCGGCAGCATCAATACTACCGAACACGAACTTTTAGAAAATGTCTTTAAATTTGATGACCGCCTCGCCGAACAAATTATGACACCGCGGACGCGTATAGTTGGGATAAAATCTGATGCCACTCTACAACAAGCCTTAGAAATTATTGTGAAAGAAGACTACTCTCGTTTGCCTGTCTACGAAGATTCGTTGGATAATATTATCGGAATTCTGCATGCCAAAGATGTTATTAAAAATCTAAACAACCCCGATATGAACGTTACGGCTCTGATGCGAAAGCCCTACCGAGTCTCGGAACGAAAATCTATCAATACGCTTCTGCGTGAAATGCAAAAAGAAAGAATACAAATGGCTATCATACTCGACGATTACGGCGGAACAGCAGGTATCGTTACGATGGAAGATATTTTAGAAGAAATTGTTGGAGATATTCAGGACGAGTACGACAACGAAATGCCTATCGTTCAGCAAAAAAGTGAAACAGAGTTTATCGTTAATGCTTTGGCTAATATAGATGAGGTAAATAAATTTTTGCCCGAACCTATCCCTGAAAGTGAAGACTACGACACCGTAGCAGGTTTTATCAATGAAGTTTTTGGCAGTATTCCTGATGAAAATGAAGAAGTACAAAGTGAAAATTACACTTTCAAAATTCTACGCAAAGAAAATAATGCTATTGATACCGTTTTGCTCAAACTTTTAGAACCTAAACGAGAAGAAAAACCCGCCATCAGCTTCGAATAATTTTGAAAAAACTTTATGCAAATCATTTTAGAAAACATTGAGTTTTTTGCTTATCACGGCTACTACGACGAAGAGCAAAAAATAGGAAATAAATACACCATTGATATTTGTGTAGAAGCAGACCTAAGCAAAGCCGCCCAAAGTGATAAACTTGCCGATACTATCAATTATGAAAAACTCTATCAGGTGGTGGCAGAGGAAATTGCAAAACCCACTCGCCTTTTAGAACATATTGCCCAAAGAATTATTGACAGCACCTTTCAAAAATTCGGTCAGGTTGATAGCATTAAAGTTTGTATAGCCAAGCACAATCCGCCTGTTGGAGGAGTTTGTGGTAAAGCGAAAGTGGTTCTGAAACAATCCCGAAAATAAAATTTGTCTATTCTGATAACTTTATTTAGTTTTGCACGTTTTAACTACAAACATAGATGTTGGTTATGAAAAGAACATTTCTAACGCTCTGCCTTGCAAGTATTGTTTTAACGGCTTGTGAGAAAAATGCAAATGAGGCAAAATCTGATGCAGGTTCAAGTGCTGTCAGCAATACAACACAAACAAGCAACAAAAGCAAAGAAACACCAAAGGCTGCCATCAAATTTGAAACCGAGATTTACGACTTCGGAACGGTAGAAGAAGGAAAAAAAGTAACCTATGCCTACAAATTTAAAAATGAAGGCAAAAATCCACTTATTATTGAAAGTGCCAAACCTTCGTGTGGTTGCACGGTGCCTACTTTCCCCAAAGACCCTATCCCTCCGGGAGGCACAGGAGAAATTGTAGCTGAGTTTGATAGTCAAGGACGCCCCGGCGAGGCAAATAAAACCATTACCATAACTGCCAATACCGAACCAACCACTACCGTGCTTACACTGAAAGGAACAGTGAAAGCCAAAAATCCACAAACCCAAGACCTTAGCAAAATTAAAGGACCTCTAAGAAATCAATAAAAATTTTCACAATTAAATTATATTTGTATGTTTCAGATAGTTTTTTTACAAAATACCACACAAGGCGGCGGCAACTCATTGATGAGTCTGGTATTTATGGTAGGTATTTTTGCCGTCTTTTATTTCTTAATGATACGCCCTCAGCAGAAAAAGCAAAAAGAACAAATCAAATTTAGGGAATCGGTAAAAAAAGGCGATAAAATCGTAACTATCGGAGGTATTCACGGGAAAATTGTTGAGGTTCAGAAAGAAACTATTACACTGGAAATAGACAAAGGCGTAAGAATTACCTTAGAGCGTTCGGCTATTTCTATGGAAGGCACAAAACGCTACACCAATGAAAATGCCAAGAACGAACAAAAAGTTACTACCGAATTAAGCGAAAACTAACTTTTTCAGGTAGTTGAGCGTATCCAAAACAGCCTTGTTGAAATACTGAAAATCAATTGTGTTTTGAAAGAAAAACATCTGCCTAAGGACAAAAAACACATTTCCGTAAAAGAAGCTATCAAGAGAATGGCTTCTTTTTGTGCTTATCAGGAGCGTTGCCAAGCCGAAGTAAGAGCAAAACTCACGTCTGAATATGACCTAAATCCCGATGAGATAGAATTTATCATTGCCGAACTCATCTCGCAGGGGTTTATCAACGAAGAACGCTTTGCTAAGATTTATGCAGGTTCTAAATTTAGGGTGAAAAAATGGGGCAAACTTAAAATAGAACAGGCTCTCAAACAATTTCAACTCACGAATTTTTGTATTGAAAAAGGACTTGCTGAAATTACAGACGAAGAGTATGAAACAACCTTGCGAGAAATACTTGTCAAAAAATCCAAAATCCTCAAAGAAAACAATCCACTGAAAAGAAAACAAAAATTACTGCAGTATGCCCTTAGCAAAGGATACGAGATGGATATAGTCTTGGATTTGCTTGATGAATATGTGTGAATTTTTCTTATATACTCAATCAAAAGTGGTTTTTGTAAAAAGTTTTGAGAAAAACTGCTTTTCTGTACATTGAGCGGAGCCGAAATGTACAGAAAAGCGAAAAATCAATTATTTTTGAGTATAAAATATCAAGCTACATACAAGACCAAGCCTTTCAAATATTCGGTTTCGGGGTGATAGATGCTAATGGGGTGGTCGGCAGGTTGCGTGAGCTGATGAAGAATTTTTATATCTCTGCCTACATCAGCTGCTGCACCGAAAACAATCTTTCGGAACAAATCTCTATCCACACTCCCCGAACACGAAAAAGTAAAAACCAGCCCTCCTTGTTTTACTTTCTTAAAGGCTTGCATATTGATTTCTTTGTAGCCACGAGCCGCACTAGGCACGTTCTGAGCAGTTTTGGCAAAGGCAGGAGGGTCTAAAATGATAATATCAAATTCGCCCACAGGGATTTTTTTCAAATACAAAAAACAATCTTCTGCAAAAGCCTGATGAGCCTGATAATTTGGAAAGTTAAGTTTTACATTTTTTTCGGCTTCTGTGCAAGCATCTTTGGATATATCAACCGAAACTACTTCACTTGCACCGCCCGCAACAGCATATACACTAAATCCGCCTGTGTAGGCAAACGTATTTAGCACTTTTTTGCCTTGCGAATAAGTTTTCAGCAAGGCTCTGTTTTCGCGTTGGTCCAAAAAGAAACCTGTTTTTTGTCCTTTCTCAACATCTACGCCAAAAATCAAACCATTTTCTTTAATATGAACGATTTCGTTTGCAGGTTTTTCTGTAACCCAGCCTTCGGGCAAATCTATATGCTCTAATCTACGGCTATTTTCTTTGGTTTTCAGATAGATATACTCAAAACCAAGTTCGTGTAAGGTCTCGAGCAAAATTTCGTACATACAAGTGATGCCTTTGTGTAAAATTTGCACGGAGGCGAGTTTATCGTAAATATCAACAATCAAACCGGGCAAGCCGTCGCTTTCGGAAAAAAGAAGTCGGTAGGCATTGGTTTGGTTACTGATAATGTATTTTTTTCTCAACTCGTAGGCTTTGAGGATTTTATTTTTCCAAAAAATTTTATCAAAGCCTGCATTTTCACCAAAATGAAATAAACGACAGACAATTTGATTTTTGGGAGCATAAAATCCGTAACCGAGCGTTTCGCCTTTGTTGCTGTTTATGGCAACGATATCGCCTTGTTCGGCTTTTTGGGGAAAAGTTTTTACCGCCCCCGAATATATCCAAGCGTGTTGGTTCAGTACGGAGCGTTCTCTGCCCGATTTGAGTGTAAGTGTAGGAAAGTTCATTGCAGTATTTTGAGGCACAAAAATAATTTTTTTGAGAATATTTTTGGAAAAAAACAAATAAAATACAATTTTGTGTTTCCAAAACACAAAATTTCCGATGAGCAGAGTTATACAATTTCGTGAGGCACTTCGCGAAGCAATGAGTGAAGAAATGCGTAGAGACCCACGCGTATTTTTGATGGGCGAAGAGGTTGCCGAGTACGACGGAGCCTACAAGGTGAGTCAAGGTATGCTTGCCGAATTCGGTCCTGAAAGAGTAATAGACACTCCTATCGCCGAGTTGGGCTTTGCGGGCATAGGCGTAGGAGCGGCAATGAATGGCTTACGCCCCATTATTGAGTTTATGACTTTCAACTTTTCGTTGGTAGCAATAGACCAAATTATCAACTCGGCAGCGAAGATGATGTCTATGTCAGGAGGGCAGTATTCTGTACCGATTGTGTTCAGAGGTCCTACGGGCAACGCAGGTATGCTTAGCTCACAACACTCGCAAAACTTTGAAAGTTGGTATGCCAATACGCCTGGGCTAAAAGTAGTTGTGCCGTCTAATCCTTATGATGCCAAAGGTTTGCTGAAAACAGCTATACGCGATAACGACCCCGTAATTTTTATGGAGTCCGAATTGATGTATAGCGATAAAGGCGAAGTTCCCGAAGAGGAGTATCTCATTCCGATAGGTAGTGCCAAAGTTACACGCACAGGTACAGATGTAACGATAGTTTCGTTTGGTAAAATGATGAAGATTGCTCATAGTGCTGCCGAAGAGGCTCAAAAAGAAGGTATTTCAGCAGAAGTGATTGACCTACGTTCTGTTCGCCCCATTGACTATCAAACCGTTATCAACTCTGTAAAGAAAACTAATCGTTTGGTAGTAGTGGAAGAGGCTTGGCCTCTTGGAGCGATTTCCTCCGAAATTGCCTATTACGTACAACGCCACGCCTTCGATTACTTAGATGCCCCTATTCATCGCGTCAATAGTATGGACGTTCCCTTGCCCTACGCTCCCACACTTATTGAAGCTATTTTGCCTAATGTAAAACGTACTATGCAAGCTATAAAGGCGATGTGTTATAGGTAAAATTCTCTACCTTTCAGATGTTATCACCTGATAGGCAGATAGTTATACTGAAACAAAGGTGGTTTTTCAAGAGTTTCTCCAAAAAAACCTATTTTTCTGTGCGTTTTGGCAGTTCGGCAAGCTCACTGACCTTTACGCTAAACGCACAGGAAAATAAAACCCTATTATTTCATGTATATTTGTATGAAGTGATAACACCTCACAAAAAATGAGAATTTAGAACTTATGAAAAACTCAAAAATTTATCTCCCCACCATTACGAAAGCTCCCCAATAGTAAGGTTGAGGATATTTTTTTTGTACCTCTTTTTGAGCCTCTTTGAGAGCTTGCCACTTGTCTGTACCTTTGAGCCAACGGGTGTAAAATTGTGTCATCAGCATTTCGGTTGCTGCATCATCAACACGCCAAAGGCTCGTAATCACCGATTTTGCTCCCGCCACCTGAAAAGCCCTCTGTAAGCCAAAAACCCCTTCTCCGTTTTTTATCTCTCCTTGTGCCGTTTCGCAAGCAGAAAGTACCACCAAATCGGTATTTGATAAATCTAAGGTTTGAGCCTCAAAAGCCGTAAGCACGCCATCTTCGTTAGATTTAGCAATTTTATTGAAGGTCTTTTGCGAACCTGCCAGCAATAACCCCGAACGCATCAGCGGGTTCAGTTCTTTTTTCTTTTTGGGTTCTGCTTCATCTTCTTCTCGCAGGTCTTGCATAAAATAACCGTGTGTGGCAATGTGCAGAATAGAAGGACTCTTTACTTTTTTCAGTTGGCTTTCGTTTGCCTTAGCCATCAGCAATTTAATGACATTAGCATTTTTGGGTTTTAAAAGTTTTTCTATGGCTTCTATTTCTTTTTTCGTACCGGGCAAAACCTGTATAATGCCTCTGTAACTAAGAAAATCATCAAATTCTCTCAAATTAGTTTTAGAGGTATCAAGGGGCGTTGTTGCTAAGGCATCGTCCTCATCGTTATCAAAATCGGGATAGCCTAAAAGAAAAGCTGAGGTGATTTCCGAAGTATTAGCTTGTTGTTTTAGTTGTAAAATATCTCGGGTGCTGGTAAGGTTATAGATATTCCATTCGTCCAAAACATACTTTTTAGTTTCGGGATTGTAGAGCGTTGCTATGTTGATAGAATAATAAATGCCATCAGAAGCTAAAAATATCTTTTGAGCAGTTGAATTTAGAGTTTTTATTTTTTCGGCAATAGGCTTCCAAAATATATCATAAGAAACTAAATCTAATTTGCGAGAACGGATACTATTTCGATAAAAAGCCAAATCGCCTGTCTCTTTGTTCTCGTGAGAGGCAATAAATACTAATTCGGGCTTTTCGAGTTGTTTAGTAGTAATGAAAGCAACATAATACACACTATCGGTGAATTTGTACTCAAACTTATTGAAGCGTACTATTTCCACTGCTACTTCGTTATCGGCTAAGGCATCTTTTATATCCTTGAAAGTAACAGCTTTTCGCTTGTTGATTTGGGCAAATGCCGATGATTTCAAAGAAATTTGTTTTTCCAAACTTTCTATTTCTTTTTCCAAATCTTTTATTTTCTGCTCACTCACTTCTTCGTCAAGGCTTTTCATATAGATTTGAGCGATTTGGTTTTTTTTCTTTTGCCATTCTTCATAGAAACCTATCAGTTCGGTATCTCCGCTGTTACGAATGGTATTTCGCAAGCGATTTTGTTCCGAAAGCATTAGTCCTTTTAGTACCAACTGATTGTTGTAGGCTTCTTCGGCTAAATTGGGATTTTCTTTGTAACGTAGTAAAAGAAAAGAATTAAATTTATGAAAACT
>Ga0308407_1001144_pt1 | contig 15377 bp, 8 predicted proteins | sample HotsprSampleMSe2_FD_203476 | JGI IMG/M metagenome (GOLD analysis project Ga0308407, IMG submission 203476) | Hot spring phototrophic mat microbial communities from Mushroom Spring, Yellowstone National Park, Wyoming, United States - 20060911_MSe2 ...
TGTTCCTCTTTTTCGTTCTTGTTTCCTTGGCCCTTCACTTATTTGGTAAACTTCAAGATTCTGTTCAACGCTATACTAATTGCCTCAGTTTTATGATTATTGAGCGTATGTATGATCCTGAATACAGTTGTAGATTTAGCGTTGACCTATCGTTTGGCCACAGTTGGTAGTTGTATTATCTACTTATCCCTCAGATTTCTAATTATTTTTATTTTCAGATATGCTGTCTTTATTAGCTTATATTATTACTTATACGGATGAGAAGCTAAACAGTGATGAGCGCTACTACATCGCTTGACTCTTATCGCCTAATGTGCGATAATCTGCATTAGTCGCGCGTCCTGGCGCATTCTGGCCCTGTTATCGGCTGTATCACTGTGGCGCGGCGGAGCGAGAGATTCGAGTGCCACCCATTGACTACTGCCTAGCGTGCAATAACACCTCTACCAACGCGCAGGCGCACGTGCCCTGCGGGGGTGGCTAATGGCTATCACCATCGCCCGCCCAGGCGCAACGAACGAGGCGACTATTCTGGCCTGGCTGCGCGAACACGGCTACACGCCACAAAAGCGCGGCCATCACATCGTCGCCGTGCGCGCGAGCAGCACTTCACAGCGGGATTAGCGCTGCGCAGCGCGCCCCGGATGGGGGGCGTCAGCGAGGGATGGGGACTATATCGCCTGCTTAGGCACAGCTGTGCGTGAGCGGGCGCCCGCAGTATGGGCAGGTGAGCGACAGTTGTTGCCTGGGCATTGCTTTGAGCTGGCGGATGAGCTGGTCTGCCTCTTCGATTGAGAGGCCATCTAGCCAGTCGTTGACCGAGGCGGCCTGGGCGGGCGCGCCGAGATCACGATGGGCGGCGGTGATGGATTCGGTGTCCAACCCGTGCTGCTTAAGCAGGATGATAATGTAGCGTTTCTGTTTCTCAGTAGATGGTATTAAGGTGTCCATGAGTTTATTATATACCATCCGCGCTTACTGCTTTGCGCTGTAATACTAGTGCTGGGTGTTCACATGCCAGCGCTGCCATCCAAAGCGCGGGGACGCGATCGACTACCTCCCTAGTCGCGCGTCCCGGCGCTGTTACCGGCCTGTATAACTGCGGCGCGGCGGCAGCGCGAGCAGGCGGTGAATGCCGTTAAGTACCCTTAACGGACGCGGTAGAATCGCCCTATGACCGCGATTCAACCCATCCCTACCCAGCTTGAGCGCGCGCGAGAGTACGTGTACAACACGCGCGCCCAGGCGACCTATCGCGCATACCGTGTTCACTGGCGCGTATTCGAGGACTGGTGCGCTTCTCACGGCGTGCCGGCACTGCCGGCCCAGCCGGAGACCGTGGCAGCCTTCCTGGTAGCCGATGCTGAGCGGCACAAGCCCGCGACGCTCACGGCGCGCCTGGCCGCTATCGCCTGGCGGCATCGCATCGCCAAGCTACCGAATCCCTGCGATGCACTAGAGGTGCGCGAACTTCTGCGCGGCATCCGGCGCACGAAAGGGACGCGCCCGACCCGCAAGCGGGCCGCCACGCTGGACATCATCCGGCGCATGGCCCGGGCTGCCGGCGACGACTTGCGCGGGAAGCTGTACCGAGCGCTGCTGCTGGTCGGCTTCTGGGGGGCGTTTCGCAGGTCAGAGCTTGCGGCCTTGCGCGTAGAGAACATCGCGTTCACCGACTACGGGGCGCGCATCCTGGTGGCGCGTTCAAAGACCGACCAGGAAGGCGAAGGGCAATGGAAGCAGCTTGAGCGGCTGGCCGACCAGGAGCTATGCCCTATCGCTGCGCTGCGCGAATGGCTGGGCGCGTCGGGCATCACCAGCGGGCCGGCGTTCAGGTCAATCAGCCTGGTTAGCGGCAAGCTGAACGACAAGCCCATCAGCGGGCGACACGTGGCGCGAATCGTGAAGCTGCTGGCCGAGCGCATCGGCGAATCGGCGCATGAGTTCAGCGGGCATTCTTTGCGCGCGGGCTTCGTCACGTCGGCGTTGGCCAAGGGCGCTAATGAAACTGACGTGATGGAGCAAACCGGGCACAAGACGGCGCGAATGCTGGTTGTCTATAGCCGCCAGCAAGGCAGGGGAGCACGGCGCGCGATTCGCGCCGTTGCCGGCCCAGATGCTTAGTCGAGTTATCGCACACTAGACGGCATGTGCCGCTATCACTGGGCGCATCCCTACCCCACCCCAACAGGAGAATAGGACGCTATCTCGCGCGTGATGGGCGGGCAGGCTTAGTCACGCATGTCGCTTAACAGCGTTGCGCCTACCCTTCTGCGCCCGCTGACGCATCAGCGCCAACACTGCCTGCCGGCTGGTGAACTTCGGGACGCGCTTTCTCTGTTCGTTGCCAAAGGGAAGCTGATACCAAGGCAGCGTTCCGGACTCCATCATGCCGATGATGGTGGATATCGAGCGACCGGCCAGCCGCGCAGCCTCTGCGACGCTTATCAGGTCGTTCTCGTCAACGTCCACGTGCCGTTCTGTGCGCACAACCTGAATCACTTTCGTCACTCCCTTTGATTCTAACTTGGTCTCTATGGGATTATACTTCGCCTTGTACTAGGCATAGTATAATCGCCCGATAAGTAACCCAGCGAGGTGCAAGCAGAATGAATAGCTTCCTGCTTAAGCTAAGTACTTCACCAACCCGCATCTTTGCCGTTGCCCTATCGCTGATCGTCGGTCTCTCGTCCGTCGCCTATGCCACTGCATCAGTTCACCACCTGTTCAGTGAATACGTGGGGCTGGCCGGCATTGAACCGCCACTGGCAGCCTTGTCCACGGTTGGCTTGACCGTCGCGCTATTGCTGCTCACGGTGACGACGAGCCACCAGAACACCCGTGGCATGTGCGCGATTCTCTTGCTGGCCTGGCTGCTGATCACCCTAGCGCTGGTGGGCACCGACTCAGCCCTGCGCGCACAGATTGTGACGGTGCCTGTGGCGTTGATTGCCGTCGGGCGCGCAGTGGCCGCAATCCTGCCGGCCTTGGCACTGCTGGCTTGCGTGCTGGTGGTGCTGGCAATGCATGACCGTGATAGCACGCGCAGCGCAGGGGCGGCCGCTGCGCACTATCTGGGCTTTGCTGCGAAGATGGCCGGTATCGGCGCGAGCGTCATCGCGTCCGGCTACTTCGGCATTCAGCGCGGGATCGATCCAGTGCTGGCCGTGTTTCTGGGCGTAGTGCTGGAATCCTGCTTTGTTTGGTCTTACCTGTCCACGATCAAGGCGAGAGAGAAGGCCGACCTGTTTGACATGGCGATGTGGAGCATCGCCACGCTGCTGTTCGGCACGTTCATCGCTGCTGTGTCGGTGGAAACGGTGTCCACCCTGACCGGTATCAGCGTGCCAATCGTGGCGGCTTTGAGCGACATTGGCGCCAGTCTCTACGTGTCAGCCGTCGGCTTGTCTATTGCCCTGGCGGTGGTCACTCACCTTTTGACGCGCGCGATTGACATCCCCATTGAGGTGCGCCCGCTGCGGGGCGTCGCGCGGCATATGCGCAACCTGCGCGAGGATGCCGAGGCCCTGCGCGAAGCTCTGCGCACGCCTGCCCGTGAGGGGGTGGTCTTCACAGACCGTGAGAGGGTCGTCTTCACAGCAAATGGCAAGGGGCACGAAGACCCAAAATAGCGCGCCTGGGCTGCAATTTAGCGGCCCAGGCTATCCCGACACCTGCGGCGGCAGAAACCGGGCAAAAACAGGGTGCATCAGGGGCTGATGCACCCATGCCCGGAGACCTTGAGCGGGCGCTGCAGGCCGGCTGGCGGGTTGAGGTGGACTTGGTCAACCGGCGCTGGCGCTATGCGCGGGGCAGCAAGCGCAACCGCCGATGGACGCCCTACTACGCGCTGGACTCAGTACCGGGCGGGGCAGAGCGCATCCGCAAAGCCCAGGCCGAGTCCGAGCGACAACAGCAAATGCGCCGGGTGGCGCGGGCGATGGTTTGCTGAAACGAGCCGGCTAGCGATGCCACTCGCTGGCCGGCTATAGGTGAGGTAACGAATATGTTGACCGAATATTACTGCATCTTTGTGCTGCGGGCGCTTGAGCGACGCTGCAGGGTGCGAATAAACAACACAACATCCAGAAGTTGTGTTAACATAGTGATGAAATGAACACGTTTAAGCGAGGTACAATGATAGGCGTAAGGCTGACCTGGGAAGAGCGCAGACAAGTAGAGCGGCTGGCCCATAGCCAGCCGCTAGGAACGTGGGCAAGGCGCGTTCGGAGAGGAAAGGAGGTGAAGAGGAAGTTGATAAAGGCCCAGTAAAAGCGTGAAGCGCGGTCGGCAACCCCGCGCTTCACTTCCACTTGCGCAACTACATTTTACACCCCTATTTTAACTTCTGATCACCTGCTGTCAAGTCTCAAGCGCAAGTGGAACTGGGCCATAGCAAGCTGCTATGGCACATACCACTGCACATACCACTGAGCTGATGCGCTTTCTGTGGCGCGGCGGGGAGTTCGGCTACCTGTGGCGGCTATCCGACAAACGGGCGCACTGGTTGTCCGTCGGCGCGCTGGACGGCGAGATAGACATACTCGGCCCAGGCTGGGAGCAGGATGTTTTTTTTGGCGTCCACCCGACGCGCACATTGCGCACCGGTTACGAGCGGGGTAGGGCAGAGGACGTTGTAGCAGCAAACTGCCTGTTTGCGGACTTTGACGACCCCGACGCGCTGCCCCGTATTGATAGTCTCCAGCCTGCGCCACAAGTGATTGTCGCATCGGGGAAGGGCTTCCACGTTTACTGGCTGCTGGCTGAGCCGGTCATCCTGAGCGACGATGTGACCCGCAGGGACTGGGCAGCGCTACAGCGCTGGTGGGTGCGCCACGTTGGGGCTGACCATTCAGCCTGCGACCTGGCGCGCGTGCTGAGGGTGCCCGGTACGCGCAACGGAAAGTATGACCCGCCACGCCCTGTGAGCTTCATCCGCTGCGAGCTGGACCGGCCATACGACAACCAGGAACTAATGCGCTACATCCTTGACGCGCGGACGGCGGAGCTTGAGCGCGAGCCGGCAGGTGAACCGGCCCAGGGGCGCCCATCCGCCGGCGAATCGCCCATAGAGCGCTACAACCGCGAGACCAACATCCGCGACCTGCTGCGTCAGTTCGGTTATACGCTGCTGGGCGCGCGCTACTTTGTGCGCCCGGGCAAAGACCCGAAGGAAGGGGTCAGCGGCACGATTGACGACGCGAACAACCGCGCCTACACGTTCTCCAGCAACGACCCAGCCTATGACCCGCGCGACGTGTCGCCCAGCGGGGCAGGGTGCACGTTGCGCCCATTTGATGTGCTGTGCCGGCTGAGCTTTGGCGGCGACGCAAAAGCTGCCGTGCGCTGGCTGACCCAGGGCGAGAAGGCGGGGCAACCCGGGCCGGCGCAGAACGGGAGCGCACCACCCGCCGAAGCGCTGCCGCCAGCGGTGCAGGCCGCGCTAGATGAGGCGCTGGAGAAAGCCAGTGAGCTGGGCTCCGACGTGGACAGAGAGGACAGCAGGGAAGGGGAGACAGAGGGCAAGCCAACTGATGATGACCTGGCCGAGCAGTGGTTGAAGCTGCACCCAGACTCGATGTTCGGGCTGGGCAGCATGAGGAGATACAGATATGGGGTGTGGGAAGCCTTGCCTGATAACCTGTTCGAGCGTGAGTTGTTAGAGGTGCTGCAAGCCAACAAAGGACGTGGCATTCGGCCTACATCGCGGTTGCTGGCAAGCGTGAAGAAGCTTGCACAGGTCAAAGCCAGTCTGCCTGATTACGTGTGGGATGCCGACCCCAACATTTTGGTTTGCGCCAACGGCACGCTTGAGCTGGACACGATGACGCTTCGGGAGCATCGCATGGAGGACTACGCTACGTCCGCCATACCCCATCCCTACATCCCTGATGCGACCGCTCCTACTCTTGAGCACGTCTTGCAGACAACTGTGCCCGAAGCAGCCGGGTTGATTCAGGAGTTTGCCGGCTATGCCTTAACCACCGACACCAGCCATGAGATAGCGCTGTGGTTTTGTGGGCCAAGCGGCAGCGGTAAGAGCACGATCATCCTGGCATTGCAAACCATGCTCGGTAAGCGCTGCGGGGTGCTTGGACTAGCTGACATCGAACGCTCAAACTTTGCCCTATCCGACCTGCCCGGGCGAACTTTGCTAATCAGCACTGAGCAGCCAAGCCTGTACGTGCGTGCCAGCTACAAGTTGAATGCGTTAATCAGCGGTGAAGTGCTGCGAGTAGAGAAGAAGTATGCCGACCCGTTCGAGCTTAAGCCAACAGCAAAGGTGCTGTGGGCTTCCAACGAGATGCCGCGGCTAGACCCCGGCGACGGGCTATTCCGGCGCGTAAAGGTAATTCAGTTCCCCAAGCACACCTTCGTGCCTGACCCGACGGTGAAGCAGCGCATTGCCAATGAAGGGCCGGGCATCCTTGCCTGGGCGCTCGAAGGACTGCGCAGGCTAAGGGAGCGGGGACACTTCCTGATTCCCCCGTGCGTCGAAGAAGCCAGTCAGCAGTTCCAGAAGAAGAATGACGTGCCAGCTGCCTTTGTGGAAGAGTGCTGCGACACCGGCCCGGATTGCAAGGCTAGTGCAGACGAGCTGTACAGAGCATACAAGACGTGGTGTGAGGAGAATGGCCATCGTCCACAATCTTCAACAGCACTAGCCGAAGAATGGGCAAGGTTGGGTTTCCAGCGCTATCGTGCAAACGGCAGGACCTTCTACCGCGGCGTCTCCCTTCGCCAAATCCCGTTCTGACAGAGCAGGGGGTGTAGCAACTGTAGCAGGTGTAGCAGGTTACCCTACCTTATGACTTTGCTAATCCGTAAGGGGGGGATAAGAAGGGCGTATATAGGGAGAAAACTAACCTGCGCAACCTGCTACACCTGCTACACCTGCTACTGCTCAGGGCAGCAGGCGGGACAGCCGGCCGGCCGGGCGTCCAGCCGGGGTGTCCAGCCGGCGGCATCCAGCCGGCGAGACAGCCGGCGGGCCGCCTGTCGGGGGATAGCCGGCGGGCGGGCCCGGCGGACGCGAGAGTGAGTTAGTCTTATGTCAACCATGGGCGGATTGATCGGATTTTAACAGACTTGCAATAAGAATAAGATGATAAAATTATATACTTATTTTTATGAAGTACCTCGTGCAAAATATTATATTAATTAGTTCTGTAAAGGGCTGAGACTTATCCCGTTGCGATCGCGATCGCAATGGGCCAGTTTTCCAGTAGGCGGGGTCAGAACTACCCGGTTGCGATCGCGATCGCAATGGGCCAGTTTTCCAGTAGGCGGGGTCAGAACTACCCGGTTGCGATCGCGATCGCAATGGGCTAGTTTTCCAGCAGACCCCTTGTCGCAATCCCTCTCATTTTCAGTTCTTTGATTTCTTATTTACTTGGCTAGAACGACCTTGTATATATATATGAGGACGATGCACCTCCTACTTAAAAGGAGGTGAGTTATGATTAGGTTGTTCCTCTTTTTCGTTCTTGTTTCCTTGGCCCTTCACTTATTTGGTAAACTTCAAGATTCTGTTCAACGCTATACTAATTGCCTCAGTTTTATGATTATTGAGCGTATGTATGATCCTGAATACATTTGTAGATTTAGTGTTGACCTATCGTTTGGCCACAGTTGGTAGTTGTATTATCTACTTATCCATCAGATTTCTAATTATTTTTTATTTTCAGATATGCTGCCTTTATTAGATTACATTATTACTTATACGGATGAGAAGCTAACCAGTGATGAGCGCTACTACATCGCTGTGCTGGCGATAACGGGGGGCATCCCTGACCCGCTGCCCCCTGGCGTGCTCAAGGTGAAGCGGCGCGGCGGCAGCGCGAGCGGGCGCGAATGCCGTTAAGTACCCTTAACGGACGTGGTAGAATCGCCCTATGACCGCGATTCAACCCATCCCGACCCAGCTTGAGCGCGCGCGAGAGTACGTGTACAACACGCGCGCCCAGGCGACCTATCGCGCATACCGCGTTCACTGGCGCGTATTCGAGGACTGGTGTGCTTCTCACGGCGTGCCGGCGCTGCCGGCCCAGCCGGAGACCGTGGCAGCCTTCCTGGTAGCCGATGCTGAGCGGCACAAGCCCGCGACGCTCACGGCGCGCCTGGCTGCCATCGCCTGGCGACATCGCATCGCCAAGCTACCCAATCCCTGCGATGCACTAGAGGTGCGCGAACTTCTGCGCGGCATCCGGCGCACGAAGGGCACGCGGCCCACGCGCAAGCGGGCCGCCACGCTGGACATCATCCGGCGCATGGCCCGGGCTGCCGGCGACGACCTGCGCGGGAAGCTGTACCGGGCACTGCTGCTGGTGGGCTTCTGGGGCGCGTTCAGGCGTTCCGAGTTGGCGGCCTTGCGCGTAGAGGACGTCGCCTTCACCGACTACGGGGCGCGAATCCTGGTGGCGCGTTCAAAGACCGACCAGGAAGGCGAAGGGAGTTACAAGCAGCTAGAGCGACTGGCCGACCAGGACATCTGCCCGGTGACGGCCCTGCGCGATTGGCTGAGCGCATCGGGCATCACCAGCGGGCCGGCGTTCAGGTCAATCAGCCTGGTTAGCGGCAAGCTGAACGACAAGCCCATCAGCGGGCGACACGTGGCGCGAATCGTGAAGCTGCTGGCCGAGCGCATCGGCGAATCGGCGCATGAGTTCAGCGGGCATTCTTTGCGCGCGGGCTTCGTCACGTCGGCGTTGGCCAAGGGCGCTAATGAAACTGACGTGATGGAGCAAACCGGGCACAAGACGGCGCGAATGCTGGTTGTCTATAGCCGCCAGCAAGGCAGGGGAGCACGGCGCGCGATTCGCGCCGTTGCCGGCCCAGATGCTTAGTCGAGTTATCGCACACTAGACGGCATGTGCCGCTATCACTGGGCGCATCCCTACCCCACCCCAACAGGAGAATAGGACGCTATCTCGCGCGTGATGGGCGGGCAGGCTTAGTCACGCATGTCGCTTAACAGCGTTGCGCCTACCCTTCTGCGCCCGCTGACGCATCAGCGCCAACACTGCCTGCCGGCTGGTGAACTTCGGGACGCGCTTTCTCTGTTCGTTGCCAAAGGGAAGCTGATACCAAGGCAGCGTTCCGGACTCCATCATGCCGATGATGGTGGATATCGAGCGACCGGCCAGCCGCGCAGCCTCTGCGACGCTTATCAGGTCGTTCTCGTCAACGTCCACGTGCCGTTCTGTGCGCACAACCTGAATCACTTTCGTCACTCCCTTTGATTCTAACTTGGTCTCTATGGGATTATACTTCGCCTTGTACTAGGCATAGTATAATCGCCCGATAAGTAACCCAGCGAGGTGCAAGCAGAATGAATAGCTTCCTGCTTAAGCTAAGTACTTCACCAACCCGCATCTTTGCCGTTGCCCTATCGCTGATCGTCGGTCTCTCGTCCGTCGCCTATGCCACTGCATCAGTTCACCACCTGTTCAGTGAATACGTGGGGCTGGCCGGCATTGAACCGCCACTGGCAGCCTTGTCCACGGTTGGCTTGACCGTCGCGCTATTGCTGCTCACGGTGACGACGAGCCACCAGAACACCCGTGGCATGTGCGCGATTCTCTTGCTGGCCTGGCTGCTGATCACCCTAGCGCTGGTGGGCACCGACTCAGCCCTGCGCGCACAGATTGTGACGGTGCCTGTGGCGTTGATTGCCGTCGGGCGCGCAGTGGCCGCAATCCTGCCGGCCTTGGCACTGCTGGCTTGCGTGCTGGTGGTGCTGGCAATGCATGACCGTGATAGCACGCGCAGCGCAGGGGCGGCCGCTGCGCACTATCTGGGCTTTGCTGCGAAGATGGCCGGTATCGGCGCGAGCGTCATCGCGTCCGGCTACTTCGGCATTCAGCGCGGGATCGATCCAGTGCTGGCCGTGTTTCTGGGCGTAGTGCTGGAATCCTGCTTTGTTTGGTCTTACCTGTCCACGATCAAGGCGAGAGAGAAGGCCGACCTGTTTGACATGGCGATGTGGAGCATCGCCACGCTGCTGTTCGGCACGTTCATCGCTGCTGTGTCGGTGGAAACGGTGTCCACCCTGACCGGTATCAGCGTGCCAATCGTGGCGGCTTTGAGCGACATTGGCGCCAGTCTCTACGTGTCAGCCGTCGGCTTGTCTATTGCCCTGGCGGTGGTCACTCACCTTTTGACGCGCGCGATTGACATCCCCATTGAGGTGCGCCCGCTGCGGGGCGTCGCGCGGCATATGCGCAACCTGCGCGAGGATGCCGAGGCCCTGCGCGAAGCTCTGCGCACGCCTGCCCGTGAGGGGGTGGTCTTCACAGACCGTGAGAGGGTCGTCTTCACAGCAAATGGCAAGGGGCACGAAGACCCAAAATAGCGCGCCTGGGCTGCAATTTAGCGGCCCAGGCTATCCCGACACCTGCGGCGGCAGAAACCGGGCAAAAACAGGGTGCATCAGGGGCTGATGCACCCATGCCCGGAGACCTTGAGCGGGCGCTGCAGGCCGGCTGGCGGGTTGAGGTGGACTTGGTCAACCGGCGCTGGCGCTATGCGCGGGGCAGCAAGCGCAACCGCCGATGGACGCCCTACTACGCGCTGGACTCAGTACCGGGCGGGGCAGAGCGCATCCGCAAAGCCCAGGCCGAGTCCGAGCGACAACAGCAAATGCGCCGGGTGGCGCGGGCGATGGTTTGCTGAAACGAGCCGGCTAGCGATGCCACTCGCTGGCCGGCTATAGGTGAGGTAACGAATATGTTGACCGAATATTACTGCATCTTTGTGCTGCGGGCGCTTGAGCGACGCTGCAGGGTGCGAATAAACAACACAACATCCAGAAGTTGTGTTAACATAGTGATGAAATGAACACGTTTAAGCGAGGTACAATGATAGGCGTAAGGCTGACCTGGGAAGAGCGCAGACAAGTAGAGCGGCTGGCCCATAGCCAGCCGCTAGGAACGTGGGCAAGGCGCGTTCGGAGAGGAAAGGAGGTGAAGAGGAAGTTGATAAAGGCCCAGTAAAAGCGTGAAGCGCGGTCGGCAACCCCGCGCTTCACTTCCACTTGCGCAACTACATTTTACACCCCTATTTTAACTTCTGATCACCTGCTGTCAAGTCTCAAGCGCAAGTGGAACTGGGCCATAGCAAGCTGCTATGGCACATACCACTGCACATACCACTGAGCTGATGCGCTTTCTGTGGCGCGGCGGGGAGTTCGGCTACCTGTGGCGGCTATCCGACAAACGGGCGCACTGGTTGTCCGTCGGCGCGCTGGACGGCGAGATAGACATACTCGGCCCAGGCTGGGAGCAGGATGTTTTTTTTGGCGTCCACCCGACGCGCACATTGCGCACCGGTTACGAGCGGGGTAGGGCAGAGGACGTTGTAGCAGCAAACTGCCTGTTTGCGGACTTTGACGACCCCGACGCGCTGCCCCGTATTGATAGTCTCCAGCCTGCGCCACAAGTGATTGTCGCATCGGGGAAGGGCTTCCACGTTTACTGGCTGCTGGCTGAGCCGGTCATCCTGAGCGACGATGTGACCCGCAGGGACTGGGCAGCGCTACAGCGCTGGTGGGTGCGCCACGTTGGGGCTGACCATTCAGCCTGCGACCTGGCGCGCGTGCTGAGGGTGCCCGGTACGCGCAACGGAAAGTATGACCCGCCACGCCCTGTGAGCTTCATCCGCTGCGAGCTGGACCGGCCATACGACAACCAGGAACTAATGCGCTACATCCTTGACGCGCGGACGGCGGAGCTTGAGCGCGAGCCGGCAGGTGAACCGGCCCAGGGGCGCCCATCCGCCGGCGAATCGCCCATAGAGCGCTACAACCGCGAGACCAACATCCGCGACCTGCTGCGTCAGTTCGGTTATACGCTGCTGGGCGCGCGCTACTTTGTGCGCCCGGGCAAAGACCCGAAGGAAGGGGTCAGCGGCACGATTGACGACGCGAACAACCGCGCCTACACGTTCTCCAGCAACGACCCAGCCTATGACCCGCGCGACGTGTCGCCCAGCGGGGCAGGGTGCACGTTGCGCCCATTTGATGTGCTGTGCCGGCTGAGCTTTGGCGGCGACGCAAAAGCTGCCGTGCGCTGGCTGACCCAGGGCGAGAAGGCGGGGCAACCCGGGCCGGCGCAGAACGGGAGCGCACCACCCGCCGAAGCGCTGCCGCCAGCGGTGCAGGCCGCGCTAGATGAGGCGCTGGAGAAAGCCAGTGAGCTGGGCTCCGACGTGGACAGAGAGGACAGCAGGGAAGGGGAGACAGAGGGCAAGCCAACTGATGATGACCTGGCCGAGCAGTGGTTGAAGCTGCACCCAGACTCGATGTTCGGGCTGGGCAGCATGAGGAGATACAGATATGGGGTGTGGGAAGCCTTGCCTGATAACCTGTTCGAGCGTGAGTTGTTAGAGGTGCTGCAAGCCAACAAAGGACGTGGCATTCGGCCTACATCGCGGTTGCTGGCAAGCGTGAAGAAGCTTGCACAGGTCAAAGCCAGTCTGCCTGATTACGTGTGGGATGCCGACCCCAACATTTTGGTTTGCGCCAACGGCACGCTTGAGCTGGACACGATGACGCTTCGGGAGCATCGCATGGAGGACTACGCTACGTCCGCCATACCCCATCCCTACATCCCTGATGCGACCGCTCCTACTCTTGAGCACGTCTTGCAGACAACTGTGCCCGAAGCAGCCGGGTTGATTCAGGAGTTTGCCGGCTATGCCTTAACCACCGACACCAGCCATGAGATAGCGCTGTGGTTTTGTGGGCCAAGCGGCAGCGGTAAGAGCACGATCATCCTGGCATTGCAAACCATGCTCGGTAAGCGCTGCGGGGTGCTTGGACTAGCTGACATCGAACGCTCAAACTTTGCCCTATCCGACCTGCCCGGGCGAACTTTGCTAATCAGCACTGAGCAGCCAAGCCTGTACGTGCGTGCCAGCTACAAGTTGAATGCGTTAATCAGCGGTGAAGTGCTGCGAGTAGAGAAGAAGTATGCCGACCCGTTCGAGCTTAAGCCAACAGCAAAGGTGCTGTGGGCTTCCAACGAGATGCCGCGGCTAGACCCCGGCGACGGGCTATTCCGGCGCGTAAAGGTAATTCAGTTCCCCAAGCACACCTTCGTGCCTGACCCGACGGTGAAGCAGCGCATTGCCAATGAAGGGCCGGGCATCCTTGCCTGGGCGCTCGAAGGACTGCGCAGGCTAAGGGAGCGGGGACACTTCCTGATTCCCCCGTGCGTCGAAGAAGCCAGTCAGCAGTTCCAGAAGAAGAATGACGTGCCAGCTGCCTTTGTGGAAGAGTGCTGCGACACCGGCCCGGATTGCAAGGCTAGTGCAGACGAGCTGTACAGAGCATACAAGACGTGGTGTGAGGAGAATGGCCATCGTCCACAATCTTCAACAGCACTAGCCGAAGAATGGGCAAGGTTGGGTTTCCAGCGCTATCGTGCAAACGGCAGGACCTTCTACCGCGGCGTCTCCCTTCGCCAAATCCCGTTCTGACAGAGCAGGGGGTGTAGCAACTGTAGCAGGTGTAGCAGGTTACCCTACCTTATGACTTTGCTAATCCGTAAGGGGGGGATAAGAAGGGCGTATATAGGGAGAAAACTAACCTGCGCAACCTGCTACACCTGCTACACCTGCTACTGCTCAGGGCAGCAGGCGGGACAGCCGGCCGGCCGGGCGTCCAGCCGGGGTGTCCAGCCGGCGGCATCCAGCCGGCGAGACAGCCGGCGGGCCGCCTGTCGGGGGATAGCCGGCGGGCGGGCCCGGCGGACGCGAGAGTGAGTTAGTCTTATGTCAACCATGGGCGGATTGATCGGATTTTAACAGACTTGCAATAAGAATAAGATGATAAAATTATATACTTATTTTTATGAAGTACCTCGTGCAAAATATTATATTAATTAGTTCTGTAAAGGGCTGAGACTTATCCCGTTGCGATCGCGATCGCAATGGGCCAGTTTTCCAGTAGGCGGGGTCAGAACTACCCGGTTGCGATCGCGATCGCAATGGGCCAGTTTTCCAGTAGGCGGGGTCAGAACTACCCGGTTGCGATCGCGATCGCAATGGGCTAGTTTTCCAGCAGACCCCTTGTCGCAATCCCTCTCATTTTCAGTTCTTTGATTTCTTATTTACTTGGCTAGAACGACCTTGTATATATATATGAGGACGATGCACCTCCTACTTAAAAGGAGGTGAGTTATGATTAGGTTGTTCCTCTTTTTCGTTCTTGTTTCCTTGGCCCTTCACTTATTTGGTAAACTTCAAGATTCTGTTCAACGCTATACTAATTGCCTCAGTTTTATGATTATTGAGCGTATGTATGATCCTGAATACATTTGTAGATTTAGTGTTGACCTATCGTTTGGCCACAGTTGGTAGTTGTATTATCTACTTATCCATCAGATTTCTAATTATTTTTTATTTTCAGATATGCTGCCTTTATTAGATTACATTATTACTTATACGGATGAGAAGCTAACCAGTGATGAGCGCTACTACATCGCTGTGCTGGCGATAACGGGGGGCATCCCTGACCCGCTGCCCCCTGGCGTGCTCAAGGTGAAGCGGCGCGGCGGCAGCGCGAGCGGGCGCGAATGCCGTTAAGTACCCTTAACGGACGTGGTAGAATCGCCCTATGACCGCGATTCAACCCATCCCGACCCAGCTTGAGCGCGCGCGAGAGTACGTGTACAACACGCGCGCCCAGGCGACCTATCGCGCATACCGCGTTCACTGGCGCGTATTCGAGGACTGGTGTGCTTCTCACGGCGTGCCGGCGCTGCCGGCCCAGCCGGAGACCGTGGCAGCCTTCCTGGTAGCCGATGCTGAGCGGCACAAGCCCGCGACGCTCACGGCGCGCCTGGCTGCCATCGCCTGGCGACATCGCATCGCCAAGCTACCCAATCCCTGCGATGCACTAGAGGTGCGCGAACTTCTGCGCGGCATCCGGCGCACGAAGGGCACGCGGCCCACGCGCAAGCGGGCCGCCACGCTGGACATCATCCGGCGCATGGCCCGGGCTGCCGGCGACGACCTGCGCGGGAAGCTGTACCGGGCACTGCTGCTGGTGGGCTTCTGGGGCGCGTTCAGGCGTTCCGAGTTGGCGGCCTTGCGCGTAGAGGACGTCGCCTTCACCGACTACGGGGCGCGAATCCTGGTGGCGCGTTCAAAGACCGACCAGGAAGGCGAAGGGAGTTACAAGCAGCTAGAGCGACTGGCCGACCAGGACATCTGCCCGGTGACGGCCCTGCGCGATTGGCTGAGCGCATCGGGCATCACCAGCGGGCCGGCGTTCAGGTCAATCAGCCTGGTTAGCGGCAAGCTGAACGACAAGCCCATCAGCGGGCGACACGTGGCGCGAATCGTGAAGCTGCTGGCCGAGCGCATCGGCGAAT
>Ga0308407_1001150_pt1 | contig 15311 bp, 20 predicted proteins | sample HotsprSampleMSe2_FD_203476 | JGI IMG/M metagenome (GOLD analysis project Ga0308407, IMG submission 203476) | Hot spring phototrophic mat microbial communities from Mushroom Spring, Yellowstone National Park, Wyoming, United States - 20060911_MSe2 ...
TCTGGACGAGATCGTACTACTGCGAGTCGGTAGGGCGCGTATCAGAAGAAACCATTAGGAAGTATATCGAGGATCAGAAAGGTAAGTAGCCAGAATGACCAAGGCGGAACAGATAAAGGACACTCTTAAAGAAACAAAACAACGCAGGGAAACCCAAAGACTAGTTGTGTACGAGTTGAAACTTCAGAACCTTTCCAAAAGGAAATCTGATGTGCTCAGAAGGGCATTTCTAGAAGCAAAGTGGCTATACAACTGGCTGGTATCGGACACTGAGCGGCTAAACATTCCTGCCAACAAGGTAAGCGTGGTTGAAGTCAAAGCGGGAGATAGTTATGAGCAGAGGGAGTTGATCGTCCTCGGCTCTCAAATAAAGCAGGAGATAGCAGATCGGCTCAAAGATAACCTGCGAGCACTCGGCAAGCTGAAAAGGAACGGCTACAAGGTCGGGGCACTGAAACATAAACGGTTCGTCAGTTCGATACCGCTCAAGCAGTACGGCGTGACGTACAGCTTAGACTTTGCTCGGAACAGGGTGAGGATTCAGAGACTTGGGAAGTTCCGTGTGCTGGGCCTGCACCAGATACCTGCTGAGGCGGAGATAGCGAACGCCGTCCTGATCCAAAGGCCCAGCGGCTACTACCTGCATGTAACGTGCTATCTCCCGAAAGACAGCCATACGTCCCAAAATACAGTCAGAAATGTGGTCGGGACCGATTTTGGTGTCAATTCAAAGCTGACATTATCTAATGGTCTGAAGATAGACTTTGAGATTTGCGAAACGCCGAGGTTAAAGCGGCTGCAGAGGAAGCTGGCTAGGACACAAAAAAGCTCCAGAAACAGAGAGAAGGTTCGATTTCTTCTGAGGAAAGAATACGAACAACTGAACAACAAGCGCAGAGATGCTCAAAACAAGGTTCTGGCCTTTTTAAAGCTGTACGATATGGTAATATTTCAAGACGACTCCATAAAGGGTTGGGTGAAGCTCTTCGGTAGGCAGGTTCACTCTTCGGGGATAGGTGGACTGAAGTCAAGGTTGAGGGCCAGCCTTGAGACGGCTATTCCCGTGGACAGAGGGGAGACCACTACCGGTGAGTGTTTTGCCTGCGGAAGAAGACACCGGCTTTCTCTTTCAGACAGGGTAATTGAGTGTGATTGCGGCTGGAAATGCGATAGGGACGTAAACGCTGCGCTTGTTATTCTAAGAAAGGGGCTTGGCCTGGACCCTGAACAGGCCGTAGGGCTGGACCGGCCCGATCTGAAGCCTCTGGAGAGAGAAGCCGCTGCGAGGATACTGGGAAGTAGCCCCTATATTCGCGTAAGCAGCTCTCAATGAAAGAGGAAGCCCACTCCTTCAGGGGTGGGAGGAGGTCACCAGTAAGGGGGTGGTCACATTGGGCTTCATTGAAGTCGGTACGCACCTGGTTGTTGATGGGATTTGCGGTATGCGGGAAACCGCTGGTGATGTGGAGCTGGTGCGAAGTTTCCTAGAATACTTCCCGGAAAGGATGGGTATGACTAGGGTACTGGGGCCTTATGTCTTTTCCCACTACTGTGGAGAGATTTCCGGGATAGTGATCATTGCTGAAAGCCATGTTAGTATCCACACCTTTCCTGAATCCGGTTATCTCTGTGTGGATATCTTCTCCTGCAAACCGTTTGATGTGAATGAAGCCTTGCAGATTGTCAACCAATGGTTTCCTATGGATGAATGCCACCATCGGGTGTTTGATCGGGGAATTGAGTATCCTAAGAGTCCTCAAGCTCTGCTTCAGGTTTTGGAAAAAGAGAAGACAGGGACTCACTCTTTCAGGAGCTGGTAGGTAAACATGACGCTTTGGGCGTCTCCAAAGTAGAGTTCCTCAAGGATGATCAAGATCTCTTTGGTTGCATCGGGAGTGATCTTCTGGGTTTCCGGAGGAAGGAACCCCAACCCTAAGGCATCATTGTACCACCCGCCAAATTTCAATGCGATCAGTTCGTGGGCTAGTTTTTCCTTCCAGTACCAATCGGTTCCGAAACCTCCAAACAGTCCGGTGGTGTATCCTGCTACCACGGTAGCGAAACTCGCCCGATCCAGCTCCTGAGCTTCGGGATACTTCTCCTTGGCATACCGCAGGGCCACGATAAGAAAGTACCCCTCGTTTTCAATTTTGATTTCCTCCCTTTTAAGATGCTGGTTGTGCTCCAACACCCAGGAGATGAGTTCTTCCTCTCCAGGTGCCTGGAGGTACTCCTTCACGGTTTTCTTATCGAAGAGATTCATGTCCACTTTCATTTCTTTCTCTTCCTTTCTAACCTTTCTACTCTCTCCTTGAGCCTCTGGTTTTCCTGGATGAGTTCGGTGATCTTCTCCTGGACTTCCAGGATGACCTTCCTCCTCTCCTCTCGGACTGCCTCTTGGATCATCCTCTGCACCTCTTCATTGGTATACTGGCCTTCGGTTCTTTCCATGGGTGCCTCCTTGAAGACCACCCTCTCACGTGGATAGAGCAATCCCCTACTCTCCAGATTGGCAATAACGTTGTGCATGGCCCTCTCCACTCCTGCCCGCACCGCTTCCTCCAACCTCCAATCATGAGCGTATCCCTGATTGAAGGGGTCGTAGACACTCATTCCTCTTCCTCCCTTCTATGCAAGTATGCTATAGTCTTTAACTATCTTATATCGCGTTTCTTCGTCAAGTGTTTTGAGCTTCTCTTTGTATGCTTTTATCTCTTCCATATCCCTACGAAACACTTCCCGCTCTGCTTTGGTGATGTCTCTAATGAGCTTTCGTAGTGTCCAAGCTTTGTTGAGCGCGAGGTATATATTCCAAAGATACATTCTGTTTGGATTGAGATTGCTGATCTTTTCTAAGTACTGGTAAAGTTCTTGAGAATGGGTATAAACCTCAGAATCATCTCCCAGTTCGAAGACGGCTTCCTTCACTTTAACAATTCCTCCATCGTTGTACGGAGGTTCAGACAGTTCGCTAACAAAACCGAGCTCAACCTTATACTTTGGACGTAAGCTATAGAACTTGTGCATAGAGATTAAATCTTTGAAGTCCTTTGGGTATTCAGCATAGACGTATGCTTTTGCGAGTTTGTGGAGTTCCTTATTTTCCTCAAATTCTCTTTTCTCCTTCTCTTTCCTTTCCCTTTCCTTCCTCATCTTTTCCTTAGGACTTTCATATAATGATGGTAAGTAGAGAAGCGAACTCAGCAGAATTCCCACAGTAAAAAACAGTATTAAGATAAAACCTATGGTGGCCCACAGGATCACTTTCTTTTCACCTCCTCTCGATAAAGGCATTTATCTCTCTGTTTTCCTCTGCCGAGCCGTAGAGATGGTGAAATATCTCCATTTTCAGACTTCGGAGAATGGTGTAGATGATCCGAGTCCTCTTATACTTCGGTATGGTTATTAGTTCTGGTTTAGGATGAGGGTCAAAGGGCAATGGGTAGCGACTGGTAATACCTTCCAGTCCTTCATGCTCTGTAATAAGGTGATCGGCAAAGTCCTCCACCATTTTGAGTATCTCTACCGATTTGTCGCTGTTTTCTTTGTCTGAGATATCGTAGGTGGGAAGTTCGAGCACCACTCTCTTCTCCTTACAGTACGGGCACTTAACATACACCATACATTTTGGCGCAATGCGTAGCCACTTTCCTGGTTCCAGGTTGAACTGGAGTTCCTGGGGTATGGTATCCTTTTCTTTCTCCGACCCTCTGCGATAGAACAAGGTAGCCCTACCAATCTCTTCGGATCCCTTTATAGGAATTGTTTCCCTATTTGGAAATTGGCCTTCCTCCACGATGATTCCTCCACCATCTCCCCTCTTGTTGAGAAGGAAGGTGGTGGTGTTTGGTTCCCGGATGAAGGTTCTTTCACTTCTTTCCAGGATTCTCCTTTTTGCGCTTTCGGCTTCCATAACTGCTATTTTCGTCCATACAGCATGAAGTAGTTTGTACATGGTTTCCATAGTCCCTGTGTTTTTGAAACACACTCTGGACAGGGTCTTGATGTAGCGTTTCAGTTCCACGAATCCTCGTCTTCCGGTCTCTACTCCTGCTAATAGGCCTCTCGGGATACCGGGAAAGAGCATTTCTCTACCATTCGGTGGTGCTACCACTAAGTATCCAATTCCATTGGGAAACTTCTCCATCACTTTCTGATCATAGAGAAAGCTTTCCTGATCCGGGACACCATCAGGAATGAAGTTGATTTCCGTAGTGCTCTGAGCAGAAACTCCCCACGGTAGAAGACGGTTTTTGGTTCTATGGAGATTTTCCCTCTTAAACACCCTCTTCATCACCTTTCACCTCCTTCTCAATGATGGTGATATTTTCCTCTTCGTCCACCTCCACCTCTTCGACCTTCTCATTTCGGTCGAGAATCCTTTCCACCTTTCTGAGAGTTGCCTCCATACTTCTCTTCCATTTCGGATTTCCTCCCTTGTTTTGAATGTACTCGGCCACATAGGCATCCACTTCAAAAGGATCAAAGACCATTTGGGTTCCATCATAGTAGGTGATGTGTGGTTTGTTCCTCTTACCTTTCCCTCCCAACTCCATGAACACCGCTACCGCTCCCGGATTGTTGCACATCACCCTCACCACCTTCCCGTTCCTGGTGACCACCAGGAAGTCGGAAGTGAACAACTCCAGGTACTCTTTCTTATCCAATCGCACTCCTCCTTTCTCAATCAGCATTAATCCCCTCAAAGAAGCTTAAGGCCTGGATGGTTTTCAACATATCATCCTCCTCCCAAAAGTTCCCGATCTGCAGGATTCTACTCATCTCCCAGAGGAACACCCCACCTAGAGCCCTGACATCCTCAACCACTTGAGGGTGCTCGAGATTGACCTTCAACCTGTAGTCGATTGATATATTTTCATTGGTGAACATGGTATTGAGGTTTGCCATATAGGTTATTGTGCTCGAGTACAGGGAAGGTAGGTGTCGTGTCAATTGGTTTTTCACCATCTCACTTGAAGTTATGAAAATCTGACCCCCGTAGTCTCCACTACAGGAGAATTCAACCAACAAGGTGTTGTGTGCCATGTACCAAAACTTTTCTTTGGGAACATTATACTCAATGAAGTTCAAGGTTGGGATGCATGTGAGGGAGTATCTCAGGAATTTGTCCATTTTAAGGATATCATACTTGTCAAAGAGTTCTTCCATTCGCATACTCAGCCCAGTGGTGCACTTTCCAGCTGTGAAGATGGGGTCGCTCAGTGACCTTATGGTTTCTATTGATTCACCGGTTGCTAGGTATATAGTTATGGGGTTATCCACTATTACGCTAGGATTACTGTCCACAACGATGAAACTGTCTATAGTTGTGTTGTTTCTCCTTACGGTTAGGTTCACTCTTCCACTATCGAGTTTCTGTGTGATGATTTTGGGATTGCTTGCTTTCCTCTGTTTTATCCATAACTGGGTTGACCCCTCCACCGCTTCTGATCTTGACATAGCCTTATTCAGTTCATTCGGATCGAAATGCCCTCCTCTGGTGGCCTTTATGAAATCTTGGTAGGCCCTCTCCATGGAACTATACAGTATCCCCTTGGGGTAATGGTATGGAGACCTGTTAAAGAGGATGAGCGCCTCCTGGTATCGGCTGATGGAATACAATCTTATGTAACAGTGTTCTTGGACTTGAAAATTCGCTACCAATGTGATCTCCATAGAGCAAACACCTCCTGCTAGCGAGCCAGGCTCATTCCCTCCTTTCTATTTATTTTCCTCTTCACCTTTAAGCATCTCCACCATCACTCTGGAAAAGTACTCCCTGATGGTGTCTCCAGCCTCTCTGTCCAGATACGACGCCACCGTTTCTTCCACCTCTTTGATCTTCTGGATGAGGAACTTCTCCACGGCCTTCAGGCCATCATGGGCCACAGAGATCTCCACTACCGATGGTCGGGAATATCTTCCCACTGGAGAACTCCTACTTGTCTGGTGAACGGACTGTTCGTAGTGGATGGAATTCTCCTCAAGGATATTTCTGATCCCTGATGAGGTGTATGCCGGCATGAATATCCCAATCCTGAAGATACCCCTCAGGATGCCATCCACTCTTTCCGGCTCGAATCTGTCCAACTCACCACCACTTCTGTAGAGGGAGACACAGAGTACCTTACTTCTGTCGGAGTCTTCTTCGACGGCTGGACAGAGAAAGGAGAATGCGAAGCTGAATGGCTCTCTGTGTTGGATCTCCTTCTCCATGTTGTTTACCTTCTCGAAAAGCTCCCCGATTTCCTTCTCGGCTCTCTGAGCATCCTCCCTGGTGCATCGGATGATGTTGGTGAGCCTCTCTGCGTAGTTCCCTATAGTTATACTAGGAAGGTTAAAACCGTCCTCCTGCTCCTCCTGAAATTCTCGGTTTCTCAAGAGGATGTCTCCCACCAGAGATTTGGTTACCTCACTTACCTTTACCATCTCTGCACAGCTTAGCTCTTTCAGGCTGTCATAGATGGTGTTCTTCATCACCATGGACAGAATTTCCCTGTTGGTGACCTTTTTGTCTTCCATTCCTTCTTTTCTCCTCCTTTCTCTCTTTACCAGCTAATATATTTTTAGCGCACTCTGGGCAAAGGTACAGCAAAGCGGTGGCCTTGTAGATCGGAGATATGTATTGCACTACCCACACTCTCTCTCTGGTGGTGAATGACGTGAGGCAGTTGAAGCAGATGGTGATATGGTTCACCCTCTGCTTCTTCACGGCCACCACCTTTCTCCGGGGGTGCTTCTGGGTAAATGCATTCCGGATTAGACTCTGCTCACTCATCATTCTGATCACTCTTTCTCTGGTTCTCTAGCTTCTGTATTTCATAACTGATGAGTCGCTCCACCAATTTGAGGGTGTTCTGCTCCTCGGTGAGTATGGTCATGAGTGTCTCTGTACTTATCCCGGTCTGGAAACTGAGCTCCAAGAGATCAATAACCTTTACACCCATCCGAAGGCCTCTCTTGCTTCTTCTTGCTTTCCTTCTTGGTTAGCCACCTGTTTGGCCCACCCCTCATCCATGAACACGAGCATCTTACCATCTTTGTCGATGATAGCATAGTTTACCCTGTTTCCATTCAATCTTATAAGACTGTATTCCTTAAATAGTTTTATTCCAACCAAAGTATTCTCAACCATACTAATCACTCCTTTCTTTATTATTATATAGTTAAATATTTGAACTTTCAAGCTTTAATGCTTGTGAAGTATAAGAAACTGGGGTGGATTGAAGCCATAGCACCTCTTGCAGACTTCACAAGCCCATCTACCTATGTTTTTATAAGGACACACATATGCTTCTTTCCTTATCTCATCTGGTACAATTTCCTCTCCTAAGAAACAGAGCCTCTTGATATGTGGGCTGAAGTGTTTGGTATCTGCCATTACTGAATAGAAGCAAGTCAAGTTCTTTGGTAAATCGGAGAAATCCAGCATCCAGGATTTTGTCCAGGTGGAGAAGTTCATGTTTGGAAACTCCTTGATGATTGCTTTCCATTTTTCTAGGTATTCTTGGGAGTAGAAATCCCCACTCACATGAATCCTGAAGTACTGGAAATCCCTTTTCTTCAGCTTTTCTCTTATGGCATTGACAACCAGATCCACAAAGTCATCTCTGAGACTCTCCTCATAGTTTCTTTGGTAGGAACTCTCCACCTTCCAGTTTCTCAAATACCCTTTGTTCGCATAGCAAATACTCCTACAGAGCTCTGTTGAACCAATACAGGTCTTCAGAGCTGGGAGAGAGAAAGTGAGGATATTCTTTCCCAGCTTGATGTTTCCCTCACCGATTTTCATAAATCTCACCTCCTATAAAATAATTCAAGGGCACCAATATTGGTGCCCTTGAATTTTAGACCTCTTGATTTTAACTTAAGTATTATCTAGAGGTTGCCAACTACCCCATAGCTAAAGCTATGGGTCTCCGCACCGGTCAGGCCCACTTCCTTTCTCTCTAAAACGAGCTATAATAGTTGACACTCCCATTCCCATGAAGGAGAAGAGCTTGTGGGGCTATTTTTCTGCCAACTCAACTTGAAATCATCATGATTCTAAACAATGCTTCTGCTTTGGGAAATCTATCTTTCAACTTCTCTCTTATGTTTTTGGGAAGACTATATAAAGCTAAAGCTTGCAACTTCATCTTGAGATCTTCGGTATCAATTGGAGTTCTAAGAAGAAGCCCTATTTGTCCTTCGGTGAAATATGTTTGGAGTGCAGTATCACCAAGTATTTTCTTCACAATTTCTTCTATTTCTTGTTCTGCTTCAACCTTAACCTTTCCTTTTCTAATTGTTCCAAAGGGTTTCCGTCGGTATTTTCCATTTGTTCGATAGAAACTCAAATCTGCCGTGTACCCCACTTCCAAGGTTGGGTCTTCTGGGTAGTATCTCAAATCCCATCTTTTCCAGGTCCAATCATTACCTACTGACCTATTTTTTCTGGTTGAAGGGTATACATATTGTTCATTGTATATGAGATAGAATATCAAGTAACCATAGAACCAGCTATTCAATTTTTCTTTGATATCCCTTATTTCGTATCGGAATTGGTCGTGTTTCCTATGGATGTATCCACTCCAACCCACGTTGTATAACCGACAACGGGAGTGAAATTTCAGTTCATGGGTTGGCATTATGTAGTCTGTTCCTGTTAGTTCATATGGGTAGTTGGCATCACTGATTGGTAGGTTTGCATCAAAATTCTTTTTCAAGGGGAAAATTATTGTGTATTGTGTTGTACTATTTTCGTCGGTTACTTGGATGTCTTCTTTGCCTTCCACCATCCTTTTAAACACCTTCACTCCATCAACACCTAAAGGCAGATCCAAAATTTGATCGTTTTCTTTGTTCAATGTACTGAACGACTTTAGTGGTGGTTTTCCCCTGAAGATGAGCCAATGGTTTTGTGAAGTGTGTTTGTAGAGAAGGTAAAATTGCCCATTCTTGTGTATCGCTTCTTGGCGTTCATAGAAATCAGAATCGAAAATCATAAAAGATCACCACTTCTTCCGGAACCGCATGACCACTTCTTCCGGAACCGCAATCCCTTCGTAACCGCAGATGTCTGCTTGTGCAAGCGCTTCTTTGGGAACCCAATCTCTCAAACAGGTTGGCTCACCCTGTGAGTCATAGAAAGCTGTCTCGTAACTCCCATATGGCGTTTCAACCTGCACTTCAAACCACCCCGGGCACAAAGGCACCAGACGGACATTTACATCCGGGGCGCGCTCTCTGAAACCTTCCCAGTTGCCTGGTAGAGTTTCGAGGATTTTAGCAATCTGATTCCACGTGGTGTAAACTCTTTTGTCTCCTTCCAGACCCTTCATAGCAATACCCCCTTTCATAAAATCCCCTGTGTTTCACCATACCATACCCATTTTAGCATTCCCACTCCCCAAAATTGCGTTTTAGAGGCTCGTAGAGACCACCAAAATTGGCTGGGTATACATTCATTTTGCATAGCTCTATGAGCTTCTCAGAGCGAAATTTTGCGAAACCATCACCCCCTTTCCAATGTATTCACTCATTAAGGTCCACTTTGATGACGAAATCAGGTTCCAAGCCCTCTGGATCTTTTCCCGTGGTGAGCACAATGATTCGCCCAACATTATATGGTCTTGGAATGTATGAATCTCCATTATAGCCATCAGTCATCAAGATCACTGGGATACCATACTCTTGAATGTTGTTTTCAATCCATTCAAAGGCTGGTTCGAATTCTGTTCCACCCCCACCTTTCACATTCTCGATGATCTTTTCGATGTCTTCATCTTCAACCACTGTTTGGACAGTAGCATCACACGAGATAAAGATCACTTTGTATTGCTTCAATATCTCCTGTACTTCACTCAAGAAAGTCTGTAATTCTTTCTTGCCAATACTTCCTGAAGTATCTACGATCACTACTACCTTGCTCTTTTCTGGACTCAGTACTGTAGGATTGTAAGTATCACAGTAGATCAATGTTGGTTTGTATGGTCTTCGGAAACTATAGTCATCACCCATTACTGTAGTCAAGGTTTCTTCTAGGTAGTCTTGCCATCGGACTTTGCTCTTGGTGAACTCATCGATGAGTCTTTCCATCCCTACAGGAAGAGAACCAATTCCAGAATGGGCCATTTGGAGTGCTCCTATAGCTGCTTCCACAATAAACTGTCTCACTATTGTCTTTGACTTATCATCTTCGGGTTCCATCTCTGGTGAGACTTCAGCATCTTCATTGAGCCCTAATCTCTTCAGTATCTTTTGGTTGAGCTTCTTTATCTTATTTTGGAGTTCTCTTTTCTCTCCTTCACTTTCACCCGTCTCTTCTTTTGTACTTTCACCATTGCCATTGTTTTGGTCTTTCTTCTCCCCATTCCTATTGGTAGCACTTGAGCTACTTTGCTGGTTAAGCTCATCAATTGCTTGTTGGAGTTCTTGCATCAGAGCTTGGAGCTCTGCTGTTGCTTGCTGTTTCAATGTTTCATAGATATTTTCAGCATATTTCCCATGGAACCTTTTTTCATAGAGTCCCTTTTTCACATCGATCCCCATATCTTTGAGCATCCAATTGATTTCTAAATCGGTTGCGTAATTCCAGAGAATTGCGTTTCTATTTTCCCTTCGAATCATAGTTCCATTTAAGATATGCATTGCTTCATGAGCCAAGATGGTCCTCAAACTTTCTCCTATTTCTTCGTAGTCAGGTCGGATTGAAATTTCTTTCTCTACCGCATCCACCATTGCCAACCCTGGGAGATGTTCTTTTACTCCATATTTGAATCTCAACAGTACCGAAGCCACGATAGGATATCTAACGACAATTCTGGATATCTCTTCAGAAATTTTCTCTTTTATTCTTTGATTTCCTTTTGACATACCCATCTCTCCTTTCTTTGTGGAGTAGGGCACAATCCTACTCCACAACAAACTTGTATTTCTCAGTGAACTTCATCGTGAGGTCTTGAATGTTGCTACTAAAGAGTTGAGAAGATTTCACTTTTCCCAGCTTCATTGCTGTTTTTATCCAAAGTATGATATATGGAGCCATGTGTTTGGGTGCATTGATGCTATACTCCAAGATAGTGGCCAAATTGTTTTCGTCGACTTTGTTGACAAGAATGGTGGCTAGCATTATCCCTTTCTCTACTTCATCTTCTTTCACATATACCTTCTTTCCTTTGAGGACATTTTCCACAATTTCTCCAATCCCAAAGCTTTTCTTCATGAATGTTTCAAATCGTACAGCCACATCTTCTCCAATCACACCCCCAATATCCTCTACATCGTTTATGCCATTCTGGATGAGCCTCCCAACCATTTCCCAGGATCGTGGAGAAGCAAATGGTTTATCGATATCCGGTTCCATAGAAAGGTATTGGGTGTCCATCTCTAAATAGGCAATGACTTCTTCTGGTAGACCCTTGGAAAACCAATACTCCTTGAAATCCCCGAAATCTGGTACTACATTGTAGTGTATAGCCCTATTTACCATAGCAGAAGAGATTTTATTGACCATTGCCTTGTCCTTGATCCTGTTTCCAGCACAAACTACCAATGTTCCCTGTGGTAATTCATAGTCTCCAATTTTCTTCTCTAATACAATCCGCATTGCTGCATTTTGGACTGAAGTTGGTGCTGTATTGAACTCATCGAAGAAGAGAATGAATTTCTCTTTGGGGAAATTCAAGGGAAGGATCTCTGCTCTTTTCTTTTCTCTGTCTGGGAAAATGAATCCCTTCAGTTCAACCGGGTCCATTAAGGAAAGAACCAAAACCTTTACTGTCAAACCCAATTCTGCACCCACTTGATAGACCACTTGCGTTTTGCCAATTCCAGGCTTCCCCCACAAAAATACCGCTGGGGGATTTTCTAAGTTGGCCAACTTCATCAATTTCTCTTTCAACCTTTTGGGTGTTACCGTAAACTGTAATTCCATTCTCTCTCAACCTCCCTTTCCTATTTTCTCATAATTTCCTTCCTCTTTGCAACACTACCATTCAATTATTTTGACTCTCTATCACTTCCTTTCACCATACAATTATTTACTTTACGCAATATGCAGTTCCTCTATTCAGCTCCTAACCTCTCTACCATTAGGATACTGTCTGTCATCTTGGTTTTCAGCCCCCTGGTGGGGCGTGTTTCTTTCATGAGTCTTTTCAACAACTCTATAGCCTCTTTTCCAATATCTTCCATGATACATATTCGTGAATTGAGTGTCACAATAAATTCTGGTCTATAACGTTGCTGTACATCTACAGCGAATATTTCTTTGTCTTTCAAAAACGGAGGCAATGTTGCTTCCAAGGCCTTGGTTACTGCTCTGAATACTTTCCTTAATCTACTTTCCAAAGTGGGTCGTGCCAACAAATTTGCCGGCACAGCTTTGATAATCTTTAGTTCTACATGTGCTGCTCTTTTGTATACTGTTTTTTTGTCACCAATTGGTTCAATTCTCATACCCCAAGGGTGGCGAAGTTCCAGTATTTGGTCAAATTCTTCTCTTTCATATTCTGGCAATATCAAACCTTCTGATTTTATGGGTTTATTGGTGAATATGGTGTCGCTATTTGGGAGGTGTCTAGCATAGCGTAAGTGATTGTCTACAAAAGCATCAGCTAAAGCAGTGATTACATCTATCACTTGATCCTTTAGATCAAATATTTCGTACAACCACAGAATACCTTTTTCTTCTCTCAGGATGTTCTCTATGGTTGTTCCCTGAGTCACTATGGGTATGTCTGGAAGCCAGTTTTCGATTCTCCATACTGTGGAATTATTATTGTTGCCAATTATTTGTCTTCCTTCCAGGATCATTGTATCCCCAACATGCTTAACAATTTTTTTCCAACTTGCTGTGCTAAAATAGGAATTTTTTCTTAACAACAAATCTATGAGTTCCCAGTCGTTGATATTGTTTCTAGACACCACCATCCTTAATGACACCGGATAGTTTTTTTCTTCCTTTCTGACCGTGTAGATGTAGGATGTGCCGCTTGGTGTGACCTTTTTGAACTTCAAGAACCGTACTTCATCACTTATCCAGGAATTACCGCTTTTGCTTTCTTCAATAAGTTCCATATCCTTGGGTAATATTTTGTCGCCAATTCTCGGATCGAAATAGAACACTGTACTAGATAAATCAAACATATCCACACCTCCTCACCTTGAAAGCATCACCACACTGTAGAGCGCTTCAATATTTGGATGTTTTTCTTTACATTTTTGTCTTTTTTGTTTCCACAACAAATGGTACAATAACGCTTTCAATCTCATTTCCAAATCTTCAGATTCAAAAGGTGCCTCGATTTCTATTCTCAGGTATGCTGGATCAGTAATCACATCATATCGAAATCCAGTCAGGAAACTCTGGATTTCATGTTCGCTAATCCCAATCTCGGGGCCAAAAAATCTCAAAAATTTCCTTTGTCTATATTTCCTTTGTCTATAAATAGATATGCTTTTGGGTACAAAAGTAACAAATAGAATTTTTGGTTCTGATAGGCAATTATATTTGTTCTCAATTTTGTTAAACCCATAATCAAAACCTATAGGTTCTATTTCTAAATACAAATATTCATCAAACCATTCAAATAACTCTTTTCTTAACCTTTTCCATTCCTCTTGAACACGTGCAATTTCTTTTCTCAAGAAACCTCCTTCTACAGCAATTGATATTGTCCACTTGAAGTTCCTTTCATTGCTTGTAATGTCTTCATACCCTCCATAATGCTGAGGATAGTGATAACAAAACTTCAGTGGCAGTGACACATCATAAGTGATTTTTTCCTTGTGGCCTAATAATTCCAAATTGAAAGCTTTTTCTCCTATTAACAATGTATTTTGTTTAGTCTCTTCTCGAGGGAAACTTATCAACTCTGTGAATTTCGCATAATCCATCCTTTTCACACTTTCATAAAACTCTCTCCCATCCATACCTAAAGGGAGATCAAATAAGATAACTCTGCTCTCTTGCTCATATGGCAAATTTTTATCCAAACAGGACATTGATAGGGCTACGATCCAGTGGCTATACTTCAGAGCACGAGCCAACACCGCCCAACTCGTGGTCCTATTTTTCCGATGTTCTTCAATTAGTACATCGTTTTCTCGTATCCCCGTTATTTTGTCCAGTCTTTCATATTCGATGTACCCATCTATTTTCACATTTTCACCTCCTTAGTTTCTTTACGAATGATTGAGGCCCTCACAATCCATTTCATACATACAACCCCACACCATTCTTTGTCTCTGTTTAAACTGGTATGTTTTTTGTTTTTTCTCCTAAAGATTTCTTTACGTTATCTTTTTACAAAAGGAAAGTTGTCTCTGTTTCCCTTTGGAAGCCTTATTGAAGATGAGTGTGTTATGTTAGCACACCCACTTTCACTATTTTTACTCTGTATCCCTTGGTAGCTCCTTGAACTTCTCACCACCACACCATGGACATTCACTCATTGTGTGGTTGACGCATAGAAAACAATTTGTGCAGTACATTGTCATCTTTTACCAGCTCCTTTCTTTTCACTATATTCTTCACTACCACCACCTTTCCTTTCACAATCACCAAGAAGGAAAGGATCAAAATTTCAAACCACCAATGAAACCCTTATCACACAAGGATTTCATCTGGTTCGTTGGTTAAAAATTCTTCAAAAGTGGTTTTTGGCGTTTATGAAACCCCGAGATTTTCACCATAAATTTTTAAAAAGTGGGAGAAGACCCCCCATTTTTGGGGGGTTTGTGGAGCGAAAATTTTGGTGTATTTCCATTGATTTTCCCTTTTCCCTTTACCACCCCAACCACTATCACCCAGACGAAGGTGATGGTAAGGCGTTCCCCCCTCGCTTACACGCTCGGGGGATCTTTCCGCTCTCACTTACCGCTTATTACTCACCTCCTCTCTTACTCTTCATACTTGGTGTATCTTTCAACCACCTCCTCTGCCTCTACATCATCGAACTGGGTTTCCGGCCAGGAGAAGTATTCCACCTCTCCACTATCATGATCCACCACCACAAAGGTCAATTCCTCGTAAGGACTCATGATCCGGGTGATAACTCCACCTTCCACCTCAATGATCACCTCACCATCCAGATTGTCCATGAATTGATAGGGCCTCCTCTCTACTCTTATTGTAGTTTGCAAAGTTCTTTATGAAGCAACGTATACAAATACCAATTCCAAATACACGGGTCTCTGCCTTTCTCTTCTGACAGATGATGCATTTTTTGTAATTCCTTCTTATTTTCTTCTTCCATACTTCAGATTTCATGTTGATCACCTCCTAAGGAATAAGTACTTTCACAATAGCAGCTACCTTATTACCG
>Ga0308407_1001154_pt1 | contig 15270 bp, 13 predicted proteins | sample HotsprSampleMSe2_FD_203476 | JGI IMG/M metagenome (GOLD analysis project Ga0308407, IMG submission 203476) | Hot spring phototrophic mat microbial communities from Mushroom Spring, Yellowstone National Park, Wyoming, United States - 20060911_MSe2 ...
ATTAGGTTTTTGGGAGGGGAAATGAAGTCAGATAATGCATTAAAAATTTTTCGTAATACTGATGTACTTATTGCTATTGCTGTAATAGCAACTGTTATAATGCTTATAATCCCAATGCCAACTTTTTTTCTTGACTTTCTTATAGCAATAAATATTTCTTTTTCTCTTATTATATTACTTATTGTTCTTTACATAAAGCGTGTTATTGATTTTTCAGTTTTTCCAACAATAATTCTTTTTACTGCAATATTTAGGATAGCTCTTAACGTTACATCAACAAGGCTTATCCTATTGGATGGTAAAAACTTTGATGGAAAGATAATAAAAGCATTTGGGGACTTCGTTGTTGGTGGAAATTATGTTATTGGTATTTTAATATTCTTAATCTTGATAGCTGTACAGATAATTGTTGTAACAAAAGGTGCGACAAGAGTATCTGAAGTTGCAGCAAGGTTTGCTCTTGATGCATTGCCTGGTAAACAGATGGAAATAACTAATGAACTTTCAAGTGGAATAATAACAGAAGAAGAGGCAAAAAAGAAGAAAAAAGAAGTGCAACTTGAAGCTGATTTTTATGGTGCTATGGATGGTGCCTCAAAGTTTGTACAAGGTGACGTAAGAGTAGGGATTATAATAACTCTTATAAACATGATTGGTGGTCTTATAATAGGAATGGCTCAACAGGGTATGAGTTTGTCAGATGCAGCAGCAACATTTTTTAAGTTTACAGTAGGTGATGGTCTTGTCTCTCAAATTCCTTCACTTATGGTTTCTGTTGCAACAGGTGTTATAGTCACAAGGTCAGCAACTGAAACAAGTTTTGGACATGAGTTTGCAAAACAGTTGTCTTTCAGTCATAAACCTTTATTTATATCTGCTGGATTTTTGTTTTTCCTATCATTCTTGCCTGGTTTTCCGATGATATCTTTATGGATAATTGCAGGTCTTTTTATTGCTTTAGGTATGTACATAAAGACTAATGGTCCTATTGTCGAAGAAGGGGAAGAGGCTAAAAAAGAAGAAGAACCTCAAAAAAGAGAAGAAAATGTATTTAATCTTATAAATGTTGAACCTATGGAGCTTGAAATAGGATTTAATCTTGTCCCACTGGTTGACCCATCTCAAGGTGGTGACCTTTTAGAGAGAATAAAACTTATTAGAAGAACTATGGCACTTGACCTTGGTCTTGTTGTACCTCCAATAAGGATAAGAGACAATGCAAGGCTTAACCCAAATGAGTATTCTATAAAGATAAAAGGTATTGAGGTTGGCAGGGGAAGTGTAAGGATAAATAAGTATTTTGCTGTTCCACAGTCTTTAGATGTCCCTGAGATAGAAGGTGAAGAAGGAATTGATCCAGTTTTTAACTATAAGGCAAAATGGATTACTGAAGAAAAGAGGCTTGAGGCTGAGAGAGAAGGCTATAGTGTTGTTGATTCAACAACAGTAGTTGCAACTCACTTAACAGAAGTAATAAGAAGAAATGGTTTTGAGCTTTTAGGAAGACAGGAGGTTAAGAAGATACTTGACTCAGTAAGAGAAGAATATTCAGCAGTAGTTGATGAGGTATTAAAGAATGCATCCTTAGGTGATATTCAAAAAATATTGCAGAACTTATTGAAAGAAAATGTTTCAATAAGAAATATTGTTACTATACTAGAGACAATTGCTGATAACATAAAATATACAAAAAATCTTGATTTTATAACTGAAAAGGTAAGAAGTAGGTTAGGAAAACAGATTATTCAGTCAATAAAGCAGGATGCTGATAAGCTCTATATATTAACTCTTGATCCTTCACTTGAGACTGCTATATATAACTCTTTGCAAGAAACAGAGACAGGTTATGTTTCCAATATTTCTCCTAGTGTAAGTAGAGAAATTGTGGATGAAATTGCTTCATATATTAATAAATATAGTTATTCTATAAATCCTGTTGTCCTGACAAGTGATATAGTAAGACTTGTAGTAAGGTCAATTATAGAGAAAGACTTTCCTCGTGTCCCAGTTGTCTCTCATTCAGAAATATCTATTGCAAGTGTTAACATAGAGCATATAGGTGTAATAAAGTCTAAGTCTCTTAAAAATGAAGAGGAGTTGACAGTATAATAAAATTCTATAGAAAAATTGATATGCTCCGATAAATAATAAAAATTTGATATAAAAAATAGGGGGTTTTAAATGGCTATAGAGGAGATAGTTGCTGTTGCTTCAAAGATGTATGGAATATCAAACCTTAAGAGTAGGGAAATACTGGAAGATATATTGAACTCAAATAATAATCTAAAAGACTCGGAGATATTAAGGCTTATAGGGGATAGAGTCTTGTTTTCAATTGTTAAATAGTTAGCCATTAAAAAATCAAAAAAATGATTTATAATAAGAAATTTTTTATAAAATTTTAAAAAAATTTTAGCTTTTTTAAAATACTCTGTGTTTTTAATCGTCTATATATAAAAAATAAATACATATAAATTAAATTTCTTTTTCAAAGTATAGAAACTTAGAAACTAAAAATCTAGTTTGTATCAAGGTAAGTTAATAAAAATCTACAACAAAAACTTACTTTCTATAGTCTTTATCATAAATATAACTACAGGTTGGCTAAAAACTGACTTATAACTTATTTTCTTTTGATCTTATAAAAGAAAGTTTGTAATAGAGTTTTTGTCAAAAAAGTTATACATCGTAAATTAGTTAAAGATGATAACACTTAATAAAAAATAGACTTTAAAGATTGAAATCATACTTTTTAAGTTTTTAACTAAAATGATTTAAAAACCAGTATTGCTTAAAAAGTTTTTCACATCATTTTCAAAGTTTTTATTATACACTATAAGAAAGGACTTTTCTTCATTTATGTAATAGGAAGCACCTGCATTTTTTGCAAAGAGGATTGCCCCTGCTATATCCCATATGTTATACCCTATTATCATATATATTCCTAGTCTACCAAGCCCAACATATGAGATTTCTATAGCTGCACTACCTAAGTTTCTTGTTGCTTGAAATCCAAATGCAAGTTTATTCCATTCTTTTTTAATATCTTGCCACTCTTTAAGCTTTGACCTTGATATTCCATAAGATATTAGACTATCTTCTTTTCTAAGTTGTGGTGTTTTAACAATATTTTTAGTGAACTTTTTCTTAAAATATGCTTTATCCTCATAAGATATAAAGGTTTCATTTATTATTGGGTTATGAACAATTCCTGCGTAATATTTATTGTTTTTGAGAAGTGCTAGTGATATACAAAAAAATGGTATAGAGTTCATAAAATTATTGGTTCCATCTATTGGGTCAAGCACCCACGTAAATTCACTTTTTCCCTCTATTTTTTTGCTTTCTTCACTTATAAAAGTGTCATTCTTAAATGTGTTTAAGATCTTTTCTTTTATATAGTCATTTACAAGTATATCATAGTTTGTATAGGCTTCATTTTTTTCTTTTCTGTTTACTTTTATATCTTTTCCATTGATAATCTTTTTACCAGCATTCAAACTAAAAGATATTAATTTTTTGACTCTTTTTTCCAAATTGAGATTCTTTTACAATTAAATTATGGTATTATAACCTTATGTTGTCCTTTTAATAAATCCTTTGCTTTTACTGAAGCCTCACCTATTGGATAGACTTGTATTGAATACATATAGCAAGCCATTGAATCTTTTTTTCTATCTAATTCATAGAATCTTTTTCCTAGCTCAAGATATACATTTGATAAGTACTCAAGCCTTTCTTTGGGCCAATTTTGTATTTCTTTCTGGAGTGCAGTAGGTAGTTTGTATTCATTTTTTTCTTTTACCTGTTTAGCATATGAATTAGATATGAATAGTGTTAATAATAAAATTATTATACTAATTTTTTTCATCGTTTTTCTCCTAATACTTTATTTATTGCTCTTGTAAAGATAAAAAATTTTCTTTAAAATTCAAAAAATTTATATTAAAATTTTTATTTTTACCTAAAGTTACTGTTTTATTAAATTTCATTTCACTAAGTTTCGGATTTAATTTTATTAAAACTTAAGGGGGGAATATGAGAAGACTTTTTATTTTATTGCTTTTGGGTATAATAAGTTGTTCTGTTGTGGATCAAAACATCAAAGCAAGGACATCTCTATCTAAGTGTAAGTATGATGTGGAGAAGTTGGAGTTTGATAAGGTAGTAATATTGGATGATATTACTATTGATGGAAATGACATAAAGGATGTAAAGTCTGCTGCTATATCTGTACTTACAAAAGTTTTACCTAAGGTTATGGCTAATGACTTTGAAGTTAAGGTTGATAAAGTCTTTTTTAATTCTTATGTAAGTATTGAAAATACAACAGATAATGAGATTGCATTAGATCATTTTATTGGTGAGGTCTTGATTGATGGTAATAAAGTATTTGATTTCAAGCATGACAAGTTTACAAGAATAAAACCGAAAGAAAAAACTATAGAGACTATAAATATTTCTGTTCCTTTTGATTCTATAAAGATTAAAAAACCTGAGAAAATAGGAATTAAGGTCACTTTTTATATGAATATTATGATCGGTGGTGTTACTTTAAAAGACTTGTTTAAAATAACAGTACAAAAAGACTTTCCAATACCTTATGACAAGATTAATCAGTTGATTAATCAAGCAAAAGATAAGGTTATCAATATAATAAAAGAAAGAGTTCAAAAAGAGGCTGGGAAAGGTATTGAAAAAGTAAAGAGCTTAATAAAATAGTCTACTGTTTTCTTTTATTTTGAGGCTTAAGAAAAAATAAAAACAAAAGTTGGGGGTTTTTATAATAAAAACTAACCCCCAAATTCTTTAAGCCGTATATCTTTTTAAGGCTAAAAACTAATTTAAATAATATTTTTAAATAATTAAAATACTTTTTAAGTTTTGACTGAATAATATTCTTTTGTAGATAAATACTCAATCTTAATGTATCCTTCTTAAATTTTCAATTTTAGTTTTATATTTTTTAAGTTTAATATCTTGATTTTTAAGTTACAGTTCTTATTTAGTTATCATTAAATTTTAAATACAAAGTTTTATTTTTTTTCTATAAAAATTTAAGGAAGTCTATGAACCTTTTCGCATATGGCACTTTAATGAATAAAAACATACTTAAAGTTGTTGTAGGAGGAGTTTTTCCAAATAAAAAAGCTATACTAAGAGGTTATAAATTATTTTCACCTGATACTGGATATCCATATATAGTCGCAAAAGAGGATTCAGTAGTTGAGGGTATAGTATATTTTGGTATAGACAAAGAAAGTTTTAAACTTATTGACACCTATGAAGATGAGGGTTTTTATTATAATAGAATAAAGGTAAATGTTGAGACTGAAGATGGTGAAACTGTTGAGTCATATGTGTATGTAGGTAATCTTTATAATATAAAAAAAGTTTGGAAAGATAATATTGATATTGATGTTATACAGAGAGTAGAGGAGTTTATAGAAAAAAAGATAGGTGAGAAGATAAGCATAAAAAAAGACTCAAAAGATAGTGATATTGATAGAAAAGTTAAAATAGAGATACTTAAGGCTGATATTCATAAACTAATTGATCTTTATTTAGATGGTAAATATCTTTCAAATTATGAGGTTAATCAGGAGATAAACCTTGTAAAAATCCCTAAGATTAATAGGGAAATTGATATAACCTTAGAGGTACTTAAAAATTATATAGGACTTGTATATGATGTGACCTGTATTAACAGGATAGAAGACTATTTGGGAGATAATTTTTCTAAGCTTTTGTATTATAAATACCCTTTATATGAGAGGACTCTATCTATAATAGTTTCTTTAATGATGTTTAATAAATACAGGTTATATTTTGAAAAGGCAAAGGCCTCAATACTCAGAAACATAAAAAATATTGATTATCTTGATGTTATAAAAAAGGCTATAATTGATGCTGAGAGATTTATAAATACTCATACCTTTGAATTAGAATACACTTCTAAAGAGATCAAAATGTCTCTTAACCCTGGTTTATTAACAATAGGAGTTGAAATGGAGTTTTCTAATATAAACATCCAAGACTATGATGATCATAGAGTTTTTAAGTCAGATAAAAAGTATAATGGATTTCTTTATTTCAATGACTTTGATCTTTATAGAAGAATGTGGAAGTTAGGCGGGCATATAGATAATCACACGATTTGTTCTCAGTTTGAAAAAAAAGGTGGATTTTTAGAAATAACTTTGGGTAAAGAGCCATTTTCTGATATGTCACTACCAATAACAAAGTCATTGGGTATTGCAGAAATGCTTATCAAAGAGACTATTAAGTTTTTTGATAAGGTAAAACCTCATAGTCTCCATGTAAATCTTGAGTATAATGGTAATATAGATTGGAAAAGAGAAAACGATATTGAGATTATAAAGTGTCTGATGCTTATAGCAGGAGACTTTAAAAAATTAAAAAATGGTGTTATTGTTGAAAATAGGATGTATAACAATGAAATTGTTAAAGACCCTTCTGGTGCATATAGGATAATATGCGAAAACTCTCATCATTGCAGAGAAAATCAGGAAAAAACTGTTATAGAGTATCAATTTCCAAGACTCTCAATTGAAAAAGACTATTTTACGATTATAGGAGCAATTAAAGGTTTTCAGTTAGGTTATAAACCTCGGCCATTTGGGTCTAAGGTAAGGGTTGTTAAGGATAAACATATTAAAGAAGAGTCTAACATAATAAAAAAGTGGGCATTTAATGTTAAACCTGTTAGTAAAAATGTTATAGAAAAGTTTATTTCATATGTTGATTATGGATTTGCAATAGAGAGAAAAGAAAGACCCGCACATACTAAAAAGTTTATAGAGAATCTGCTTTTCAAGATTGAGAAAGAAATAAAATCAGTTAATGATAATATTTCAGATCCAATTACTTTTATTAACAAATAAGGATTTTCTAATGATCTATTTAACAATATTTTTCTTTGCTTCTGTTTTTTTCACTATGGTTGGTTTTGGTGGGGGTAGTGTATATGTCCCAGTTTTTAAGTTTATGGGTTATAACCTTAAAGAGTTTGCTATACCGTCTGCAATATTCTTAATATTCTTAAGTTCTGCAGCTGCTGTTTCAAACTATTTTAAACATAAACTTGTTAATATATCAGTTGGAGTTTTTATAACAATAGTTACTACTATTTCTGCATTTATTTCTAAGATATATTTTTTTGATAATGTATCACCTAAATTCTTATGGCTTATGTTAGGGATAATAATAACAGTGATAGGTGTTAAGATGTACTTGCCAGAGACTAAAATAAGGATAAGTCTTAAGACAAATCTTAGCAAAAAAATATATTATTCTTTTATTGGGATTATTGTTGGTTTTCTTTCAATAACTATTGGCTTTGGTGGTGGCTCAATAATGGTGCCCTTATTGATACTTTCTGGTTTTGATATAAAAGTAGCAATAGGTACATCTTCTTTTATAATAATGGCTACATCTTTTGCAAACTCTTTAGTACACTTTTTTACAACATTTGATAGGTCTCATACAGGTATTTTGTTTATTGTATCAATATTTGTAATAGCTGGGGGTTATGTTGGTTCAAAATTAACTTCTGTAAAAATGAGTAAAAAAAATATAAGACTTGTTATGGCTACACTCCTTACCGGGCTTGGTCTATATATACTTTTTACAAAGTAGGTGATGATCAAATAATAGTTAAAACTACTTAAAAGCATGTTTTCTGAGTGTTTAATAATTATATTGATTTTTAACTCAGTTTTTAAAGTCTAATTTTATTTTCAAGTTTTTTAAAAAATTTTTTAATAAAAATTTTAGTAATGTCAAGTTAATTGTGTCAAATATCCCTCTTGAAAGATTTTTATTCATTAAATGCCTCCTCAAAAAATATTTAAGTACCTTAATTTCCTCTGATATTTTAGGTTCTTATCTCTAAAAAATATATATAAAAATTTATTTGCACTCTCCTTAGAGTAAAAATATCCCCCTAATGCGTATATTATCCTTAATCTCCTTAAAACACCTCTCTCTATCCAGTTAGTCGTACTAAAATAACTTCTTAGTTTACGGGAATATTTAAAAAAATAAGTGTAGTTATCTATTTTACCTCTAAGATTATTAAAATACCTGTAAAGCTTGCTCCATGCGAATTCCTCCTTGATAGGTTTTTTTGTCTAATTTCCTGCAGTTATATAATATAACCCTTCAAGAGGAATTTCAATGACACAATTAATTATACACTAACTCTTACTTAGCTTAAAAAGAAAATAATCAGAAGAAAATGTTAAAAGAGAATGTTTCTCATTAAAGTCTAATTTCCTAAATTTTGAAGACTTATGTAATATTACACTGAAATTAATTCTATAGTTTTAAAATGACTTGAGATGACTTGAGGCCATTTTTCAATATTTAATTTGCTATTTTAATTTTAAGTCTCATATTTTTATACTTTTTATAACAACAAATCCGCCTAAATTGATAGGGCCTTTTTCTATCTTAAACATGTTATCTTCAAACATTGTTTCATAGACCCTTAAAACTTTAAACTTAAAACTCTCTAATATGTTTAAAGCCTCATTAAGTGAATAAAGTTTAGCATTTTTATAATAAACAGAGTCTTTTTTTAAATATTTTTGTCCAAGGTGAGAGTCTTTATTTACAAAAGCATTAACCAATGTTCCACCATTTTTTAGTATTCTATAAATCTCTTTAAAAGACTTTTGTATGTCTTCTAAAAAACATATTGTTGTTGTAAGTAATACAAGGTCAAAACTATTATCTTCAAACGGTATATCCTCTGCCTTCCCTATACTTACTTTAATACCTCTCTCTCTTGCAATAGAAGCCATTTTTTCAGATGGCTCAAGTCCAAACTCAATATTCAATTCTTTTGCAAACCTTCCAGTTCCAACTCCTATTTCAATGCCTTTATTGAAAACTGGTAATACTCGTTTTATAACTTCAATTTCTAATTGGTACAATTCTTTGTTCTCATCATACCAGTTATCATAGTCTTTATAATATTTATCAAATATATTCATACATACCTCAAAAAAGTTTAAACACTATTTTCTATTAAACTCTTTTAGCAACTTGTTTGCCAGATTGTTGTTTTTGTCAAGTTCTAAGGCCTTATCTAAATAGAATCTAAAATTACTTATATCGTTAGCCTTTTTATATGCATATGAAAGGAGTGAATACACTCTCGATATGTTTTTAGTGTCGTTGTCAATAGTTTTTAATTGATTAAGAATATTTATTGCTTCCTCTAAGTTGTTTTTTATAATCAAACAGTTTGCAAGGTTTATCCCTGTTTCTATGTTTGGGTCAATATTATACGACTCTTTCAAAAACTTTATGGCTTCATCATAATTGTCACGGTAGAATAATATTGAACCTAATAGGTAAAGGCTTTGAGACTTTATTTTTTTGTCTTCAATTTTTATATCTATTAACTTGTATAGTGTTTTTAATGCCTCTTCAATTTCTTTCTTTTTTATCTCTATCCTTGCCTTTGTATATAGAAAATACACATTGTAAGGATCTTTACTTAAAAATTCTTTTATAAAAGAGTGTGCCATATCATATTCTTTCATATCTATAAGTGCGTTTATAAGGTCTTTGTTATAAATTGAGTTTATCCTTGCAGCTTCTCTTAATGCCATTATGTATTCATTATTTTCTCCCATAGATTTATAGACTCTTGCAAGCATTATGTATGAGTCAGAGTTTGGGTTGATATTTACTAACTCCTTTGCATATTTTAACCCTAGATCAAACTCTTCTATGTTTATATATGCCTCAACTAGATATGTGTAGAGTTTATAGATCTCATTTTTATCTTCTATATAAAATTTATCTATAAAATTTTTAATTATTTCGGGTGTATACTTGTAGTTGTTACTCTTTATTGAAGACTCGATGTATCTTTCATACTTTATCTTGTCCAATAATTCAATTGATTCTTTATAGTAGTTAAAGGATTCTTCATACTTTTGCACATCAAAACATATGTCAGCAAAAAGATTCATAACTTTTTTGTCTTTTATTATAGGCATAACAGTCAGTAATGTTTGATAAGCTTCAATATTTTTTCCAGTTTTATGTAGTAAGAAACCTTTTTCTATAGTATATTCAATGTCATTTTTTATAGATAAGAGTTTGTTTATCCAGACTAACTCGTTTTCAAAGTCTTCTAATGCTTTGTATGACTGTATTATTATTTTTATAGAATCTTCTCTATATTCTTCGATATCTGCTACTCTTGTTAAATAAATGATAGCATTTTTATAATCATTTTTTTGATAAAATATTTTTCCTATTCTAAATACACTGTTATTTGTATATGCCTTTTTAAAGTAGTCTATTGCCTTATCTAATTCACCTTTAGCTTCGTAAAGTCTTCCTTTCCAGTAATATACTTCTTTATAATTATCAAACTTTTCTATATGAATTGATGCAAGTTCTGAATTTCCTTGTATAAGTAGAATACACCCTATTCTGAAGTCTGCCTGCCACATTTTATATAGTTTATTTATGTTAGAAAATATCTTGTATGCCTCATCAAGTGAGTTTTCTAAAAATAATGCCTCACCCTTATAAAATAGTGCTATTTTTTTCTCTTCTTCTGTTAAAGTTGGTATGATGCTGTCAACATAAGAGGTTAGACCTAAATAGTTTTTAGATGTGAACATTTTATAAAGCGGTATAAGTGATTGTGGAACCTCTGGATAAAAAGAATCATTTTCTGTTTTAAGACCCTTTAATGCTATAAATATGAAAACTACTAAGATGATAAAAGAGACTATAACTGCTATGATTTTAATTTTATTTTTGAATATCTCTCTTACTTTCTTCAATAATTCTTCTAGCTCCATCTAATACTCCATTTATAAACTTATGTGAATCTATTCCACTAAACTCCTTTGCTATTTCTATCCCCTCATTTATTATAACAGGTGGTATAGAATCTTCTAACATAAACTCTCCTATACCCCACCTTAGTATTGCCCTGTCTATTGGCTTTATCTTTTTGAAAGGGTATTTTGTTGCAAGCATCTTTATTATGTTGTCAATTTTCTCTATGTTATCAATAGAGTTCTTTAATATTTTAGTGTAATACTCAATAGTTTTCTCATTTGGTTTAAAGTCACCAACTATCCAGTCTAATTTAATAAGTTCTTCATAGTTTTTATTCCCAACATCATATTGGTAAAGTGATTGGACACACAACTCTCTTGCTTTTCTTTTGTATGACTTATTTCTTTTGTTTTCCATTAAATTTCCTCTTATTTGTAATTAAAAGTTATTAATTTTTTCATTTTTTATAATGTATTTTTCAAAAAATTTTTTCTTAAACTCTTTAAACTGGTCTTTTAAAATACTCTCTTTTATTTTATCCATAAGTTGATTCATAAAATATAAATTATGTATTGTAGATAACCTGTAGGCCAAGATCTCTCTTGTTTTAAACATATGATTTAAGTAAGCCCTTGAATAGTTTCTACACGTATAACAGTTACAATTTTCATCGATAGGACTTGTGTCAGTCTTATACTTTGCATTTCTGATATTTATCTTTCCGTTCCAGGTAAATAGAGAAGCATTTCTTGCATTTCTTGTTGGCATAACACAATCAAACATATCTATCCCTCTTTCAACTGCTTCAACTATATCTTCTGGTGCACCAACTCCCATAACATACCTTGGCTTATCAATAGGAAGGAGAGATGTTGAGAGTTCAATAATATCATACATTATATTTTTTTCTTCCCCAACACTTAAACCACCAATAGAATAACCATCAAGTTCAAGATCAGTTATTTCTTTTATGCTCTCTTTTCGTAGTTCAGTGTAGAAGTTTCCTTGAGTAATACCAAATAAATATGGAGGATTTTCTAACTTATTGAAAAGATATTCTTTTGTTTCTTTTAACCATTTATATGTTGTGTCTTTTGCAACTTTTGCTTCATCATATGAGGTTTTTGGTGTACATACATCCAATGGCATTAGTATGTCAGAGCCTATTGCTAGTTGAATATCAATAACTAGTCTTGGAGTAAAAAATATTTTTTCACCTGAGAGGTGGTTTGCAAATTCAACCCCATTTTCTCTTATCTTAACGAGATTGGTAAGACTAAAGACCTGAAATCCACCTGAGTCTGTTAGTATGTTATAGTCCCATTTGTTTAATTTCCTTATCCCACCTATTTTATTTATTACCTCTAAACCTGGCCTTAAAAATAGGTGATAAGTATTGTGGAGTATAAGTCTATAACCTAGTTCCTTTATCTCATCAGATGAGAGTGTCTTCACTGTTCCTAAACTTCCCACAGGCATGAAAACAGGTGTTATAACCTCTCCATATGGAAGTTTCAGAATACCAACTCTTGCATTATTATCAGTGTGTATTACCTTAAATAATGGTCTTGAATATATCATGATCTTCAAAACTTTTTAATCTTTTTATTTTTCTGAATAGAATGAATAGAGAATAGGATTAATATTATCAATAACAGATAGTCTCCTAAATATGTATATAAAGCAAATATATCATCTATAATATTTATTTTTCCTTGTAAATAAAACTCAGTAAAAATAGGAGTAGGGCCTGCTATCACACTCCCTGTCTGGTCTACAATTGTTGAGGTACCACTGTTTGTTGCTCTAATTATGGGGACTCTGTTTTCTATTGCTCTCATTATTAAAAGGTCTTTATGTCTAAAAGTTGCACTTGACTTTCCAAACCATTTATCGTTAGTTATGTTGATTATTATTTCACCACCTTCTCTTATGAAACCTCTTACAAAGTTTGGAATTATCGCTTCATAACATATATTTGGAGTAAGTGTAATGTCATTTACTCTAAAGTTTTCTTTTTTATTTCCTTTACTAAAGTTACCGACTTGAGGAAACATTTCATTTAAGGAACTAAATATGTTAGATAATGGTATATACTCACCAAATGGGAGTAGGTATATTTTGTGATACTTTCCTATAATATTACCACTTGTATAAAAAGTCTGTGTATTATATATTCTGCTTTTTTCGTCATAATCAATCTCATTGAACACAAATATCTTGTCTTTATGCTTATCAAAGTATTCCAAGAGTTTATTTCCATAGTATGACTTGTTCGTTATAGAGAATGGTGTTGCTGACTCTGGTAATACTATAATACCAATATCATTGTTTTCTTTTATAAGACTTTCTAACAGATAAAATATGTTTTTGAGTATACTTTCCATTTTTTCTCTTGTCAAATTTGGGATAAAGTCAGTATTTGGTTGGATTATACCAACGTTGATAGTATTTGTTATTTTTTTATACCCCTTTATCTGAGTAACTCTTACTATCCCATAGCTGTATATTGAAAATAATATTATTATCAATGTAAAGCTTGTCCTGTAATCTTTGTAAAAGATTATTCTATATCCAATGTGTGATATAAAGACTATTAACAGGCTTATTCCCTTTACTCCTATTACATCAGATATCTGAATAAAATAAAAGTTGTATATCTGAGTGTCTCCTATATGAAATGGGAATAATTCAGGGAAAAAAAGTTCTACAATTATAATTGATGAACAGAAAGCTAATATTTGTGTTAGTTTTAACTTTTCTTGCAAAACTCCTGAAAGCCATAAAAAAATTGAATACTTAAGGCCAAATGCTATTGAAAAGAGTATAAAGATAAGAACTGAAATATAAAGAGGCATCTCCCCAAATATTTCTATTGTATTTATTAACCAGTTAAAACCTATAAAGTATATGATAAAACCAAAAAACCATCCATAGATAAACAATTCTTTTTTGTTTTTTGATATTTCTTTTATTCTAAACAGACAGAAAACACTTATAAATACTAAAGGCCAAATGTAGAATGGATATACTGTAAATGTAAAAGATATAGAACCTATTAGAGTCAAAATAATCTTGTTATTAATAATAGTCTGAAACAAGTTTTTTAAAATTTTATTTAAAATTTTAATGTATCTCATATATTTTTTTACCTATAAAAGGAGAAAGTGTGTAAAAAATAACAAGTATAAGCATAAAATATTTAAAAAATAATACTAAACAAGATATAAAAAGTATATTAAAAACAATGTTTCTTAAAGTCTTAAAATTAAATATTACTGAGCCAAACTTTTTATATCTTATTTTAGACACCATCAGAAATGAGTATATTATAAATACTGGGATAAAGATTAGATAAGGTATATTAAAGTCAACGATAGTAATCAAACTACCTATATAGTTAAAACCAAATATTGTTGCTGTACTTATTCCTGCGAATGTTGATGGCATTCCTGAAAACTCGTCTTTTTTTGCTTCATTTATATTGTATAAACTCAGTCTCATAGTTGCATTTATAACATATATAAAACCGAGTATTAGCAATACATAGATATTTATTTTGTCCTTTAAAAGATTTATAAAAAACATAGCAGGTGTTATACCAAATGTTGTAAAGTCAGAAAATGAATCAAGGTGTTTACCTATTTCAGATGTTATCTTTAATGCTCTTGCTAGTCTACCATCAATCATATCAAATATAGATGCTAGCATTATAAGGTATGCTGAGTAATCAAAGTTGCCTGTAAAAGAAAAGTATATTGATAAAAAACCAGAAAACATGTTTAAAAATGTAAATATACTAGGAATAATAGCCATTTATTTCTCCTTTATAGCAATTACTGTTTTTCCAGCTCTTATTTTTTGACCTTCTTTTACAACTATTTTAAAGTCTTTGGGTATATATAAAGTGTTTGCAGAACCATATTTTATAAGCCCAAGTATCTGCCCTTGGTCTATTTTATCTTTTTCTTTTTTTATAAATCTTATTCTTCTTGCAATAAGACCTGCTATCATTATCATTAATACCTTAATACCATCTCTATTTATACCTATTGCAACATGTTCATTCTCTTTCCACGATGATGAAGATAATGCTGCTTTAAACTTACCTTTTTGATAGTATACAAAGTCTATAATACCAGAAATTGGAGCAAGGTTCCAATGCATACTGGCTACATGCATAAATATTACGATTTTATTATATTTTTCATCTATATAATATGGTGGAATAACATCCTGTTCTATTTTAAGAATGTATCCATCAGCTGAAGAATATATAAGGTTGTCATTAATTTTAATATTTCTTACTGGTTTTCTTAGGAAAAACAAGGTATAAAAAAATATAAAAATGGAAATTGCTGCAATATAAATAAAAAAATCATACGAGAGTATAACCTTAAGAATTATACTAACTATTGCTAATATTAATGT
>Ga0308407_1001156_pt1 | contig 15235 bp, 14 predicted proteins | sample HotsprSampleMSe2_FD_203476 | JGI IMG/M metagenome (GOLD analysis project Ga0308407, IMG submission 203476) | Hot spring phototrophic mat microbial communities from Mushroom Spring, Yellowstone National Park, Wyoming, United States - 20060911_MSe2 ...
ATTAGCAGAAAGTATTTTTCTTTTATCTTTATCTTATTTTTTGATACTATAAGCAATATTATAGGTATTATGAATATTAGTGATAATAGACCTAATTCTATTTTTGAGAGCAGTAATAGGGAAATAGTTATAGTTTTTAATATAAATATTATAGCCATTTTATTTTTTGTAAAATTTTTAGTTAAAATTTTATTAATACTCTTTAATTTTTGAAATTTTGTTATAATTAATATACTAAAATATTATAAAAAAGAAGTTATGAATGAGGGTTTTTTTTCTATTAATATTTTTTTTATATTGTTTGGATATTTATCCAAGCCTTTTGGTTCTTGATAATGTTAAGTTATTGAAAAAGTTGAATACAGAACTTATCTATGAGATAAGAACATTAAAACCATTACATATACTGATAGACTATTATGAACCTATTACTTACTCTAATTTCTATAATTCTCAGGAAGTTAAAGAAGAAAATAGTATTATAAAGGGTGACTATACTGTAAGCCTTATAAAGTCTGATAATTATAAACTACACAGAATACTGACTAAAATGGCAAGAAACTCGTTTTTTATGAATAAGTCTTACAATATAACATCTCTTTTAGACTTGACAAACTTTTTTTTAACGGAAAATATAGAAATAGACTTAAAAAAGTATTTTAGACAAAAATATTTTAAAGACATTAGTGTTATATCTTCAGTTTTAGAAGATAAAAGTATTATCAGCAGGATAATAAATACACTTTTGGCAGTTAAAAAAAACTTTAGGCTTGAGGAATACAGTGATTATGAAATATCCAACTTTTTAAACACTCTTGTTGATGCTTATAAGATGCAAAAAATAGATGCAAGAATAGTTCACGGATATTCAATACCTAGTTCTTATAGATTAAAGACTGAGAATATTTACTTAAAAGTAATATATCCTATGGGTAGTTATCACTGGATAGAGATTTTTTTGCCTAATCTTGGTTGGCTCCCAATAGACCCATTCTTAAATATATTTTTCTTTACACCACCTAATCTAATAAGGAAGTCATATGGTGAGTATTTTAGTGATAATCTTGATATGATTTTTATATATCCTAAAAAACCAGACTATATTTTTAAAAAAGAGACTCTTTTTTCTGAAGATGCTGATATAAGTGAGAACCTAAATGCTCAAAAAGTATCTGATATATCAAATTATGTAATAACAGGTCCTATACAGATAAGTAAGATTACAGACTTTAAAAATATTACCTATAAAAAGTTTTTCCTACCTAAGAGACTTGGTTTGTTTGATAATGACTTAAAGATAGATATGGAGATTACAAAAGACAAAAACTATTCTCAGATTATATTCTTAGAAAATAAGACTTATATAAATAAAGTTATTCTTCCTATATATTTCCTTGAACTCACAAAGATTGGAAAGATATGGGTCGAGGTTGAGAATAAAGGAAAGACATACAGGACAGAGATTTTATCAACACCTTATACTGATCTTAATAATGAATACAAGTTGTATTATTTTAATTTTTCTTCACCTATTGAGGTTGAAGGAAGGACAGTCTTTAGTTTAAAAATTGCAAATATATCTGCTGTATTTTGGTATGCTATAATTGGTAATATTATTGGTGACAAAGATGATACTGTTTCAAACAATGGAGAGATTATCAATATTGACTTTTCTATATATGTGGAGTGAATATTAGAATGGAAGAAAAAAAATTAAGTTCTGAAGATAGGGTTAAACTTATAAGAAAAGGTAATCAGTTGTTTAATGAGGGAAAGATAGAAGAGGCTGCTAAAATATTTTGGCTTACTGATTATAGTGATGGACTTATAAGAGTTGGTGAATACTTAATGTATGATGAGAAGAAACCTTTTCAAGCATTATTGTATTTTCAAAAGGCTCATTATAAACCTAAAATAGAAGAAATCTATGCACGGATGATATGGGCACTTCAGAGAATGGTATCTTCTGATAGTTCCCCTAATATAGAGAAAAAGTAGAGTTAGTTAAATATTAAAAACTTAAAAAACTTTGTACAAATATAAATTGAGAGAAAATTACTTAAAAATTTTAAAGAAAATTTTTTTAGGCCTTATATTTTTTATAAGTATTTAAAATCCATATAAATCCATTTTAAGTAGAAAGTTATTAATATCCCTTTTTTTGAACCTTAAAAAACCAAAAAAACTTGTAAGAGATTTTGTGCCATAAAACTAATATTATGAATATTTAAGAGATTAAGTCTGTAGCATGAAAGAAGGAAGAATATTTTTTAAGAATTGACTATTTTAGACTTATAGACCTAAATAATTTAATTTTAACTTTCACTTATACTTTATAAACTTTACTTGGTTTTCTTTTTCATCTGAGAAAAAATACTCACATACATCAGTGTATTTGTTTATTATATATAGTCCAAGCCCTCTGTCTTTCAAGTCGTTAAGGTCCCTTGACTTAAATGTGTTTATGTCTGGTTTTTGCCCGAAGTCTCTTATTATTACTTCAATCCTTTCATCAGTTATAAGAAAATATACATATATTGTTTTATCTTTATCACCTTTATAAGCATGCTCTATTACATTTGCCAATGCTTCAGTTACAGCAACCTTAAGTTGATATGTTTTTTGGGAAGAAAAGCCTGCTCTTTTACATATTTCGTCTATAACATTTCTTGCTTTTTTTAGAAAGATAGGATCACTAGGTATTTTTAGTCTTATTACTTCCTTTGGATTTATGGTATAAAGATCATTATTAATGTTTTTCATTTTAAACTTTCTTTTAATTTTTTTAATTCTTCCTCTATTTCTATTTTTTTAAACTTATTTTCTATAATAATGTTCTTTAAACACTTTTCTTCTATAGTCTCTTCTATATCTTCTATTTTTATATTGTATTTGTTTTCTTCTATGTTTTTTTGTATTAATTTCTCTATTGTTTTTATTGAATCTGATATTTTTTTAATTAGTTTTTCTAGGTAAGAAATTTTTATAGGATCATTTGTTTTTTTAATTTCAGTCTCAATATAGTTTTTAAGAAATATTAAATTAAAAATAGTTTCCTTAATCTCATCCATTTTTTTTGTTGCCTCTATATTAAATTAAAAATGTTTTTTTATTAAAAAAGTCAAGGCTTTTTTGATAACTTTTCAACAATTCTTAATGCTTTTTCTATTTGATTTATTGTGTAGTCACAGCTTTCATTTATTGAGTTGTAAAGGTATATTGTTCTTTTTATTGGTTCAAGTCCATTTTTTTTCTCTTCCTCTGATAGTATTGTTTCTGAATTAGACTCTATCATATGTATTGCTTTTTGTATACTAAGCCCTAGTATTGTTTTTGCTTTAGTGTTCATAATTTTTTTATCTATTTCATCAAGTTTTTTTATATCTTCTACTCTCTCTTTCCACTTTTCTTTTTTTCTATAGAGTTTGTTTGCTGTTTCAATTCCATCTTCTATGTATTTTTTTATTTCTTCTATCTCCTTTTTCGCATTTATTATAACTTCAGTAAACAGTTTTATCTCTTTTTCTCTCTCTGGATTAATATCATCTATTTCTTTCTTTTTTTCTGTTTTGTATAGGTTGCATACATCCAACATTTTTTCTAATGGCATGTTATCCATATTTTCGAATAATAACCCCCCTGAAAAGTTTATTATTCTTATTTTATCTTTATAAATCTTAAAGTTTTCTTCAAGCCAATTAGCATATGTTAAAAACTTGATATCTGTTTTGACACTTCCATTAAAACCAGGTCTTTCTATTATTTTAAGTTTTTTCATAAAGAAGTAGTTTTGAGTCTCTATTGTTTTGTCTTTATAGGAGTTGAATATCCAGTCTTTTTCAAGTTCAGAACCCTTAAAGTGTAATGTGTTGTTGGTGTATGCCATATCTATTCCTATGAACATTATTGGATTAAAACCAGCTTTTCTTGCAAAAGAGAATGCTGTTGTTACTACAGACCCACCAGTCTCAAGTATTCCTCTGTCTTTTGAGAATGAATATACAAACTCTTGTGCAAACTCTATCTGACAAAAAACCTTTTTTGGGTATTTTTTTATTATTTTTGGTGATATTGTTGGTTCAGATATTAGTAATGGGAGTTTGTCTTTATCATTGTTTATTACTGGGATAAAGTATTTGTATACTTTATCTTGGGGGTCAACTGTTATAACAAAGTCGGGTATTACATCGTTTTTTATAAGATATGATAGTGATGTGTTAACTGCTATGATGTAGATGCTGTCTTTTATTTTTTTTATTGTATCTATTGCTTTTGATATTGATGGTCCACCACCTACTATAAGTACTGGTTTATCATTATATTCTTGAAAAAAAGAGTTTACACCCTTATGGTATAGATAATATCCTATGTTTACAAGTACATTCTTTAGCCATAGTTTTTCAAATCTTATAAGCGTTGCTTTGTTTATTATCCTTGTTTCTATGTATTTGTTTATTGAGTCCAAAGCCTTTTGATAATATTCTTTATATATCTCAAATGTTTGTCTGTTTATTATTATAAATGGCTTTTCAATATTGTATAGCTTTAATGTCTGAGTTATTAAAGAGGGGTCTTCAGGTAATATTATTTCAATAACATTATTTGAAAGCATATTTTCTAAGTCAATTATGTTTAATGCGTATTTAAATATGTTTATATCATTTTCTAATACTATTATTGGTTTGTTTAGATTTTGTTCTGTTAATAGTTTTATCTCGTAACCAAGCCCTATTCCTAGTATAACTATTGAGTCATATTCGTTTATCTTTGATGAGTCTATCTTCTTTTCAGCTTCTTTTAGTGGATTTATCCTGCTTACTATAGGTTTTTTGTTTAGTGTAAGACAGTATAGACCCTCATTTATTCTGAAAAACTCATAGTCTTTTGAATCAGCATTCTTAATTTTTTCAGCTATAAAAGGGTTTGTCTTCTCTAAAAATTTTATATTTTTTTCTAATATCAATTTAATATAAGCCCCATTTTTGACTTAACTTCTTCCATTGTCTCTTCTGCTATTTTTCTACATTTATTGCTTGATTCTTTTAGAATATCGATGACTTCATTCTTGTTGTTTTTGTAGTAGTTAACCTTTTCTCTTATAGGAGTTATAAACTCTAATAGATTTTTGTTAAGTATTTTTTTACAGTCTATACAACCTATACCCGCCTTTCTGCACTCAGTGTTTATCATTTCTATCTCATCTTTCTTTGAGAAGACTTTATGTATATTAAATATATTACACACATCAGGGTCACCAGGGTCAGTTCTTTTTATTCTTCTTTCATCAGTCTTAGCACCTTTTATTTTTTCCCATAAGTCCTTATCTTCCTCTATTAATGAGATATAGTTATTCATGCTCTTGCTCATCTTTGCTTCACCGTCTAGTCCTAGTATTTTTGGTACTTCCGATAGCATTTCTTTTGGCTCAGGGAATATATTACCTACAACATAGTTAAACTTTCTCGTTATCTCTCTTGTAAGTTCTAAGTGTTGTAACTGGTCTAGGCCTACTGGTACTATTTCAGCCTTGTATAATAAAATATCAGCAGCCATAAGAACAGGATAGAAGAATAGGCCAGCATTTATATTGTCAGTATGTTGTTTTGACTTATCCTTAAACTGTGTCATTCTTGTAAGGTCACCGTATGATGTGAATGTACTTAATATCCAAGCAAGTTCAGTATGTTCTTTTATATCAGACTGTATAAATAACTTTGATTTTTTAGGGTCAATGCCGCATGATAAAAGTATTGCAGCAGTATTGAATATTGTGTCGGGCATTTTTTTAAAGTCATAAGATACTGTTATTGCATGATAGTCTACTATACAAAATATTGAATCATGCTCTTGCTGTATTTTTATCCAGTTTTTTATTGCACCAACATAGTTTCCAATATGTATTATGCCGCTTGGCTGTATACCAGAAAATACTCTCAAATTTATCTCCTTAAAAAGTGTTAAAGTTATATCTTGACATAAAAATTTATTAAATAAAATTTTATTTAAGTTAAAACTTTAAGATCAAATAGTTAACTTGATCCTTTTATTTTTTGTAACTTTTGGATAATATAATGGTCTTTAAAAGTACATATATCTTCTTTTCTTTTGAGCCTTGAAAGGAAGAGAAGCAAAAAAATAAGGAAGTTTTTATTAATAAAAACTTCCCCCTTTGATAAACGAGCATATTTGTTGCAGAAATTAAATTAAAGACTTTTAAATGATAAGACTATACTTTTAAATGAATAAGTAAAACTTTTTTTAAAGGTATTTTATTTTGTTTTTGTCTACTTTTACATTTTTGTAATTATTTTCCATAATAAGATAAAAGTTTCTCCATAACTTTATCCAGTAGTGTAACATGTTCCCCTCCTATTTTTTTATTTTTTATATTTATATTGATTTAATAATCGAATATATCTCGTTATATTTTTCAAGAGTTTTATTTACTATATCTTCTGGCAATTTGGGAGCCTCAGTTTCTCCCTCCCATCCTATTGATATACAGTAGTCTCTTATAAACTGTTTGTCATAACTTATTGGTGATTCACCTTCTTTGTACAGTTCCTTTACCCAAAACCTTGATGAGTCGGGTGTTAATATCTCATCTATTATAATTATTTCATTGTTGTATATTCCAAACTCAAACTTTGTGTCAGCAAGGATTATACCCTTAGGCTCTAGTATTTCATAAGCCTTTTTGTATATATCTATTGATATTTCTTTTAGTTTTGTAGCAATATCTTTTCCTGTTATTTCTATCATTCTTTCAAATGTTATGTTTTCATCATGTCCCTTGTCGTTTTTGAATGCAGGTGTGAATATTGGCTCAGGGAGTTTTGATGCCATTTTAAGGCCATTAGGTAGTTTTATACCACATACAGTTCCTTTTTCTTTGTACTCTTTCCACCCCGTTCCTATTATGTAACCTCTTACTACACACTCTATATCTATCCTTTTAGCCTTTTTAACTATTACACCTCTACCTTCAAGTTCTTTATATCTGTTAAGTGGCTCAGGAAACCTGCTTATTTCTGTTTCTATTATATGATTTGGATATCCTAAAGTCTTAAACCATTTATTGGATATTTGAGTAAGTATTTTTCCTTTTCCAGGTATTCCGTTTGGGAAGACCCTGTCAAATGCAGAGACTCTATCTGTTGCAACAAGTAGTATTTTCTCTTCATCAATCTCATACATATTTCTTACTTTGCCTCTGTGTAAGAGTTTTAAAGGTAATTCTATATCTATTATAGCTTCCATTTTTTACCTCTTTTAATAGTAGTAATTAAATATAATAATAAATATAATAACTGGATTATTTTTTATTTTATGAAGTTGATACTGTCAAACCACCAGTCAATTCTTTTTTTGTTTTCATAGTCGTAAATATAGAGTGTATTAGGGAAAATTCTATATTCTGAATCATTCTTTACTTCTATATATCCCTTATATTCAAACTTAAAAATCCTTTTTTCTCCTCTGTATATCTCAAAATATTTAACCTTGTCTTCTTCAAAATAAATTACCTGTTTATATTCATTTTTGTAATATACTTTTTTGTCTTTGCTTTGCTCTATTTTTTCATAGTCAATAAATGCTGGGACTTTTCCTTCAAGAAAACCTTTGTAATTGAAGATTAATGGACTTGGTAGGATCTTGAATACTTCATCATTGTAGTTTAAATTACTTATTCCTCCCTCATCCTCTATTTTCCATTCTTCTCTATCCAGTATTAATAAAAATCTTTTTTTCCCTAAGAGTGTGTCGTATCCTTCTATCTTATAAAAACTGTCTTTAGGGCTTGCAAATATTGTAATGTCTAAGGATACAGCATCAGACCTTGAAGAAATATAACCTTTAATTATATAATACTTATAGTCTTGCTTTATTGTTCTTGTTGAGACGCAGGATATTGTGGAAATAATAAACAGTAGGGTTAATAGTATAATTTTTTTATTCATTTGTTATGTGGTTATCAATCATCATTTCATCTTCTACTTCTTCTGAGTTGTAAAGTTTTTCATTTATTTTCTGGATTTCCTCAAGTAATTTTTGCATCTCATGATTATTGTTTAAATATTTTTCCACCTTTCCTACGTTTTTATCTGCAAACTCTTCAAACTCTTTTTGACTTATCCCCCAGCTATTAAAGAAATTATCTTCAAACTCTTTTTTCTGTTTTATAAAAGAGTTAGTGTCACCTGTATCAGCATCAGACTCTATAAGGTCTTTCCCTTTTGTTGTTTTTCTCATTTTTATAATCCACATAATCTCTTGCTCCATTTTGGAAAGGTATATTTTGACAAAGTTTTCAACATTAAGTTCTTTTACTTTTTCTATTTTTATTTTAGGGGTGTATGTTATCTCATTTTCAATACTTTCTTCTTTTTTTACACTTTTTTTCTCTTCTTTGTTTTCAGTTTTTGAGCAGGATATAAAAATTAGGACTAATAGTAAATACAGAATTTTTTTCATTTTATCCTCCTATTAAGCCTTTGTTTATATTAAATTTAAGAATTATAACAATTTAAAGTTATAAAATTTAATGGGTTTTAAATGAAAAAATTTTTTGTTACTATTACACTTATATTTCTAAATATTATTTCATATTCTCAGACCGATAAAGAACTTATTTCAAAAGGTTTAAGCCTTAACAACAATTCTGATGAAGAGATATCACTCTATCAAAGGGCAATAGAGATAAATCCTAAAAATGATATAGGTTATTATAACTTAGGTTGTGTATTTTTTGATAAAAAAGATTATGATAAAGCTATTTTCTATTTTACTAAGGCTCTTGACCTTAAAAAAGACCCTGACTACTATTATAATCTTGCACTGTCTTACTATTATGTGAAAAATGACATTGAGGCAATTAGGCTCTTAAAAGACCTTATAAAGATAAGACCTAAGGACTATGAAGCAGTATACTTATTAAGTTATATATACTCTCTCACTGATAACATAACAGCAAAGAATCAGGCAAGATATATGTTGAAGTCTATACTTTCCTCAAGAGAGATTCAGCTTTATGACGTTGAGTTTATAGAAAAGGTTAAGAAATTGTTAAAAGAACTTGGGGGCTAAAAGTATCACTTTTTATTCTTGTATAAATCCTGTATAAATTAAAACCTAATTTTCCCTGTTTTTATCTAATTTGTAAAAATCTAATTTTCATATCTAAACTTCTTTAAGAGTTTGTAATAATAGTTTTTAGTAGATAATTTTTGCTAATAATTTTTATAAAGAAATTTGTAAGACTAAATATTATGTTTTTATAGTCGTATATATAAATAAACCTTTGAATATGTAAAGAAAATTGGTATTTGTAAAATTTTTGTTATTAAATTTTAACTTTTAAATTTTTTGTAGGGGTTTGTTATGAAAAAGAGAGACTTCTTATCAGTTACTGACTTTACTGTTGATGAGATATGGAAGTTGTTTGAAGTTACTCATAGGTTAAAAAAACAGGCAAGAAAAGGTGTTTTTAAAAAATATCTAAAAAATAAAATAATAGGTATGATATTTTCTAAGACTTCTACAAGAACAAGGGTCTCTTTTGAAGTAGGGATAAGACAGTTAGGTGGATCTGCTATATACCTAAATAAAAATGATATACAGCTTAATAAGGGTGAGACAATATACGATACTGCTAAGGTATTATCAAGGTATGTTAATGGTATAGTAATAAGGACATATAAGCATGAAGAGGTTGTTGAACTAGCAAGGGCAGCAGATGTACCAGTAATAAATGGGCTTACTGACCTTTTACACCCTTGTCAGGCTTTGGGAGACTTTTTTACAATATTTGAGGAAAAACCACAATTTGTGCATAATCCTTCAAACTTAAAGATAACTTTTATAGGTGATGGGAACAACGTTGCATCATCGCTTCTCTTGTTGTCTTCTATGTTTGGTAATCAGATATGTATAGCAACTCCAAAGGGTTATGAGATACCAAGAGAGATAAGAGAGATAGCAGAAGAGAATGCAAGAAAGTCAGGAGCAAAAATAATACTTGGAAACGATCCTCGTGAGCTGGCAAAAGATGCTGATGTACTTTATACTGATGTATGGGTTAGCATGGGGCAAGAGGCTGAGTCTGAAGAAAGGATAAAGGTTTTTAAAGACTATAGGATAGATACTAACATAATCAAGGTTGCTAAGACTGATGTTATTGTCCTTCACTGTCTTCCTGCTAACAGGGGTATGGAAATTACAGATGAGGTTATGGACGGCCCACACTCAAGGGTTTTTGATGAGGCTGAGAACAGGTTGCATATACAAAAAGCAATAATGTTGAAACTACTTTCTTGAAGAAGATAGTTTTATTAGTTTTATCACTTGTTTTAGTTTTTTTTTATATTTTTTATCCGATTGCTAATAACTTAATATATAATATAAGACTAAATAGATTAATATTTGTTTTTACAGTTGGTGGAGGACTTTCAATCTCCTCTTTTATACTCCAATCAATAACAAGGAATCAACTTGCCTCTGAATATACACTTGGTATAACCTCAGGTGTGGCATTTTTTGCATCTATTGCATATGTGATTAATATCAATCCATTTGTTGTAAGTCTTATAAGTGGATTTTTAATAACTTTCTTTTTGGTATTCTTTGTAAGAAAGAGGCTTGACTCAAACTCTTTTATTATTACTGGTATTGCTCTTGGAATATTTTTCGGTACAGGTATATCTTTTATAAACTATATAACAGGCTTTAGGTCTTCTCAGGCATTGTCAAGATGGATATTTGGGAGTTTTTCTGTATATACATATTCTGAGACAATCATAATATCTTTGGCATTCATATTTTTATTATTTGTATTCTATATCAACCTACCTAAGATAATACTGATAAGTGTGTCTCATATATATGAAGAAATACTTGGTGTAAGGTTCAAGAAAAATATTGTGTTGATAATATTTGCAATAGGTGTTTTTACAAGTTTTTCATCAAGTTTTGTTGGTCCAATACCTTTTTATGCTCTTGTAATAGCAAATATAGTAAGAATATTGTTTAAGTCCGATATTAATAATACAGTTTTTTATCTATTTTTTAGCGGTTTTATACTTGTTTTTTTGGACTTTATAAGTAAGAACATATTTTTTTATGAAGAGGTCCCAATCGGGATCCTCACAGGTTTAATATGTCTTCCACTTGTCTTTATATCTCTCTTTAAGATAAGGTATTAAATCTTACCCGTTATTAAACCAAGATTGTTATCTTTTCTCTTATAGACTATATTTATTGCTTTAGTGTCAGGGTCATAGAATATATGATAGTTTTTGTTAGAGTTAATAAGGTCTGTTACTGCTTTGTTTATGTCCTCTTCTTTTATTTCAACTTTTTCTTTTTTATTTTCTTTATTAATTTTGTCTTTTTTTAATAATGCATATGTTTTTTCCCATTGACCATTTTTACCTTTTATTATTGTGTAGTTTGAAGAGTCTTTATCATCTTTTATAATTATTGAATTAAAATAGTTTATCTTTATTGTGTCTATGTTTTTGTATTCATCTTCTGTGATTTCTGGCATGCTTTGATATATTGTAAACCTAAAGTCTGACTTAGATAACTGAAGTATTGCCTCTTCATCAGACATTGGTTTTGGGAACACTTCTCTTATCTTTGTAAACTTTATAGTATTTTCTTTTGACTTTTCAGGTATATCAACAACTCTTTTTGCCTCAAAGTCTTGCAACTTGTCTTTATATCTTACTATCTGTTTTTCAAGTCTGTCAATAAGGTTGTCTATTGCACTGTACATATCTTCATTCTTATACTCTGAATGGAATACTCTTCCATCAGCCTTTACAGTGATCTCAACCTTATGAACTATTTTTTCAACTTCCATAACAACATGGACGTCGATAAGATGTGGGAAATAAAACTTTATTCTACTCATCTTTTTTTCTACATATGAGCGTAAACCATCAGTGACTTTTATGTTTTTTCCACTGATATTTAGTTGCATTTTAACCCCCTTAAGATTTTCTTTCAAAAGAAGACTTTATATTTAATTTTTGCCTATACTTTGCAACAGTCCTCCTTGAAATTTTTATGCCATTAGAATTTAATATCTTTTCTATTTTTGCATCACTTAATTTTGAGTTATTGCCCTCACTCTCAATTATTTTTTTTATCATTTCGTAAACCTTTTTTGCTGATACCTCTCCATTCTCTGAGTCAATCTTGTGAGAGAATAGGTATTTCAATGGGTATATTCCAAAAGGTGTTGCTATATACTTGTTGTTTATTATTCTGCTGACAGTTGAGTCATTGACCTTTAACATCTGTGCCATCTCTTTTACAGTAAGAGGCTTTATATATGCAGGGCCATAAAAGAAAAACTCTTTTTGAATCTCAACAAGCTTCGAAGCAAGTTCATAAAGTGTTGATGTCCTTCTCTTTAATGAGTTTATAAATATTTTTGCTTCCTGATACTTTTCTTTTAATTCTTTTATCTCGTTATTTATCTCTATGCCACTTTTCTTTTTTAAAGCTTCTTTATATTCAGAGTTAACCTTTATCTTTGGCAGATACTCATCAAATACCTTGACCTCAAGAGTCATATCAGCTTTATTTGCAGATACTATTATATCTGGTATTATGTATATTCCTCCTTCCTCGTCACCTATTGTTGGAAGTGGGTCAATATTTTCTTCTATTTTTTTTAGACACTTAAGTATATATGTTTTTGGATATCCTGTTTTTTTTGATATTTCTTCTATTGTTTTTTTCTTTATTGTCTCAGCAATATTCTCTTCATCTTTTTCATTATTTTCTGTCTTCTTGGAAATGTTTTTTTCATATTCTGAGAATACCTTAAAATACTCATAACCTATCTTATACTCATCAGAGTCTTTTGAAAACTTTCTCTCAATCTGATTGAGTATATATTCATTAATACTCCTTGATGCAATACCAGGTGGGTCAAGGTTTTGGATCTTCTTTAATACAGACTCAACCCTTGCAACACTTGTGTCAACATACTTTGCTATTTCTTCAGTTGTAGTGTTAAGTAAACCATGATTATCAAGAGATGATATTATTATGTCAGCTATCTTTTTCTCTTCATTATCAAGGTCTAATATGCTAAGTTGTTTCTTAAGGTTTTCATATAGTGTCTCTTTGTCATATATAGAGTTTGTTAAAAATGCTTGCTTTGTGTCTGCTGTTGAGTCTTCATATACTCTCTTATCGAAAAAAAAGTCATTTGTATCTTCATAAAAGTCTTTTATTACAAGATTGTCTAAACTTTCATTTTTTTGCATTATGTTTTTTACTTTATTCATGTTTTCAGCTGCTTTTCTATTGTCAATATCAGATTCTATCTCAAGAAATGGGTTTTCTTCAATCCTTTTGTTTATCTCTTCTATAAGGTCTGTTGTACTTAATAGTAGTATATGAAGGTTTTGCTGGATTATTGGGGCTAATATTTGTTTTTGTGAGTGTCTAAGGAAAGTACCATTTCTCAAATTAATAACCTCTCATTTTGATTTTTCTATAATTATAATTATAAAAACATTTTTTTTAATGTCAAGTTTAATTTTATCTTAAAGTAATCGCTTAATTATTTTTGGTTATTGTCTTTATAAATATTAAAGGCGATTTATTAAGAAAAGTGTTATTAAGAAAATTATTTTCTAAAATTATTCTAAAGTTCTGTAAGGATTAAAAAAAGTAAAGTTTTAAATTAAAAAATTAAAATTTTGTTAAAAAATTTTTTAAAAAAAATTTGACTTTAAACTTAAAAATTGTTTTTATTTATATTACAATTATAAAATTAAAAAAAATTAGGAGGATTACGAATGAGACGTATTCTATCACTTATCGTAGTCCTAACATTAGTGTTAGGAGCTACAGGCCTTTTCGCAGCATCAGCTGACTGGAAAGGTTATTATGTTGCAAAATATTATAATCTTATTAGGGACTTTAAAGATCCTGCTGCTGCAAGCAAAGAATCTTATGTATTCCAAAAACTTGAACTATATCCTACATTGAAGGTTTCTGACAATGTTGCAGTTAACGCAGGATTCTTCAGTCAAAACTACTGGGGTAATGGTAGGTTATATGGTATAGGAAGTGAGTATCCAATTGGAACAGACACAGGTGCTTATGCTGGTGCAGTTGATAATAACCCAATAACTGTTGAAGCAGGTAAGGAAGACGTAGTTTTGGGTATATCTTCTGCTTGGGCAACCTTAACATTCCTTGATGGTGCATTAAAGATAGATGTTGGTAGAAGAAAAAATGCTAAGTGGGGAACTGGTGCTTTCTTTGGTACAGACTTTACTCCAGACAGAATCTATATAGACTATAGAACTCCATTTATGGGTGGTACATTAATACCTTACTTTATATATGAATTAAGAAACATGGGTTCATCTACTATTATTGGTTCTGCTACTGAGAGTTACACAAATAAGAAGAGTGAAAAAATGCAACAATTACTATTTGGTGCTATATACTTTGCTCCTGGAAAGACTTTGATAGGTCTTGTTATAAACCCTAACTTTGTTGGTGGTGCATGGAAGAATATTCCAGCAGCAAACAACACAGGTAAACAAACTTCTGCTTTGTTTTGGGCAATTGACCTTTATGCTGATCACAGAGTTGTTGTAGATGAAATGCTAAGTGTAAAGCCAATAGTAGAAGTACTATATGGATTTGGAACTGTGGATGAAGGTACTGGACTAACAGACACACTCATACTTGGAGGTTTTGCTAACCTTAAGAAAGTATCAGTTGATATTTTAAACTTCATAGTTAAAGCTGATGTTGTTGCGAAGAATATGGTTACATTTACACCAGAGTTTGGATATAATAAGACTGTTAAGAAAGCAAAAAGAGATGAAATTGTTTATAACTTCTGGGCACCAAATGAGTTCTGCGGTGGAGAGTATAAGATTGGTAATATATTTAGAGGTGTAAGAGGTGGTTTTTCAATTGTTTACCAAGTTTTGGGTACAGATTATGAAAACAAGAACCCAGGTTGGTGGTATTTAAAGGGTAATTTACAGGCTGATATACTTGGTCAGTTCGTAAAGGGATTAAATGCATACTTTGCGTATATAATGGCACAGGCTGATGGCAAGGGGATTGTTGCTAATTTAGAAAATCCAGCAGGTCAAGATAATAAAATAGTTACAGAGTTTGATGCTGGTATTTCTTATGCTATTGATTCAACAACAAAGGTAGGTTTTGACTTTGGCTATGCAAAATG
>Ga0308407_1001163_pt1 | contig 15154 bp, 14 predicted proteins | sample HotsprSampleMSe2_FD_203476 | JGI IMG/M metagenome (GOLD analysis project Ga0308407, IMG submission 203476) | Hot spring phototrophic mat microbial communities from Mushroom Spring, Yellowstone National Park, Wyoming, United States - 20060911_MSe2 ...
TTACTAAGGAATTATGGTATAGAGGCAAGATTTATTGAAATAAATGATGAGCCTACTGTTTCTATGTTTAAAAAGATTGGTATAGAGTTTATAAAAACACCTTTTTTACATTCACCAGGTGCTTTTATGACTTATGTTGAGCCTCATAAAATACTTTTCTCAAGTGATATTTTTGGATGGATAGGAGAGAAAGAAAGGGATATTTTTTCTCAGAATGTTACAAAGGAAGACTATATTTTTTGGCATAGTAAAATAGTTCCAAGTATAAAACTCTTAAAACCTTTAATTGGTAGATTAAGAAAACTTGATATAAGAATTATAGCTTCCCAACATGGTGGTATTATTGAGGGGAGAGAAAAGATAGAAGATCTATTTAATCTATTAGAAGGTTTAGATTATTTATTAAACTAGACAGGTATTTTTATGAATCTTTATGACTTTTTTGTAAATAGGAAAAAAGAAGATGAGTCTGTAAAAGAGATTGTTAAGTCTTATCTTGATAACAAGGCTAAAATCTATTCTTATAAAAAAAAGGAAGAATTACTTAAAGAGATTATAAAACTTTTTAGTGATCAGTCTAAGTCTCTTATGAGACTTAACAGTATAAAAAATAAGCTTTTGGGCATAGTTTCACATGAACTTAAGAACAGTATAAACATTATTCAAAATTATGCAGAGTATATACTCACTCTTAAAAAAAATAAAATTGATCCTGAAATAGAGTCTATCCTTAAAATAATATTCAACTCTGCAGTTAATACAGGTCTTTTGTTGGATAATATGTTAGACTTTTCTTCAATACAAGAGGGGAGATTAAAGTTATTTTTGGATAGTGTAAATGTTATTGACCTTGTTGACAATATAATAATAGCAAACACAGCCATAAGTGAGTTTAAGAAAATAAAAATAATTTTTGAAAAGAAAATCGATAATCTCTTTATAAACACTGACAGATATAAACTTTATCAGATATTAAGCAATATATTATCAAATGCAATAAAGTATTCACCTGAGGGAGAGAGAATAATTGTTAGTATAGATAAAAAAATTGATAAGGTTGTAATTTCAGTTAAGGATAATGGCCCTGGTATCCCTGCTGAAAAACTTGATGAACTGTTTAACATTTACTCAAGGATAGCTACTAAACCGACTGGGAAGGAAAAAAGCACTGGTTTAGGTCTTTTTATAACTAAGTATTTGACTGAGGCCATAGGCGGTAAGATAGAGGTTGAGAGTGAGGTAGGGAAAGGCACGAAGTTTAATTTATTTTTACCCCTTAATGAATCTTAAAAATTAAAAATTTTAGGTGATTATTTAGATAAGCAATTTTTTAACCTTTTAGAATTTATTTTTTAATAGCAATAAGATTAAACTTAAAAATTCAATAGAGTTTAAAGATAATTTCTCAAAATACATAAAAATTTACTGTTATTCTTTTAAATAAAAATTGAATTTATTAAGATGGTTTGTAGTACACATTCACCTATTTTTTTTACTGTTTCTTTTTTCCATCTATTGAAAATAATACTTTAATAGGCTCTATATCTTGTTTTATTAAACCAGGGGCAATATGTTCTGCAAATCTATCATTGATTTATCCATTCAGAGTTAAAACTATTGTAGTATTATAAAACCACATAGGAAAACTAAAGAGAAACATGAATATATAAAAAATCTCAAACTTAAAGGAATTTTTAGACTGAATCTAATTAAAAAGTTCCTCTAAGAAGTTAAGAATACTTTATAATTTCAATAAAGATTTACATGCTTCTCTTCATTTATTTCTTAAGTTACCTTATTCAATTCACTTTTTTACAAGCTCAACCCTTCTATTTTTTGCTCTATCTTTCTCTGTGTTATTGTCAGCAATAGGGTTTGTTTGTCCCCATCCTTTTGATGAAAAACGACTATTATTTATACCTTTTTCTGTAATGGCGTTTATAACAGCTTCTCTGTTCTCAGAGAGTTTTTAATTTGACTGAGCCGTTCCCATCGTAATATAAAAACATTGAGATTTTTACTTATTCTTTTCAATAATTTTCTTAATGGTAATGACCGTCTTTGCTTTACCACCAACATCGTATTCGGTTCAATGGAAATCTCTTCATCCGACATCGGCATTTTCCCTTTCAGGGGAATAAGAAAATGACCTTTTGTTGGTTCTTCTGCTTTCCTTTTCAATTTCTGTTCATAAAATTTTACAACTTTAGAAAGTGGATCTATGGTGAGATAAATATACATTTTGTAATCATTGTCCAACGACATACCAGCAGAGGCATCTGCATTAAATTTCGCACCAGGATAAATGGGGATACCAAGATCTTTTTCCGTAGGAGGTTTGCTTTTAAAGGAATGAGATAATTCTTCCCCTTGCTTATCCATTTTCTCTTCAGATTCTTCTTGCATTGCTATTTCTGATTTCCTTGTTGTTACCTGAATTTGAATTTCGGTACTTGTCTTATATTTTTTTCCTTCATAATCAAAACTCTCATCATGGATAATTATGTAAAACTCAGTGAGGTCATTATTTTTCTCTTTGTAATACCAGTTGAATTTTGCTTCTATAATCCATTTGCCAGGTTTATACGGTTTTCTATTTTCTGTAAGTTTTTGTTTCATCCATTTACCAGGGTGCATTTCATCCTGTTCGATATAGTAATCAGTCAATTCTTTATCCTCATAATATTCTATTTCATACCATACCTGTGATGATGTACCAGGCTTAAGTCCTTTGGGATCCATATCCAAAGATCCTTCTCTACCACCAATCTTTTTTAAATAAAAAGAAAACACATCCTCTGGTGACGCGTCGACATCGAAAATTTGAAGAATTCCTTTCCTCAGACTTTTATCCATATCCCAACCCATATCACTTTTTTGTTCAGATGTCTTGGTTGCATTACTCTTTGCCCCGGGATAAATTGGAATTTCTTTCTCTGATTTTGGGACTTGCCCAAAGAAGACATTTGGAAAACAATAAAATGTATTAACTAAAAGCAGGCAAAGAAGTAAGATATTTGTTCTGGATAATAGAACATTATTTTTAAGAATTGACTAATATATCTTTAATCGTAGTAAAATAACAAAATTTATTTTTAAAATTTATTTTTAAAATTTTTTATACAGTTTTCAAATAATTCTATATATTTTTTAGCTATCTTGTCTATAAAATAGTCTTTTATCTCCTCTTTGTTTATCTCTATCATCTTTTCTCTAAGACTTTTATTACTATAAATCTTTTTTACTGCTTCTGCTATTGCTAAAGAGTCTTTTATTGGAATAAGGAAACCATTTTCACCGTCTTTTATAAAGTCAGTTTGTCCTCCATTGTTTGTGGCCACTATAGGTAGCCCTGCATACATTGCCTCTTGCAATACTATGCCATATCCTTCATGAATTGATGATAACACATAAATGTCAGATGCTTTTAGGAATGAAAACTTTTTCTCTTCATCAAGTCTTCCAGTAAATATTACTCTTTCTTTTAGTCCTTTTTCCTCGGATAATTTTTCTAATCTGCCTCTTAATGGTCCATCACCTACTATTATCAGGTGTATATTGTCCTCAAGATATGATAGTGACTCAATTAAGTATAAAAGTCCTTTCCTCTCTACAAGTCTACCCACTGATATTATATAGAAAATATCTTCTTTTAGTCTTAGTTCTTCTCTCTTTTTGTTTTTTATCTGTACTGGCTTAAAACCCAATGGTATAATATCTATTTTATTATTTATTTTGTAGAATTTTATTGCATTTTCTGCTGTGTTTCTTGACTGTGCTACTATTTGGTATGATGATTTTAGTATATGTTTGACATATGTTCTTAAGATTGGAAACTTATGAGGTGAAAGTTTTTTTGTTGGATCATATATGTCTCCACCGTGTATTGATAGTATGTTAGGTATGTTTAGAATTTTTTGAGCCCACAATCCAACTGGTCCTGAAGGCACTGCAAAGTGAGTATTTATTACATCGTATTTCTTTTTATATGATAGGTCTTTTATTTTCTTTTTTGCTGAAGGCACGAAAGACAGTAATGATGGTAAAGATGCAACATCCAAGTGTTTTCTTCCAATGACTTTTACTCTATGAATATTTACATTATTTATTATTTCAAACTCTTTTAGTCCATTAAAGTTGGATGTTATTACATCAACTTCATTGTTTTTAGCCCATTCTTCAGCAAGTTTTTGAGATGAGACACCACCCCCACCACCTAAAGGAGGGTATTCATAATTTATTAAAAGTATTTTCATTTTTAGAATATTCCTCCAAGTGGATAAGAACCTAATATTTTTGTGAAAACAGTCTTTTCTTTTAAGTTTTCTATTATCTCTTTTATGTTTTTGTCTTTTGTGTTTCCCTCAAAGTCTATAAAAAATATATAGTCCCATGCTTTTTTCTTTGAAGGTCTTGACTCTATTTTAGTTAGATTTATTGACCTGTCAGCAAACTCTTTTAGTATTGAGAATAGTATACCTGGTTTGTTTATGACAGATATTATTATTGAAGTCTTAGTTTTTATTTCTTTAACTTCCATTGGCTCTCTTGCTATTACTATAAACCTTGTAGTATTGTCTACACTATCCTCTATACCAAACTCTAATATGTTTAAATTATATATTTGACCTGCTATAGCACTTGCTATAGCCCCTGATTTTTCAGTGTTTGTTGCCTTTAAAGCAGCAGCAGAGTTACTACTTGTTTCTTCTATTGTTGCGTTTGTTAAGTATTTATTTATAAATATCCTACACTGCTCGATAGTCTGAGGATGAGCAAATACTTTTTTTATCTCTTTTATACTGTTTTCTTTGCTTAATAAGCAGTGCTTTATTCTAAGGTAAAGTTCTCCTATTATACTTACATCAAACTCTATTAACATATCCATTGTTCTAAAAACAACACCGTTGTATGAGTTTTCTATTGGTACAACACCATATTCTATTTTTCCCTCATATACATTTTTAAAAATCTCATCTATTATGTTAAAAGGAATATGTTCAACAGAAGACCCAAAGTTTTCTATAGATGCTTGATGTGTATAAGATGCCTCAGGGCCAAGGAAACCTACCTTTATTGTTTTTTCAAGGCCTCTTGTATATGATATGATTTCTTTATATATCTGCTTTATAACATTTGTTGGCATGTGTTTGTTTTTTTTGGTTATCTCTTCAATTCTCTTAAATATGAAATTCTCTCTTTCGGGAGAGTATATAGGTAGATTAATCTCTTTCTTTATTTTTCCGATTTCTTTTGCTAGATAGGCTCTTTGATCTAATAAATCGATTATTTTTTCATCTATTTCATCTATTTTTTTTCTTAATTCTTCTATTCTTTTCATATTATTTTTTTTCTAACAGACTTATTTTTTCTTTTATGAGTTCTTTAATACTATTCCTTATCTCATTATTGTTTAGTGCTTCTTTCCAGAAATTCATTGCTTTTTCTGGATTACCTTGTAAGAAATATATCTGACCAGGGTCTATGTATAAAATAACTTTTTCAGGATATTTCTTATAAATGTTTAGTGCAAGTGTAGCAGCATCTTCATATTTTTCTTCAGAAACAAGTATTTCTATGTTTTTAATTTTTATATCAAGCAGTATATTTTCTTCAAAGTCATAACAAGCATCTTCAGTTTTCTTTATGTATTCATAGGCTTTTTTTATATCATTCTTTATAAGATAAAAGTTTGCTATTGTAAAATATACCCAAGGCATATCCCACTCTACAGATAGCATAAGGTATCCTATTGCCATTGGATAGTCTTTTGTGTAAAGATATGCAGATCCCACAAAGTAGGCAGGTACTGGTTCTTTTTTACCTAAGTTTTTTAGGTATATTATTGTTTTATCATATTCTCTGTTTAAAAAAGAAACTATTCCCTTAAAGAATGTTTTTTTATTTTCTTTTTCTTTTAGATATATTGGTTCAATATCTTTTATCCTGTTTATATTATAAGCTGACTCTATTAGTAGATAATCAAGGAAAAAGTTTTTATCCTCTACATTTATGAGTGTATCATATATTTTTTCAAAGTCTTTTTTATCATACCATTTTCTAATGTCTTTATATGTTATTACTGTTTCATCCTTTGTAGAATAACCTATCCCTGTTTTTTTTATAGTTATTTTCTCACTTGTACATTCTATTATTGATATTATTAATATTAAAGGAAATATGTATTTTTTTATCATTTAATATTTTCCCTTTTTTAAATAATTTTGTCAAGTTCTTCTTTTGAGTATACTATCTTTAAAAAAGAGTCTAGTCTTGATATTGAGAAGAGATCTTTTATAAACTCAGATGGATTATATAATATTAGTGAACCATTTAATGCTTGTAAGTCATTGTGTAGTCTTACAAAACAACCAGTGCCTGATGAATCAAAATATTCTAATTTTGATATATCAAGTATTATTTTATTATTCTCTTTTTTTATATTTTCAAAAAAAGAATTAAAATTATCTACTTCATTTAGGTCAAACTCACCTGCGACTTCAATCAGTTTATAACCTTTAATATTAATTTTTTCAGTTAACCTTAATAAACTTTCTTTCATTTTTATGTCCATTAGATAAAAATTTAATTTAATTCTAAAAATACAAAAAATATTAATTTAAGTTTCGATTGATTCTAAAAAACTTAAAACTCTTTTATTAAATTCCTCATGCTTTTCTATAAAAAACATATGCCCAGAGTTCTCTATTATTTCAAGTTTAGAGTTTTTAATGTGTTTGTGCAAAAAATATGCGTTTTCAATATCCCAAACCTTATCATCTCTACCATGTATTACAAGTGTAGGCACTTTTATATTCTTAAGTCTTGGTTTGTTGAGCTCTTCTTCTTTTAATACACATGCTTCTAGTTGTCTTTTGTATGAATAGATTGGTTGAATCTTAGCTAATTCTACTATCTTTTCTAATATACCAGGGTTATTTTCTATATAAGAATGATGATAAAAGTATTTTGCTCTTTTTTTTACTGTTTCTTCGAAATTATTTTCATCTATTGAAAATAATATTTTAACAAGTTCTGGATCTTGCTTTATTAATCCAGGGTCACCAGGTCCTGTACATCCCAATATCATTGCTTTTACATATTTATCATACATATGATAAAACTCTTGTAGTATTAGGCCACCCATAGAAAGACCTAAAAAGAAACTCTCTTTTATACCTTCATTGTCTAAAACTGCTTTTAGGTCTCTTGCAAACATCTTCATAGAGTAAGGTATATCAGGCTTATCAGACAGCCCAGCACCCCTATTGTCTATAGTTATTACTTTATACTTTTTTGAAAACTCTGGTATTTGAAAATACCATGCCTTTGAGTTTCCACCGAGACCTATTATTAACACAAGGGGATATCCATCCCCTGTGACTTCATAGTATATTTTAGTATTGTCGAAACTTGTTGTATATGGCATTTATAAAATACAAGCCTCAATTTTTGACTTTATATTTGTTTCACCAACTGACTTTGCAAAGTCTGTTATATCAATTATTGAGGTTATACTCTTAAGGTTTTGTGATGAAAATACAAATATGGCATAATACTTTGTTTCACCATTTATTGTTATTTTTACTGAGTGCATTGATTCGTTTATTACTTTACTTAATCCCTTTATATTAGTATCAAGGTTTTCTTTAATCTTATTCGCTTTGTCTTTATTTTTAGATAATTCTTTTTTTATTTGTTCATGTGAAGTAATTGGTTCAATCTCTTCTATGTATTCGTAAGACTCTACTTTGTTTGCTAAGAATGTTTTTATATCTTCATTTTCGATAAGTTGTGACATTATAAATACTTTTGCTTTTTCAATATTACCTTCAATCATTGACTTTAAAAAGTTTTCAACTACATCTTTAGAGCTTGCTTCACGACTTGACAGGTTTTTCCCACAAGAGATTAAAAAAAATAGCCCTATTAATAGGAATGATGTCATAATCTTTTTCATTTTTTCCCCCGTTGTATAATTATTTGATTAAATGTTTTTAAAAAATAATAAATTTTTATAAAAAATTTTAATTTAATTTTTAAATATTTTTATTTAGAGTTTAAAATGTTAAAACTTGAACTTATAAATGGTATAAGTAATAAAAGATCTAAGTTATTGGAAAGACTTAATATATTTTCAATACAAGACCTTGTATCTTTTTTCCCCAAAAAGTACAAAGACTTAACAAACTTTGTTTCTATAGCAAAGTCTTTCTTTTTTCAGGATGAGACTGTTGTAAAGGCAAAGGTAGTTGACATTGAGACTATAGTTTCAAAAACAAGGAAAAATATTACAAAAATAAAAATACAGGATGAAACAGGTGTTGCTTATCTTGTATCTTTTAATCCTTATATAAAAAACACTATAACTGTTGGAAAAGAATATGTCATAATAGGAGTTTTTGTTTATCAATACAACAGAATAGAGTCTTCTCAGTTCATAATTGAAGATGTTAATCAAGATAGTCTAAATTATGGTAGGATTGTTCCCTTCTATTCACTTACTGAAGGAATTACTCAAAAAATGCTTAGAAAATGGATATATGAGGGTCTACAGATATTTGAGAAAGAAAATGGTTTTAGAGAAAACTTGCCACCGGAAATTATTGAGAAAAGATTTCTTATAAATAGAAAAGATGCTTTCTATAATATTCATTTCCCTTCAAGTTTTGATTTATTAAATAGAGCAATATACAGGTTTAAGTATACTGAGACATTGAAGTTAGAGTTTAATATGGTTATGAATAAGAGTATTGTTGTAAGAAAGAAGCCAAGACTATATACCGATAAGGGTCTGGTTGCTAAAGTTATTGAAAGTCTACCTTTTAAACTTACCAATGCTCAGAAAAATGCTTTTTATGAGATAAAAAAAGATATGGACTCTCTTTTTAGCATGCATAGGCTTCTTCAAGGTGATGTTGGTTCTGGAAAGACTGTTGTTGCATTGCTTGCCATGGTATATGCTTTTGAAAACTCATATCAGTCAGTAATAATGGTACCAACTGATGTTTTAGCAAAACAACACTATGAGAGAATAAAAAATATTGTATCACCATTTGGTATAAAGGTTGGACTTTTCACAGGCTCACTCTCTCCTTCTGAAAGGGGATTAGTCTTAAAATTAATAGAAAGTGGTGACCTAAATATCATTGTTGGGACTCATGCTCTGTTTTCAGATGATGTTAAATACAAAAACTTGGGTCTTGTTGTGATTGATGAACAACATAAGTTTGGTGTTATTCAGAGGGCAAAGCTTATAAATAAGGGTGATAATCCTGATATACTTGTTATGACTGCAACACCTATACCAAGAACGTTAGGTCTTACATATTTTGGAGATATGGATATTTCTATAATAGATGAAAAACCTAACAGAAAAAAGATAATTACTGAGTGGTATAAGGAGTCAAAGATAGAAAAAGTTTTTAATAAGGTAAGAGATGAGATAAAGAAAGGAAATCAGGGTTATATAATATATCCACTTATTGAAGACTCTGAAAAACTTGACCTAAAGTCTGTTACTACAATGTTTGATCACCTGCAGAATGAGGTTTTTAAGGAGTTTAGACTTGTTTTGTTGCACGGGAGAATGAGTGAAGATGAAAAAGAAGATTCAGTAAGAAAATTGATAAATAAAGAGGCTGATATACTTGTTTCAACGACAGTTATTGAGGTTGGTATTGATATTCCTTCTGCAACCTTTATAGTAATAGAAAATGCACATAGGTTTGGACTTTCAACACTTCACCAGTTAAGGGGTAGAGTTGGTAGGAATAATATTCAAAGTTATTGTTTTCTTGTTACACCTGATAAAATAACTGAAGATGCTATTTTTAGGATGAAGGTTATGGTTGAAACAGATGATGGGTTTAAAATTGCAGAAGAGGACCTTAAAATAAGAGGTGTGGGTGAGTTTTTAGGTATAAGACAAAAAGGTTTTGATGGTCTTAAACTTACATCTTTGCTTCATGACACAAAAATAATAAAAGAAGCAAGAGAAGATGCTTTTATGTTGGTCAGTAGGCCTGATATCTTTAAGTCTTCGGTTGTAAAGAAATGGTATAATGAGTTTATGGAAAAGAACAAAGATATTATAAGGACATAAATGTTTTTATTGGTTCAAAGGTCTTTCTGTGGAGTGGGCATATACCAAATAGTTTTATTTTTTCTACGTGTGCCTTTGTTGGGTATCCTTTGTGTTTATTGAACATATATTGAGGATATTTTTGGTGATAATAGTTCATAAGACTGTCTCTTGTAACTTTTGCAACTATTGAAGCTGCCATTATAGCTGCACTTTTTGAGTCACCTTTTATTACTTTTAAAATATTAGCGTTTTTATAATCAAACCTAAGACCATCAATTAATACTGTAGTTTTTTCATTAACCTCTATTTTTTCAAGTGCTTTTTTCATACTTAAAATAGTTGCGTTGTATATGTTTATCCTGTCAATCTCATCTTGCATTACAATCCCAATTCCTATCTTCTTAGCATTTTTAACTATTTTTTCAAATAGACTCAATCTTTGTTTTTCACTCAGTTTTTTTGAGTCATTAAGTCCTTCTATTCTTTGACTGTAATCAAGTATAAGAGCTACAGATACAACAGGTCCTGCAAGTGGACCTCTGCCTACCTCATCTACACCAACTAATATTTCTGAAGACTTTAAGTGCTCAAGGTCAAAGTTATAGTTTTTCATATTATTTCTAAAAAAATTAGTTCTTCAATCAATTCTTTTAATGCTATTGCCCTGTGGCTTACACTGTTTTTTTCTTCTTCTGTTGCTTCTGCAAAAGTCTTGTTTAATATTGGTGAAAAAAATACTGGGTCATAACCAAAACCATTATTCCCTCTCTTTTCTGTTGTAATATATCCATATGTTCTTCCAGTCTTTGTAACTATGTTTTTCCCATCGAAAAATATAAAACATGCTTCGAAGTAAGCTGACCTGTTTTCTATCTTTCTCATCTTATCAAGTAGTAATTTAATATTTTCTTCATCACTTGCATTTTCACCAGAGTATCTTGCTGAATATACTCCAGGTTCTCCATTAAGACTTTCTACTACAAGACCTGAGTCTTCTGATATTACGGGAAGACTAGACCTCTCATAAAAGAATATTGCTTTCTTATAAGCATTTTGATAGAAAGTATTACCATCTTCTGTTGGTTTTTCTGTAATTCCTATGTCAGATAAACCTAATATTTTAAGTCTTAAGTTTTTATCTTTTATTATAGAATTGATTTCATTTATCTTGTTTTTGTTGTTAGATCCTATTAAAATCTTATCTATTTTCATTTTTTTGATTCAAAAATTTTCTTGTCAATAAATTTAATTATTTTTTCATATGACTTTGAATAGACTTTAAATCTTTTTGATATTTCTAAATACTTTTCTTTTGCTTCCTTTAACTTGCCCATTTTATAGTAACAGTAGGCTATATTGTTTATAGCTTCTCTAAATAATGGATATTCTCTCTCAATCTCTTTTAGATATTCTAATGCTTTTACATATTTTTTCTCTTCAATATACAGTTTACCAAGGTAAAAGTACAGTCTTGGATCAACTATCTTGTTTTTAACAAGTCTTAGGAATGCTTCTTCTGCCTTATCGTAAATCTTATTTTTTAAGTAAAACTTCCCAAGGTTAAATGATACTTCATAATTGTCTTTATTATATTCAAATGCTTTTGCAAACTCTTTTACCCATCTTGGGTCTTTATTTTCAAAGTATTTTTTCCCTTGAGTGTAATGGTTTTTAAACTTGTTATAAGATAGGTCAGCCTCTATGACAAGGACACTCATATCATCACTTATTCCTTTTTTAGCAAACTCTTTTACATCGTTTATTATCATTTTACTCATAATATCAGGTGGTAATGCATACGAGAACTTTATTACTTCTTCAAGTCTTTTTATTCCATACTGTTCCCCATGTTCATTTCTTGATTCAATTATACCATCTGTGTATAGTATTATTCTATCACCTGGATTTAGTTGGATCATGCTTTCTTTATATGTTTCCCAAGCATCTTCAAACATTCCTATAAATAAACCACGAGTTTTTAACTCAGAGAAACTGTCTTTTATGTTGTTATAATATATTGCTCCTGGATGTCCTGCAGATGAAAAATATATCTTCAAATCTTGATCTATTACTAATAAAAATGCTGTTATATAAAGTCCTGAGCCACTTATGAAACGACACAGGTCTATGTTTACCCTTTTTAATATTTCTTTTGGTGAATCAGACTCTATAGCATGATTTGAAAAGCTTATTTTAGCCATTGAGGTCAGTATTGATGCTGGTATTCCATGCCCTGATACATCTGCTATTAAAACACCTTTTTTGTTTCCCTTTATATCGAAAAAGTCAAGGTAGTCTCCACCAATTGGGTCAAGTGATTCATACTGGTATGAAAACGATAGACAATTCCATGGTTTTATCTGTTGAGGCAGAAATCCTAACTGAATCTTCTGTGCCTGTTTTAATTGCCATAATGGTATATTAATCTCATTTTCCATCTAATATGACCTTATTTTTTTATTTAAACATGTTATCTATATTAAGGACCAACACCATTTGTCCATTTATTTCTCCTATAGACTCAATAATATCTGTATTAATGTTTCCTATTTTTGGTGGTTTTGTGTCTGTTTCTTCAATAGGACTTATTGTCTCAACATCCTCAACAATTATGCCAAACTGTATCTTCTCACTATTTTGTACTATTATTATTATACTAAACTTATTATAGTTTCCATATGTCATATTTAGCATTTTCCTAAAGTCTATTATAGGTATTACTGTTGTCCTTATGTTCATTACTCCTAAAATATATTCAGGTAGGTTTGGGACTTCTCTTATCAATTTTTCTTCCTCAAACCTTATTAACTCTGTTATACTCTCTACTTTTATTGCATATCTCTCATTTTCTACCTTGAATATTAAAAAACTGTTTTTATTTGAGTTTATAAAGTCAAAACTGAAAAACTCTTCATCATATCCGTTATTGTTTTTTTCCTCATTCATATTATAAAAGTCTCCAAATTATTTATATTATATATTATAAAAATTATAACTTGTTTTTGCTTTTTTGTAAACACTAAATATATCAAGAATAAATATTGTTTCGCCACCAAAGATAGATATTCCAGTGATACTCTCTTCTATCTTACTTATACCTGGAGTGTTTTTTATAAAAAGGCTTTCTTGTCCAATAACTTTATCCACAAATATCATAAAACTCTCTTCTAATTCGAATAAGAGAAAGTAGGCCTTAGACCTGTCTATTACGCTCTGATACCTTATGTTTTTGAATATTTTGTCAAAATATACAACAGGATAGTATCTGTCTTCTAACTTTACCATGTCTATTTTTCCTTCAAACTTTTCTATTCTTTTTATCTTATCATATTTTATTATTTTTTTTACATAATTTATTGGTATTGCATATTTTTGACTTCCAATAGAGAATATTATGCTGTTTGCAATAAATAATGATATTGGTACTTTAATTATAAACTCTGTTCCTTTATCTTTTTCTGTTTTTACTTCTATGCTTCCTCTAATCTTTTTAAGGTTTTCCTTTACAATATCAAGCCCAAAACCCATACCTGAATACTCTGTTTTTGTATCTTTAGTTGTAAATCCTGGTTCAAATATAATATTTATTACATCCTCTTTTTTGTATTTTATACCTAATTTTTTTGCTTTTTCTTCTATTTTTTGTATGTCTATACCTTGTCCATCGTCTTTTACACTTATTACTATCTCATTCTCTATGCTGCTGCATGTTATTTCTATGTTTCCTGTCTCTTCTTTTCCTTTTTTTATTCTCTCTTCTGAATATTCTATGCCATGGTCTATTGCATTTCTTATCAAATGATTGATTGGGGACTCTATTGCATCGAATATTGACTTGTCTACAGATATATCTGCATTTATTTTAAGATTTATTAACTTTCCTGCAGTTTTTGAGTATTCATCAACAACTTTATAAAACTTGTATAGTAGTGGTTCTAATGATACAAGCCTTATTTTTGTCAGGAGGTTTTGGAAAAAGGTAAGATTTGTCTCACTGTTTTCTATTATCCCTATAATATTTTCATCATTTGTTAATCTTTTTATATGAGAAAATGTTGATGCTATTTCATTTAATATATCAAGTAGCAAGTCAAGGTCTTTTGAAGATACTCTTAATGATTCTGACTTTGTGGTTATTTCTTTTTTCTCTTCTTTTATATCTTTCTTTATTTCTTTTGATTCTTTTACATCAAGACTTTCTATGTTGTAGTATTCCTTGTCTAAAAACTCGAATACTTTTTCTATTTCATTCTTCTCTATTTTCTCTTTTGATATAATTTTCCATTTAATATAGTAGTCTATAGGATTTAATTCTGATATAAGTGGTATATTTTTTATTGGGATTATCTCTAAATTAAAATTTTTTTTTAAAATTTTAATATAAGAGAGTGGGTCACATATTTTCATTATTTCGGGTGAAAATGTAAGTAACAAAATGTTTGGTCTAGTTTTGACTATTTCTTCCATTTCATTCATCTTGTTCTTTATCTGTATTAATAATAGGTTTTCATTTATGTTTTCTGTTATAAAGTTTTTTAATATACTGATTATATCTTGAGTTTTAAATATTATTTCCTTTATACTTTTATCTATTTTTCTTGTTTTTATAAGTTTTATAATGTCTTCACTTGTATTTATAAGATCTGCTATTTTTTTGTACCCTAATATTCCTAGACTTGCTTTTATTGAATGGACTATCCTAAAGATTGTGTTTATGTCTTCTTCTATTATATTATTAGCCTTAGAAATTATGTAAGAAATTTCTTCCGTATAGTCTTCAAGGTCTTGTAAAAATGCGTTTCTTATTATATCCATATTATATACTCTAATTTTTTAATAAAATTCGGAAAATAATTATAAAATACTTGATTTTTTTGTTTAAAATTTTTATACTTTTATTAATCATTAGAGTAAAAGTATTTTATAATAAGAAAAGAGGTAATTTTATGGAGAGAGAGATTTTTATAGTAAAAAAGAATTACAAAAACTTGGACCATGCCATGGATTTTGAGTATTTAAACTCATATCTTCAGATACCCAAAGATACTTCTGTTAAAGAAAAGGAAA
>Ga0308407_1001178_pt1 | contig 15004 bp, 7 predicted proteins | sample HotsprSampleMSe2_FD_203476 | JGI IMG/M metagenome (GOLD analysis project Ga0308407, IMG submission 203476) | Hot spring phototrophic mat microbial communities from Mushroom Spring, Yellowstone National Park, Wyoming, United States - 20060911_MSe2 ...
ACTATGTGAAAAGACTGCTACCAATTGTGCATGACACAAATTACTCGACATTGTATTATACGACAAAAGATGTGATTTATTTTTACAATACCACTTAGGTACTTACTGATAGTCAATTATTTCGATAAATTTAGTATACTTACTTAGCATGCGACATGTATCAGCACTTAAAGCGTACAAGTACCGTATCTATCCTACTGATGCGCAGGTGGTGTTCTTTGCCAAGACATTCGGATGCTGTCGGTTCATCTGGAACAGAATGCTGGACAAGAAGCTGCAAGCTTACAAGAAAAAAGAACGCATCCCACAAGACACACCTGCGAAGTACAAAGATGAATTCCCGTTTCTCAAAGAAGTAGACAGCTTTGCACTTTGCAATGTACAACTACAACTTGAGAAAGCATTCAAAGACCACTTCAGAAACCGTAAGCAATTCAAACTCCCGAAATTCAAAAAGAAAAGAGAAAAGCAGTCGTACACTACGAACAATGTGCACAACTCAATAAGAGTAGACTTTGAGAAGGGATTGTTGTATCTACCAAAGTTAAGAGAAGGAGTAAAAATTGAACTACATCGCAGGTTTGATGGTAAGATCAAGTCTGTTACCGTAAGTAGAACGAATGATGGCAGGTACTACGCTTCTATCTTAGTAGAAACAGAGAATCCCAGAAATAAAGTTGTGGAGCCTAAGAGCAAAGCGTGCGGGGTAGATTTAGGGCTGGAACACTTTGTTACTGTTACTAATGACTTCGGAAGCTACAAAGTTGAGCATCCGAAGTACCTTCTGAAAGCTGAGGAACGGTTGAGAAGATTGCAAAGGTCTCTCTCACGAAAACAAAAGGGTTCAAAAAATAGCGAAAAGGCAAGATTGAAACTTGCGAGGCAGCACGCGTACATCAGTAACGCTCGTAATGACTTTTTGCACAAGTTGTCCAAAGCAATCATTGACGAAAACCAAGTCGTGGTGGTGGAGGACATTGGCGTGAAAGGCCTCTTGAAATCGAGACTTGCCAAGTCGATTTATGACAGCGGGTGGTCAAAATTTCTGAACTACCTCAAGTACAAAGCTGAATGGTACGGGAGAACCTTCATTCAGGTATACCGCTTCTTTCCCTCCTCAAAGCTTTGCCACCGCTGCGGGCACAAAAACGACGACTTGGCGTTACATGACAGAACATGGTGCTGCCCTGCATGCGGCGAAATACACGATAGAGACGTAAACGCCTCTATCAACCTTTACTACGTAGGGCTAGGACGGCCCGAAATTACGCCTGTGGAGCAGGCTCTGGTGGATGACCGTAGTCCATACGGGCTACCTAAAAAGCCATCCTGTGACGAAACAGGAAGCCTAACCGTGGAAGGTTAGACAGTCCGCTATGCAATTAGATTGTATAATAACCAATCCACCTTTTTCTGTCAATAAAGAACTTGACCGAAACTCTCAGTATTACTATATGGAATTTTTGGCTTCATATGTAGAAGCAGCTAAAAATACTGTTTGGATTTTACCAGAGTCTTGGTATTACAATAATGTAGTCATAGATAGAAGTCGTCGTCTTTTATACGGCAAACTTAGAGCATTGAGATTAGTCAAAGTTCCTGAGTGGCAAGACATAGATGCTAAGTATGTCTGGATTATAAAAACCGAAAATAACAATAGCAATATAGTACACTTCCAAGTGCCTGATTACGAGACTACGATAACACAAGACCTATTCTGGAATAGAATATTACCTAAGTATAAAGACATATACGATTGGCTACAAACTCCATTTCAATGCCCTGTATGCGGCCAAAAACATAATCACATAGAAAAAAGATGCAACGGATTATACTTTGATGAATATGTATTGTCTTCAAACTTATTCAATATCAAAACTAATTCTGAGTTAGAAAGTACCAATGTACAAAGTAATAATATCCAAGTTATAACTAATAGAGGGCTAAAATTTACTTCAATTAATAGGATACCAAAGCATGCAAGAAAATACGTTGACAAATGGAAGATAGTAACTAAATATACGACTGATGAAAATGTGGAGTTCATTTTGGTAGAACCTAACAAAGTGGTGAGTGAAAGTTTTTTGGTTGTGTATACTACTGACACACAAGATGATGCAATTAAGACATTAGAGTATTTAAACAGACCCTTTGTAAAAAAGCTTATTAATAGCATAAAATATAACAGGCACATTACAAGAACGAGTTTTTGCTATGTCCCTAAGAAACAATGGGATATCTTTACCTAGACAAGATTGGATAGCTCATTTTTGTCTATAGTCATTAACTATAACAAGTTCATTGATTAACATAATACCTATCGTGTGAATTACATTATACATTTGACTTTCTAATGAATTGTATATCCCTACTATATCCTGATATGGTGACATAACAAATATTTTGCCGTCCCAACACCAACTTTTGAAAGCGTCAATTTTTTTGAATAACATGACATTACGATTGAAGCTAGCATCTATAATGTATAAGGATATCAGAGGTATGCGCTTTTCCAGGCTAGAGTGTTGTCTTTCAATAATTTTTACGCCCTCAATTCTTTTCTTTATAACTAATCCGTAATGTGCTATCTTATTGGTTATAATGTCGTAAAGGCTGCGTAATGAATACATGGGAAGGTATTTGGGTATCTTCTTCATAGCAAGATGCTTATGTGATATATATACAGGAGTTTTCGTGTTAGCTATGTGCTCCTTATGCCGATGTAGTGGGATGTCTATTTTAAACTCCTCCCATTTGTACGTGTTTGAACACAAATTACATTCCATTGTTACATGCTTTATCGTATAGTTCCCTAACCTATAGCTCACGTATAATACACCCCTATTTGCGTCCAGCGAATAATCATGTAACGCAACATTTGTATCTGGGTAGAAATCTCCATAGGTACTCTTAACATAAGGTATAACTTCCCTATACCTTATGTAGCCCTCACTTATCATGGTAATGTAATTCTTGTCATCGTTCTCTATAAGCTTTAAGTCTATCATGATGCAATAGTCAAAATCAGCTGTTTTATCCAACAATATAAAAACTAATTTCTTACATTTCCTTATATAATAGTATTCGTGTGTATGATCACAGAAATCAATTTTATTTTCTTCATTACTTATTTCGACCTGCCACCATTTCCCCTTTAGAGTGTCGTATAACAATATGCCAGATTTGTGTAATACGATGATAAAGCCGTGCTCAAAATATATGTCAAATAAATATTTAGGTTCTTTAGTCCTGCCACAATCTACGTAACCTTCTATGATATGCTCTATATGACCATCGCTATTGACAGTACAGTATTTTTCTTCGTTAGAAGGCAGTTTCAATATGGCATATCTTGTGTCTTGGTACAATACGTTAGTTTCAGTATGCTCTTTGTCCGTCAAATACAACCTTAAAACTTGACTTTCTACGACATAATCGTCTCGTATCCTATCAATACCGAGTTCTGTAATGTTTATTTGTTTGGGCACTATGATTTTATAGTGCATTATCCCCTTTTCTATATATATCTCTATCTTAAAAACAATAGGAGCACTATATAGAGTATAATTGCGAACATGGAACGTGCATTTAGTTATAGTGTAGTTGTTCCCTATTGCAAAGTCTACTTCTGATAGTTTATAATTCCCGTATTGACCTTGTATTATCCTTTGATTGACTTGTCTCCAGTCGTCTACTTTCTTGATTTGTTCTAGATAATCACCGACTGCTTTAGTGATTGTCTTGAGCCACTTTTTTACAAAAGTTATAACTTTTTTGCTCGCAATATCTAAAATTATAACTGTAAATTTTTTGTTTGCTAAGTTAACGATAGGTATATAGTTGTTGCATAACGGATAGCCGATTGAAACTTGACCCGTTAGAGATATTTCTATAACTTTTTCATTAGTTGTTATTTTTATGATTTTGATTTTAGTTTCTAAGTCATCGTCCGTATAATTAAACGTGGATCCGTCAGAACTTTTTAACGGTACTTTCTCAATGATTATTTTATAGGGTTCGTAATCAACGCCTATAAGGTGATATGGTAGTATTTTACTTGCGCTTTCAGATGTATTACTGTAATGTACCATAAAATCGTTATTTTTAGCTGATGGTGTTATAAAAATTTCTGACCAATCTCTTCCGTTTGGTAGATAGTACTTTACTATGACATCATGTTTCTTATAGAAGAATAAGGTACCGAGACTACTCTGCGCCAAATATGCTGTCTGACGTCCACTAATAAACTGACGGAAGTACGGGATAATCATGTCGTTATACGCTTTTGTTCCCGCTCTAAGGGGCATCTTAATGGACTTAGCTACTTTTATAGGCACTTTGTTTGCAAAAAACATTGATAAATATACTAATCCATGGCAGACTGCATAGTCTTTTGCAGTTAGGCTTCCTGCTTCGGCGCAGGATGGCTTTTTAGGTAGCCCGTTGGGGCTACGGTCATCCACCAGAGCCTGCTCCACAGGCGTAACTTCGGGCCGTCCTAGCCCTACGAAGTAAAGGTTGATAGAGGCGTTCACATCTCTATCGTGCGTTTCGCCGCATGCTGGGCAGCACCGCGTTATGTCATGTAGTGCCAAATCTTCTTTTTCGTGCCCGCAGCGGTGGCAAAGTTTTGAGGAGGCTAGCAACAGTTGCTACTTTCTGTACAAATTTGTATATTTATAACATAGCATCGCTATGAAGTTTCGAGATGTAAAAGAGTGTAAAAGAATATATGGCTTGAGTAGGATGGCGTTGGTCAACTACGAGAAAGAAGGGGCGATAAAACCCCTTACAGAAAAGAAAAGTAATAGCAACTTCGTAACAGTAGGGTGCTTATTGGCATTTGACAAAGATGAGGATAAGGGGCGGGTATTAACCCTCATGCGTAAGTTTTCATCGATGGTCAGGTTTGCCTACAAAAGACTGATGGAGGGAGCGGAAAGAAAAGAACTGAAAAAACTACTATCCCGCAAGTATGAAATAAACGCTCGGTATTCGGACGGTGCGATACTTCTGGCACAACAAGCTCTGGAATCTTGTGTAGAAAGAGGGCAGAATCCTAAAAAGCTTGTTTTTGGTTCAAGAGAATTGTTTGAAAAGCTGAAGAAAAAACACTTAAAAGGTAAGAGTAGGGACGAACTAAGACAAAAATGGGAGGAAAGAAGATATGGCGTTTTGTATTCAAGAGGGGAAAAATCAAAAGAGGGCAATCTAAATCTCAGGCTTGTGAATCTGAACAATCAATGGTATCTGAGGATTAACTTAGGGAATGGCGAGTATGTGTGGGCCAAGGTAGTTCGGTCGGCAACAAGAAAAACAGACAAGTGGATAAGCTTCATCAGTGACATAGAGCACGCCGAGAAAACAGGTGAGTGGTTCCCATACGCAGTACGGCTCAAGCTAAGAAACGGGAAAATCTACGCACAGTTCAGTAAAGAAGAGAAGCTTCCAGAAGTAAGTATTACAAAGGATAACGGCGTCATGGGGATTGACATCAATGCTTACCCTTTTCATCTAGCACTAGTTCATACAGCAAAGGATGGTAACTTAGAGAAGTATGAGCGGATCAGCTTGGACAAGCTATTAGAGGGCAGTTCAGAAAAAAGAGAGTACCTAAGCTGGCAAGTTGCTCATCAGATAGTGGAAATCGCTAAAAGGGAAAGAAAAGCAATCGTTGTGGAGAATTTAGAGAAGCTCCCAAAGGGCAAAAGAGGCGATGGACTGCCCAAGTTGAGACAAAAACTACAAAAGTGGATATACAAAGCGTTACTGCAGAAGATTGAGATTATAGCGAAGCGGAATGGCATTCAAGTCATCAAGGTCAATCCAACCTACACGTCAATCATTGGTAAGTTGAAGTATGCACCACTATACAACATAGACAAGGACACGGCGGGTGCTTATGTAATAGCCCGAAGAGGGCTAGGTTTCAAAGAACGCCTGCCTAAAAACTATAAGCAGCTTCTGAAAGATGCAGAGTTTCTGTCTTACGCGATGGCAAAGATTGAAGACAAGATTGCCAAACTCAAACAGGAAATACGAGAAGAGAAAAACGAATACAAGCGGGATAGGCTAAAAAGTATTCTTTGGAAAACACGAAAAGAATTAGACTTGTTACTCAGATACTTACGGGAAAGCGGGGAGAGCGCGTCAGCTACCCAACAAACCGTCAACCGTAAGATGGAACGGGTGCGGGGTTCCACTCAGGTGGAACAACAAAGCTGGCGAGTTCTCTCCGTAGCCCTCGCCTTCTCCTGCCTTGAGAGTCTTAGAGACTTCTCTCCCTTGAAGAAGGTAATCCTCTTAAGGGATTGGGTAGGAGTGGCGAAACGGCTAGTCCCTCCCTACCTGGTCAGGGGACGACTGTACTAAATATGTACAGTTTTGTATAGTTTGTGTGACCAGGATATCCTAAAAACTTGCCGTACTATACCAAGCGATTATTTACAGTCCATAGAACAGTTACTAGATGAATCAATACCAGATATAAGCGAATTACCCATTATTCCTATTGAAAGGTAATAACTGGTTTTATTCCTAAGCTCAGTGATATCGCACAGCATAGATTCTTCATTGCGTGTTATTATGTGATGGTTTTCAGGTAGTCCTTGCGTGTAGCGTATTTTAATAAACTTAGTATATTTGTGTGGAATATAATGCGCAGAGGTTTTTGGGGGTGAGAGGTTTTGACAGCTAGGTGAGCGAGTGGGATGCAAGCGAGGTTCATCGGCCTCCTCACAAAAGGTCGACAAAGAAAAAGTGCCGAGACTTCGTACGCACTTGCCGCCTAAGATTTAAGCGGTCGCGGGGAGTGCCCCGCCTGAGGCTAGATCCTCGCAATGAAGAAAGTATCAGGCTGCAGTGGCTATTCTGGCTCAGATAGCCACCTAAGGATAAAGGAGCCTTTGGGAGAGACTACGCGGTGCCCCTGCCGCACTCTCCCGAGATCGTTCAGGGACTAGGCTTGTAGGGTCTCACTCGTGAATCCTAGCTGGACGTGGGTTCAACTCCCACCACCTCCACTACCTACAACATTCTTTTCTTTTGCTCCTCTTCTACCTTTTTGATTCTTTCACGCGCAGCATGGAAGTACGTTGAGTCTATCTCAATACCTATAAACTTCCTTCCGAGTCTTATCGCCGCTACCCCAGTAGATCCGACTCCCATGAAAGGGTCAAAAACAACATCTCCTTCATCTGTGGTGATACGTATGATGTGTTCAAGCACCCGTAAAGGCTTTTGCGTGGGATGATGTGGATTCTTGACTCTCTCAGCGCCCATGCAAATTGGAGCTTCGATGAAGTTGTGCATCTCTTTCTGTGTGGTGAAGTTCCATTTATGTCTTTTATTCCATATACAAACTATGATCTCACAACTATTCAAAAAGCTATTACGTCGTACTCTAGGAGTTGGATTGGTTTTATGCCAGATCATGAAAATGAAAGTGTCAAATTCTGGGCCAAAAGCTTCGTGCCACTTACCAAACTGATTTTGCCCACAAAACGCGAATATGTTCCCCGTAGGTTTCAGTATCCTTTTAAACTCTGATACCCAATCGTACGGATTGAACTCCACCAAATCCCATTCTGCTATGTCATTATTTATTTCTTTACGGCCAGCTAGCTTAATGTTACCTGTCGAATACTTTGCTACGTTATAAGGCGGATCAGTCAATATCAGATCCACAGACGATGTAGGAATGTTTTTGATTATTTGATAGCTATCGCCTAGGTACAGTTTGTAGTTTTGCCCCTCAATATAAACCACTAGAGCAAATTTACTTCAATCTTACTTCTAGTCAAGAAACGGCCGCACAAAATACTTGCAGTTTTGTATAGTTTAGATGTCCAGTCTTTATGAATTCCTCGCCAGACTACGAGCTTGCAAACAATTGACTATTCAACAAATCTAAACTCGACAAAGAATCATGAACAGCTGAACGTATGATTTCAATAATCTTTTGGGTTGTTTCACAATAAGAATGTCTCATATCGATATTCATAATATCTTCTGCTTTTGATAGTAGTATATAAGCTGCTATATACTTCAATCCGATATCATCGTTAGCAATGCGGACTGCTCAACATTTTTCAGTTGAGCTTCCTGTTTCGTCGCAGGATGGCTTTTTAGGTAGTCCGTTGGGACTACGGTCATCCACCAGAGCCTGCTCCACAGGCGTAACTTCGGGCCGTCCTAGCCCTACGAAGTAAAGGTTGATAGAGGCATTAACGTCTCTATCGTGTTTTTCGCCGCATGCTGGGCAGCACCATATTCTGTCATGTAACGCCAAGTCGTCGTTTTTGTGTCCACAGCGGTGGCAAAGTTTTGAGGAGGGGAAGAAGCGATCTACCTGAATGAAAGTTCTTCCGTACCATTCGGCTTTGTACTTCAGGTAGGTCAGAAATTTTGACCACCCGCTGTCAGAGATTGACTTGGCGAGTCTTGTTTTCAGCAGGCCTTTCACACTGATGTCTTCCACCACCACGACTTGGTTTTCGTCAATGATGGCTTTGGACAACTTGTGCAAAAAGTCATTTCTCGCGTTACTGATGTACGCGTGCTGCCTGGCAAGTCTCAATCTGGCCTTCTCCCTATTTTTTGAACTCTTTTGTTTTCGTGAGAGAACCCTTTGCAGTCTTCTCAGTCTTTCTTCAGCTTTCAGAAGGTACTTCGGATGCTCAACTTTGCAACTCCCGAAGTCATTGGTAACAGTCGCAAAGTGTTCAAGTCCTAAATCTATTCCGCAAGCTTTGCTTTTAGGCTCTACGACTTTGTTTCTTCTATTGTCGGTTTCTACCAAAATAGAAGCGTAGTACTTTCCATCATTCGTTCTGCTTACAGTAACAGATTTGATCTTACCATCAAACTTTCTGTGTAACTCAATCTTTACACCTTCTCTTATCTTTGGTAGATACAAGAATCCTCTATCAAAATCTACTCTTATTGAGTTGTGTGTGTTGTTCGTAGTATACGACTGCTTGTCTCTTTTCTTTTTGAATTTTGGCAGTTTGAATTGCTTTCGGTTTCTGAAGTGGTCCTTGAATGCTTTCTCAAGTTGCAGTTGTACATTGCAAAGAGCGAAACTGTCTACCTCTTTGAGAAATGGGAATTTGTCTTTGTACTTGGCAGGCGTGTCTTGTGGGATACGTTCTTTCTTCTTGTAAGCTTGCAGTTTCTCGTCCAGCATTTTGTTCCAGATAAACCGACAGCACCCAAATGTCTTAGCAAAGAACACAACCTGTGCATCGGTAGGATAAATACGATACTTAAACGCTTTTAGTGTCGGTTTGCGTTGCATGCTACGTAAATATGCTAATTTATCGAAAACCTAATGGCACATAGAGATTACCCGAAAGCCATCCTGCGACGAAGCAGGAAGCTCAACTACAAAAGGTTGAGTAGTCCGCATATGCAAAATAAAATACAATATTAAATTTTCAACTACAAAAGGTTGAGCAGTCCGTCTGCTTTATTTTATAGACCTCAAAGGCAGAAACTTTCTTAATAGCTAAAAGGCGTTTTTGTATCGTTTCTATAGCTATTTCTGAGTTATCTATGCCAATCTACCTTCTACTTAAAGTCTCGGCTGCTATCAGGGATGTACCTGAACCTGCAAAACAATCTAAAACAATATCATCTGGATTTGAAGAGGATTGGACTATGACTTTCAACATCTCTAAGTTCTTTTCAGTAGGATAGGAAGGGTATGGTGGATCCTTGAAGTCCCAAACATATTGCCTTTTTTACCTTTCTGGGATACCTCATCTGCATAGATTATTTTTCTAGGATTCCCACTGCTAGACCACTCAATTAGCCCTTCTTTATCCAGTCTTTCTAGTTCCTATGGTGGGTATCGCCAGACAGGTTTGAACAAACCCAATTCCCAATCTTAGTGTTAGAGATGTCTTTGATAAAGCCCATTGAATTTTTGAATTGATGATGTGATCTATTCAATTTTTCTTGTATGCTACTCGCTACACACCGATATGAGCATTGACCCAGAATTTTACGTCAAGACAAGATATTTTTTCTGGACCTTGGCAAATTTTTGTGTAGGGCAATTTAATAAACACGAACAAATTTACTAATGTTCAAACTTTGGCAGTGTTACAATTAAGTTTCATTATAGTAGAATGATAGATTATTAACAAGAATGGAAGTCGAGGTGTTGATTATGAACGGGCGTTATTTAAACACTGCTATCTTGTTGGTAGGATAAGATTCTTATTTTTCTTGATTATTTACTCGTATTAATTTTTTGAATTCATTCTCAATGGGCTCGGCTCCTGGCACATAGCAACTCCCATTGACTAGTAACCGATCGGGTTTTTGACTCTCGCCAAGCAGTTCTGGGAGGATTGTGTGTTCAATGAACTGTTGGTCTTGTCTTAAGGTTCTAGGTTCATTGTTTGTGTTATCTAAAGGCCGCCAGACGATGACGATATGCTTACCGTCTTTCTCGCCCAGCACCGCCCGATAGAGGCACCCACTGCCCTGAAATTGACGCATCTTCTTTACATGTATGCCCAGAAGGTAGTTGAAGGTCTCCACTAAGTCCACCACACACTCTCGGATTTCGTTGTCTTCACAAACTTTAATTTTGTAGTTGAAAGGGTCTTGTAACTGCTTGATGTTGAGCAGGGAAGGGTTGCTTTGCGTCTCAAATTCCAGTATGTAATGCAGGAGGTATTCGTCGCCAAACCGCTCCAACGCCAACTGCCCCTCCCGCTCCCTCGGCAACTCCAAGTTGTTCAGCGTGTCCTCGTACTGCTCAAGGTAGAGGTATTTGAAGAAGTGGCTGATGCCTTTACCTTTCTGAGGCTTGCCGTCTTTCCAGCTATCACTATACACGACTTTCTTGATGCGTTTCAGTAGCACTGTCTCAAAGTAGCCCCCCATCTCCACAAGGATGTACTTGCGCCGGCCGCCGTCCTCGCGGTTGAGGTTGATGACCGCGTGAGCGGTGGTGCCAGAGCCGGCGAAGAAGTCAACCACAAGCATATTTTTGGCTTTGAGGAAAGAAAGCAAATACATTATCAATTCATGCGGTTTTGAATAGCCATAGACGTTGCTTCCAAAAAGGTGTTTTATTTGTATTGATGCCGCATTTGTCGTCATGTCTTTGTCATCAATCAGCGAAGTTGGTCTTTCTCCTCCTGGTCTGATTTTTCTGAATGCACGCCACCTGCCTTTTTCATCTTGCTTTATCTCTAAGTTCCCAGCCTCATACTCCTCCAAAACCCTGTCTAAACTCCAAAGCCACTGACCTGTCTGACAGTATATCTCTTTATCGTCTAATATGAGTTTATATTGCAAGTTTTTTCTCTGATAAGCTCCTTGTGGAGAAGAGTGTTCTAGGGGGGCCAAGTAGTAAGGTCCCTCATCATCTTGCTGATTGAACCTAGATAGATCTGAATTTTCTATAGAAAATCCGGATAGCGAGCTACCATCTGCAAGTACGATCAGTATGTATTCTGTTTGGGGTATAACAAATGCGTCGCCTCTACCCCTAACCCTTTTTTTTCTCCACACTATATTAGAAATAAAGTTTTCTTTGCTGAATAACTCGCATAACAAGCCTTTTAGTCTGTGTTGTTCATGATCGTCTATAGAGATAAAAAAAACACCTTCACTGTTCAACAGTTGCTTTCCGTGTATCATCCTGTGTTGCATCATGCTAAGCCACGAAGAATGTTGGTAGCGGTCTTTGTAAATAAAGCTATCTTGACCCGTGTTGTATGGTGGATCTATATAAATACAATTGACTTTTCCGCGATACTTTTCCATAAGCAGGTTAAGCGCTTGGAAGTTTTCGCTTTTGATGAGGAAGCCATCCAGAGCCTCGTCCAAGTCGTCAAAGTGCGATAGCAAGCGCCATTTGAAGTCCTCAGAGAAGTGGCGAGTATCCACTACTAGATAGGGTTGCTCACAGAGAAACTTTTTTGTTAGCTGCGGGTCTACCCCATACAGCTGCCGCCACTCAGCCAGTTGATTTTTGTTTTGGAGCACTTCGTCCCAAAGCACTTCGGGCACGCGGTCAATCGTGATGCAATAATCGGTGCGGACGACAAGCTTCTTCTTTTGAAATAGCCTTTTCTGAAAGTCTTCCCACCATGCTAAAAATTCAATGATCTTATATCCGATGCTGCGTATGACCTGCATTCGCAAAATCTGCCGAACCGTCTGATCCTCAGCCATGTTCCGACTCTTCAAATTTATTTATTTTTTCTAGACTTGACATCTGACCCATAGCAATTGCCATTGACGAGTAACAGGTTTGGGTTTTTCCCATTGCCAAGTAAAATAGGGAGGATCGTATGTTTGATGAACTCATAGTCACGTTGCAAAGCTGAAGGGTGGCTGTTTAGGTCATTCGATGGTCGCCAGACGATAACGATGGACTTGTCATTCTTTTCACCTAGCACCGCCCGATAGATGCGTCCATTGTCCTGAAATTGGCGCATTTTCTTTACATGGATGCCCAGAAGGTAGTTGAAGGTCTCCACTAAGTCCACTACACGCTCTTGAGTTTCGTTGCCTTCCCGTATCTTGATTTTGTAGTTGAAAGGGTCTTGGAATTGCTCCAGATTCAGAAAGGAAGGGCTGCCCTGCGTCTCAAATTTCAACATGTAGCGCAGAAGGTATTCATCGCCAAACTGCTCCAACGCCAACTGCCCCTCCTGCTCCCTCGGCAGCTCCAAGTTGTTCAGCGTGTCCTCGTACTGCTCAAGGTAGAGGTATTTGAAGAAGTGGCTGATGCCTTTACCTTTCTGAGGCTTGCCGTTTTTCCAGCTATCGCTATACACGACTTTCTTGATGCGTTTCAGTAATACTGTCTCAAAGTAGTCTCCCATCTCCACGAGGATGTACTTGCGCCGGCCGCCGTCCTCGCGGTTGAGGTTGATAACGGCGTGAGCCGTGGTGCCAGAGCCAGCGAAGAAGTCGAGGATATTACCTTGTGGGTTGAAGTATGTCATCGCATTGATGAAGAAACGAACTAAGCCGACGGGTTTTGGGTATGGATATTTTACCTCCCCAAAAAGGTTGCTCAATTCAGCAAATGCATCTTCGTAAGCAGCAATATCCTTCGTGATTAAGGAGGGAGGCCTCTTTGTTTTCTCTTCCTGATCAGCCCGAAGGACATTCGGACGCATGTTCTTTGATAACTTTACAATGCTCCCTATCTTGAGCTCCTCATCTAGGGTCTCTTGCTTCCACGTGAATCGACCACGCATTCGGAATTGATTTTGAATAACGCCGTCCTGCACACTTATATCATCCAGCAGTTGAACAGCCATTTCGCCATTTCCGTAGGTCCCTGCAGGATAGGTTCCGTCGTCTAATTCAGCATGAACCTTTCTTGCTGGAAAAAGTAGCTCACCTTCCGCGTTGGCACGATTGAGAAGATATTGCCACTTCCCTGAGTAAGCCTCTTCTCCGAAGAGTCTTCCAATTTTGCTAAGGTCAGTTGTGTAGGCGAGAATATACTCCGTTAGGTCACGAAAGGTGGGCGATAAGTGGCTTCCCTTCTTCTTCTTCTCCCAAACGAAAGTACCAATAGCCTGCCACAAACTGTCGCCAATTTTTCTGAGGTGGTGGACTTCGTGATCATCACAACTTACAAAAATCGCACCATCTTCCCGCAACCATTCCCTTACCAGTGTTAAGCGATCCGACATCATTGATAGCCAGCTAGAGTGTTGATAATTGTCCTTATATATGAACTGGTTGTTGCCGGTGTTGTAAGGCGGATCAATATAGATGCACTTCACCTGTCCCCTATACCGCTCCAGCAGCAGATTCAGCGCTTGGAAGTTTTCGCTTTTGATGAGGAGGCCGTCCAGAGCCTTGTCCAAGTCATCAAAGTGCGCCAGCAAGCGCCATTTGAAGTCCTCGGAGAAATGGCAGGTGTCCACCACCAGATAGGGGTGCTCACAGAGAAAGTCTCTTGTTGGCTGCGGGTCTACCCCATACAGCTGCCGCCACTCAACCAGTTGATCCTTGTTTTGGAGCACTTCGTCCCAAAGCTCTTCAGGCATGCGGTCCATCGTGATGCAATATTCGGTGCGGATGGCGAACTTCTTCTTCTCAAATAATCTTCTCTGTAATTCTTCTAATTTTGATAGAAAGTCAATGACTTTGTATCTGATATTTTGTATACTTATGCTATGTATGGCATTCTGAATCATTTGAGTTTTTTCTCTAAACCCTATCATCAGAGTATTTCCCAAGTTCTCCGCACTAGTTTTGTCTAGCTGGGTCTCTGTGTCTCGTGAGTCCTTTTCCAGGTCTTTTGAGATCTTCAGGCTACTATTCACAATACAAATATATCGAATAAATCATAAATGGCACTAATTTTTTAGATTTGATCTCAGTCAACTGCGCGACAAGATTTTCTACACAGAAAAGCATTCAGTAAATTTGTTACAACTTTATGAAGAACTTAGTAAACAAGATCATTTTGGGAGATGCATTTGATGTAATAAAACAAATAGAAGATAACACAATAGATTTAGTGCTCACAGATCCACCCTACTTTCTAGACAAGCTTGACCAAAAATGGTCGCATAAGGCTGTAGAAAAGGGTAAGTCGTCATCAGGCGTAGTAAAGAATCTACCAATAGGGATGAAGTTTAACCCTAAGCAGAGCTATAAAGCTTATGACTGGTTCTATGAAGTAAGTAAGGAATTGATAAGAGTGTTGAAACCAGGTGGGTGGTTACTTGCTTTTTCACATCCCCGTTTGTATCATAGATTTGCTTGCGCCGCTGAAGACGCTGGTTTCCATTTGCGCGATACTTTCATATGGCTGTATACGCAAAATCAACCTAAGGCATTGAGCCTACAACACTTCCTGAAAAATGAAGGAAAAGACAGAGAATTAATGGAACTACTCAAAGTTTACAAAGTTCCAAAAGTCAAGTCCTGTTTTGAACCGATAATAGTCGCTCAAAAACCACCAGAGGGCTCGTTACTAGAAAACTTCAAGAAGTACAAAGTTGGT
>Ga0308407_1001197_pt1 | contig 14801 bp, 16 predicted proteins | sample HotsprSampleMSe2_FD_203476 | JGI IMG/M metagenome (GOLD analysis project Ga0308407, IMG submission 203476) | Hot spring phototrophic mat microbial communities from Mushroom Spring, Yellowstone National Park, Wyoming, United States - 20060911_MSe2 ...
CCTCACACCAGACAATCACGGGCACCCGGTACACCACCCCGGGCTCCATCTCCAGCCTGCCGGAGCGGCACTGCACGATGCCACCGGGGAAACAGGCCACGTACGGCGCATCCAGAAACACCCGGTGGGTCAGGACCCTGGGAGTATCCGAGGTGTTCGCGATGTGACAAAAAGTGATCAACATTACTGCGACTGCCACCTCGTATAGGGGAAATTCGGAGTGACACTCTCGATGTACCAGTAACTCCCGGAGCAGACCAGGGTAACAACCACCCCCTTTAGCCGGTTATTCGTGACGAACCTTAATTCGCTCCCAATCCAGGAGCCTGTTCCCCCTCCGTCATCGAAATAGAGCTTGTTCGTGAAGCAGGCAATAGTCAGGTTCTGGTTCACGTCATTGATAATCGTGTATCTGTAACCCACCAGAGCCTGGCTCGGCTGAGGCAGAGTGATAACTCTCAGCCCAGTGCCCCGGACAATAAACACCTCGCCGGAGTAATCCCCCCGGGCGGGATTCACGGTGTAGCTTCCCGTCAGCACCGTGGGGAAATACCGGATGGGGATCGGGGCATTTGTCTCGATGCCCGGCCGGTCGGCTTTCCCCCTGATAATCAATTTGTCTGTGGTAATGGCGCCGTATGCCGCAGAAGCGGCAACCAGGGCGCCCGCAAGAATAAGAAAACGTCTGTTCAAAATCATCTGCTTTCACCTCCAGGAATCCGGCTCCCCGGGAAACCCCGGGGAGCCGGAGAGCCACCGGGACGGACACCGTATTATCGCGCCCCGGTCGAACGGTTACCAGACTACTCGTCTGTCCTCAACCCCTCAAGGCGGAAGGACGTATCGCAGCGCAGAGCAACCAGCTGCCCCACGAAACGCAACCACGCCTCAAAGGTCATATTCCTCTGACCCGGGCTGCCGAAGAACACCTGCCGGTTGCCCGACTCCCCGGTGTACGGGTTGACGAAGTTGATGTCCTGCGGCATGTACAGCCGCAGCTTGTCCTCGTCAACCCCGAGGACGGTGTGCTTCGGCCATCCCTGAGACATCGGAATGATCGGCACCATCCGGCCCTCAACGTTCAGCTGGCGGGTGTAATAACCACCCGTCACCTTCCCGTCGTTGACCGTCATGGTCGCGTTGTGCGCCGCCGCCGCCTTCCGGGCGATGGCCGCCGCCATGTCGGGGTGGCAGTAAATGGCTGTGACCTGCCCGTCCGCGAACCCGCTATCAATGTCACGGATGGGCTTCAGAAGGTCCTCCAGGTCCCAGCTGCCCGGCGAATCGCCGTCCCACTTGGAATACACCGGGCTGACCAACGAGGGAATAGTCGTACGGTTGGCGATCCCGAAGTAGTCCTGGCGCGGGCTTCCGCTGCCAGGGGGGTTAGCATTCTCGCCGGTGAACATCCAGTTCCGTGTGCCGTCGTCGATCAGGTACAGCAACCCCGCCATATCGCGGTAGACCAACGTGGTCCCTGAAAGAGTCACAGCACCGCGCAAGAAGATGATGTCATTGGCCGCAGGGTTCGTGGAACCGGTCGTGTTGGGACCACTGACCAACTTGATCCGCTTGTTAGCCTTGTCGACCTCTTCAACGACCAGCCCGCCCCTGACAGCAGACCAGCTGGTCCCGGCTGCGTTCGGTCTGAAAATGTCGACCTCCATTCCCGGGAGGAACATATCGACATCATCCCAGCCAAAGTTTTTGGCGGTGTTGTTCAGGGTTGCCCAGGGCGAAGTGAAGCTACCAACACGCCCCAGGCGGCCGGTGCTGTCCCCGCGCACGGCACACTGCAGGCGCCAGCGCAGGTCGTCCTTCAGGTCGCGCAGCTTGATGTCCAGGAGGCTCGCAACCCCGGCCTCAGACTGCCGGGCCTCTTCCTGCTCCTCAAGCGTGATGCCCGTCGTCGCGGCGTACTGCACCTCGCGGACAACCAGCCGCTCGAACCTCGTTTTGCCCGGCTGCGGGAAGTCATCCGCCTCAGTCCGCACGGTGGCGTTCATCGGAACTCCGGTCTGCAGGACCGCCGCGAGCCCCTTGCCGCCGGCGTGGAGGAACAGGTCCTCCTTCGTCGCTACTTTGCGAACTCTCTCCAGAACGGGATTGCGGTAGACACGCAGGGCCTGAACGCCCGACATGTCATACCGTTCCCGGAGAAAGTTATTGATTTCAGAGATAACATCTCCAGTCCACGGCATTTAAATTTCCTCCTGCGCCCGGAGGAAGGCCGTTACGACGGATGGCGGGAGAGGAACTTTCTGAACGCGTCGCGCAGATACTCGGAATGCTCCGACGCGGTCATATCCGCGGCCGATTTCTCACGTTCGACAGCCGCAGCCCCGCCTGCCGATGTCACCGGCTGAGTCCGGGCGGCTTTTGTAAGTGTAGCGTTCTCGGCTCGCGAAATCTCCGCAATCAAAGTGCGAAAATCGCGGACCACGTCATGGAGAACCTCGGATGTGCGGTCCAGCGCCGCCTGGTCCAGAGTGGCGAAATGCTGCTGCGTAATCCCCTCCGCCCCCAGACGCCGGGCCGTCTCCGCCAGGACCATCTGGTCCACAAGCGTACCGGCCTTCTCGTCTGTCACGGTCGGAAGCAACCGCTGCCGGAGAGAGCGCGCTGTGTCCTCAACGTGCTTCGCAACCTTCTGAAGGGCCTCCTGGACCGTCTGCTCGTACTGGCGCTGCGCCAGCTCCGCCTTCTCTTGCTGAAGCCGGCGGGCTGCAACAACGGCCTTTGCAACCTCTGGCTTGACCCAGTCGGTTACGTCATCGGGGTTGCCGATGCACACCGTCCCGTCAGTAGGGTCGAACCAGAGCCCTTCAAGCTCAGGATCATGAAGCCTGGTGAGCTTCTGCAGTCCACGCTCTCCCAGAGCCCGCTCATCCACCGCCGGAGGCGGGGACTGCGCAGGCTGCTGCTCTGCCAGGCGGGTGATGTACTCCCGCAGCTCCGCGTTCTCTTTGGCCAGCCTGCTGCGCTCAGCTGTGGTCGCGCGCAGGCTGCGCTTCAGCTCCTCGACAAGGTCAGAACCCTCATCGTCGGATGGCTGCTCAGTCTCCGCAGGCTCTGCTTCCGCCTCCTCTGCGGGAGGCGCAGCGCTCTCTGTCTCCTGCGGGTCAGTGGTCTCGCCGGTCTCGCTCGGCGCAGCGGATTCAACGTCTGTCGCGACGTCAGCGATGTTCTCAGGGTCCATGTGTCTCCCATAAAACGGCCTCGAGGCCGTTCTGCCAGATGTCGCTCTGGCGGGCGGATATAACCCGCTACGCGGGTCAAACTGTCAACAGGTAATCTGTCGGAGTTTCCTGCCGGCCGCTCATCGACTCCATCATCTCTTCGGCGCCCGGAGCCATCCCGCTCACGGCGGGCGCAGGCGCCTCACCCTCGGCCAGACCGGCGGGGAGAGCCGGAGGCGCAGAAGTGGGTGCTCCCGCCGGAGGTGGGACGCCAAGCCTCATCTGCTCCAGCTGCCGCCTGCGCAGCTCCAGCCAGGCCTGCACCCCGGTGCGGTGAATCTCCGCCACCAGCTCCTCCAACTCCTCGTAAGACAGGAACGTGTGCCCCAGCCGCTCCTCCTCTTCCGTCAACCCCATCATCCGGAGCTGCGTGCGGGCGGCATACTCGATGCGCGGATCCGGCAGCCCGTCCGGGCCCAGCCACGGCCCGAACAGCCCCGCCTGCGCCGCCTCCGCCACAGCCTGCCGGCGCATCGCCGGCGTCATGCGCGGCGTGGGAACCGGGATCACGTCCCGCCAGCCGCGCAGGTCTGCCCCGAAGAAATACTCCGGCTCATTGGAGCGGGGCGCGGCCCCATTGTAGGACGGGTTGTAGTCCACCATCACCCGCGCCGCCGTGAAGTACTCCTGCGCCAGCTGCAGCTTCTGGCGCGCCACCTCGCACTGGTGGTGGTCGAAGTTCCTGAGGTGGTAGGCAATGTTCTGGAAGCCGGCCTCGCGCAACAGCTGCAGCTCCGTTGCGGTGGTCTTCCGTGGTGTCACCTGCCCCAGTGTGGGGTGGGAGAGACCGGCCTTATCATGCAGGTTGCGCATCAGGCGCTCGTAGTCCTGCTGAGCCACCCCCAGGTTCAGGTCATACCTGAGAAACTCGAACCGGGTAATCCCGGGCCCCAGATTGATCTCCCGCTGCCCGGTCTCCGGGTCGATGATGCGCTGCGTCACATCCCCGACACCGGCAACCGCAATATCACCACGCAGCTGACGGTTCTTCACCTCCTGCAACTGCGAAAGCAGGACATCAAGCTGCTTCTGGTCGGAAAGCAGCGGCTCCAGGTACGCCATCGCGTACAGCCGTCCGGGAATCTGATACCAGAAGGCCCGGCTGAACGGCAGCACACCGTCAATCTGCAGGTCGTGCTCGTCCAGAAGCACGCCGTTCGCCCAGACCCAGACGCGCCCGTTCGGATACTTCCGGGTCGGAGCATGATACAGGCGCTTCACCACCACGCTCTGAGACTGCGGACGCCGGACCGGAGCCTTCTGGATGACGATATTGTTCGCCAGCGAATCCAGGTTCGCCATGACATCCGCCGTGTCTTCAGGCTCAACCGCCTTGCCGTACCGCTCCCTCACCCAGTCCACATGGCGGGCGTCCATCTCCACGACCCAGCGCGGCGGCCAGTTCGTATCGTCCGGGCACTTCGCATATTTGAAGATCGGCACCACCTCGGTCACAATATCGCCGGTCAGGCCGTCTTCCGTCCTCTTCTTCGCGTCAAACTGTGTCCGGCGCAGAACCTCCCCGCAGCCGAACAGCCACAGCAGCTCCTCCTCCCGCAGCGCAGGCTCATTGTCCACTCGCTCCCTCATGCGCAGCAGCCGGGTCGCCAGGCGTGCCGCGGCCCGGTCCTCGGGAGAACCAGATGCGGGGATAACCTCGTAGTCCGAAAGGGCGTCGGTGCACATCGAAATCACCTGCCGGACGTAGATTGGCAGCTGATTATCCGTCACCCGGGCCGTCTTGCAAAAAGGCGGCGGCTCAATCCGCCGCCCCACCCGCCGCGTCAGGTCGTGCTCCACCGCCGTCCAGTGGTCCCCCGCCCAGAAGTACAGGCTCTGCAGGGCCCGGCGCTCAAAAGGCAGGCGCGCCTCCAGGGCCCACCGCTTGCAGGACTCCAGATGGTCCAGCAGCTCCTTCTCCCCGCCCTTGAACCCCGAAAGCTCGCTCGTTGTGTCCCTCACGGCAACGGTCCTCCAAGAGCCCCGTCAAAGTTCCGCGCTTCAATAGCCGCGTCCGAGGGCGCCACATGCACCGCCTCAAGAGGAGGCCCGGGCGGGCTTTCAACAACCCCTCCCGAATGCCGTGGTGCGTCCAGAAAAGGGCATCCCCCCCACTTGCGGAGCATTCGTAGCGCGGCGATGTTCAGGAGCGCCACCCAGATCAGAAGAACCCCCGCCGCGACCAGAAGAACCTCAGCCAGGACCATCTAAACAAACTCCGTCATCTCGTCGACTTTGTCTTCTTCGACCGGCAGGCTCCTGGGAGAAGGCTCAGGGCGCGGCCCGGGCTTCACCTCACCCCGCATCGGCACTCCGCAGCAGGCATACCGCAGCGCATCACACAGATGGAACGAATGCCGGTCCGCGATGCGCTCAGTCGGGTCTCCCGCTGCATCAAGCTCCCGGGAATACCGCGACACCTGGCCGATAAGTGTGTGCAGCGTCTCGAAGATTAATAGCTTCTTCAGCCGGAACAGCGCGAAAACGCGGTCAATGCCCGCCTCAACCGACGCCACCCACGGGGCGACAATCGGGAGCCCGTGAAGAGCCAGACGTGTACGATAGTCATCCTCGTTGGGGGAGCCTCCGAGGACGTAGAGGTAACTCTCTCCGTATTCGAGGATCCGGTGCGCGAGCCGCTCTGCGTCGAGCCCGGGTCCACTCCATTCTCTGTATGCATAGGCCACTCCACTCGCCGGCTCCACGGCCAGCCATACCACCGCTCCGGTCGTTGTCCCCGGGTCCACCCCCACAATACGATGCCAGTCCGGCGGAATGGTGAACGGTTTCACGATATGCACACTCGGGTCCAGCGGCCAGATGCGCCCCGCCGGCAGTGTAAACTCCGCATCGTAGAACATGCGGAAACGCCACTCCGGCATCGTCTTTTTCGCCCGGTAATATTCCCGGTCCGGGAAAGCCGGGTTATCCTTCGACGTAAACCGGACCACCTCAAAGTCCGGGTCCCCGGCCACCGCCCGGTCGTGCAGAACCTTCAACCAGTTCCACTCATACGGCGTCGTCGTCAGAAGCGCCCGCCCCTGATGAATCGAAAGACGCCGCTGCACAGCCTCCCAGGCTCTCACGTCCACCCGCGCCTGGCCGCATTCATCCAGCCACGCCGCCCTGGCCGTCGCGGACTCCAGACCGCCCTCCGCCTCCATGGAGCGCAAAATGATCCGGCGCGTGTTCTGCGGATTGTAAATCACACGGTCCCCCGCGTGGTACTTCCACCCCATCCGCCCCACAAAAAGGTCGGACAACGCGGGAAGCATCTTCAGCTTCAGGAGGTCGTAGCTCGCGGTCGCCGCCAGATAGTCCCCGTCCCCGCACCGCTGTATCTCGCGGGCCAGCCAGTGCGGCCCGAATGTCGTTTTCCCCCCCTGCGTCCCCGCCAGGACCAGGACAAAACGCGCCTCCGAATTCCACGCCTTGAGCTGGCCGGGATGGAAATTGAGCCGCAGAACCCGCTGCCCCTCGGCGTTCTTGACCTCCTCAACAAGCGGCGGGACACCCTTCACTGCGTCGAAGCGATGGAGTAGAACCGCACAGGCTCAGGAGCCTGAAAAATGTCATAAGGCTCCCGGTAGAGCCACTGCACTTCGTAGTCCGAGAGATCCCTCTCGTAAATATACACGTAATCAATCTCACCCACCCACCGGTAAAGGGCGTTATCGGGTTCCTGCCCGTTCGTGCCGAGCCACATGTCTCCTTCACTGGCCACAGTGCCGTACGTGATGCCCGATTCCTTAAACTCCCCATCAAAGTACGTTCGGATTTCGTCCGCAGCAGGGTCGTACACCATCGCCAGCGACATGACCCGGCCGGGGGAAACATTACTTGCCGGAAGGAAGATCGCCTGGGACTCGGTTCCACCAAACTTCATCTGGCCGTAAAGGCCCGGCAACTCTGCCGAGGTGTCCAGCACAATGCCCCACGCGGGCCAGCGGCTCACCAGATGATGCTTTCTCACACCGGTCCAGTAATTGGATGCCCTCGTTGCGATAGTAAAACCCTGCGACGGGTCCGGAGGGGTTCCGCTTATAGAGCCGTACCTGTCCTGACCGGCTGGAAGAAAAAGACCTCTGCGCACATGTGCAGGGCCCACCAGGGAGATGATCCGGGAGGTAACCGCATCTTCCCAGTTCTTCCCCGCAGGGCGGTTAAATATCCAGGCGCCCCACAGGCCCCGCGCCAGCGGGTGCGCCCGGTCCAACGGACAGCGCAAACCCGGGTCTGGCTTCTGCGCACCCCAGTACCCCACGGCTCACAGAACCTCTTCGTTGTAGAACCGGACGAACACCTGGTTGTCCCCCACGTTCGTTGTCGTCGTGGCGCCGGTCGCATTCAGCCACAGCAAACGGAACCGCACCGGAGGGATGATAACTTTTGTGACCGCCAGGACCTGCTGGGAGGTATCCTGCCGGACCGGGAACGCAGCCAGCATCAGAGACTCCGGCGGCGGCACCGTTTGCGAACCGTCCACCCAGGTGGTCTCATCCAACGCCGGGATCAGATAAACCCCGATATAGGCCCCGGGGCCCGGAGTAGTCTGAAAGCGGGCCCGGCAAAACAGATCCATAAAGCGGTTGCGCTCACTCGAATTCACAAACTCACGCCCCGGCACCCGGGACGCGCTGGCTTTGTTGGCGAGCGCACTCGCCGTAAACGCCTCAACAGGCTTCGTCTGAACACTCCACTTGCATTCGGCCACGGCCCTAGCCCTCCACAGCGAAGACGTCGATCAGCTGACCGACCACCCACTCGAGATCATTGTCCGCCACGGCCGCGCCTTGGGTCTGCACCGTCGCATTCCCCAGCACCGCCCAGAGCATCCTTTTCGCCTCGGCCACAGGGTCCAGCAGCGCCCGCTTCGCCCAGGCAAGCCGCTTCGCCCGGTTCATGGTGCTCTCCGGCTCAGCGAGCACGGCGCTGGCCCGCTTTGCTACAGCCCCCGCCGTTTTGGCAAGCAACGTCGAACCATCCGGCCCCATCGCAATGTTGTAAATGTCCAGCAAAGTTGGCATATCAGCCTCCGTCACACTGCTCCCGCTCATCCCCTCCGGCCGGCAGAGCGGGCCGCTCCTCCGGCAGCGCCTGCACCGGATTGCCGGCCACCTCCACGTAAACCACCTCCGAGCGCTGAACCACCTCCTGGCGGTCCCAGAACATCCCGAGGTGCTTGCCCAGAAGCTCTAGCGCCCGCACCCGCGCCGTCGCGTTCCCCTCCGCGGCATCGCACTCCGCCTCCTTGATCAAACGCTCGATAACGTAATCCTGCGACAGCTTCAACCTCTCACGCCTCTCCCGCATCCGCCGCTCCACCGCCGCCCGGACATGCGGCCGCCTGAGAAGGTCCCTCCCCGCATTGCCCCGCAGATACCCCGCCGCCCGCGCCGCCCGTGTGGAGTTGAGATCAACCAGATACTCGTCCACAAACCGGAGCTCTTTGGCATCCAGCCCCTCGTCCACACTGCCCCACTCCAGCCGCGTCTTCATCGCATTCCCCGTAATATAATCTCAAACCCTGTCGCCGCGTAACAGTGTTACAGGTGTTATGCCGGCTGTTATACACCCCGCCAGGATATGCACGGGGTTCCAGTCATACAGGCCAGTGATCAGCCCCCCCGTGGCCGGTCAATCAGGCCGGGGCGGACAAACACGCAGCCCCCCGGGGGGGGCGTCGCATCAGATAGAACTCCGACTCTCCGCCCCCGCCTGCATGCGCGGAAACGGCCCCGGCAGCCCCTTCCGCAGGCAGGCCGCCCCCAGGCACATAACGGTGTATAACAGTGTTATATAACGTGTTATACGCCACTTCCCGGCACGCCCTTCAACACCTGATAATCAGCTTATCACCAGACCGCCCGAACCACCTGAAACACCCTCTCACCCCGCCCGCACACCCACAAAACACCCGAAAATTCCCACCAAACCAACCCCAAATCCCCTCCCCCGCGCCCCCTCCCCTGGGAGAAGGAAGAGAAGGGAAAGGGTAGGGGGATTATGGGGGTATAGGGATTGGGATGAGATTGGATGAGGGTTCTCCTATTGATACCTTCTCCCTGTTGATACATTTTCTATATCAAAATATAAAATACACCCCTATTCTGAAGGGGACATAACTGTTACACAAAAGCCCTTTGGAGCTATTTGTGTAACTGTTATGGCCCCTTCAGAAAGAAATATACTAATGAAGAAGGAAAGGGGTAGGGGTACCAGGGGAAGGGGAAAGGTAACACTTTGAAGGTTTTTGAAGGAGTCATTGAAGAGTTTTGAGTTTTTTCTTCATCTTTTGTTTTTCTCGGGCATAACAGTGCAACGCCCAACGGTCGGGCCGTAACAGTTACGCAAATGACTCCAAAGGGCCTTTGCGTAACAGTTACGTCCCTCCCTGGGCTGCACTGTTATGCCCAGAAGTCTCCTTAACCCTATCCCTTGCCAGGCGGAAATGGTGGGAGGGAGGGTTCGTAAGCTAGTAGCATTCACCCGCGCCGCCGCGTGCACAGGCTAGCCCCCCGCGCCAGAATGCCCAGAAAGGCCCAAATTTGGGCCGTACAGCGCGTTTACCCCCGGGGGACGTGTTCCAGACCTCTGGCACAAAAAGGCCGCCTGAAAAGCCAAAATAAGGCCCTCCCTCTCCGGCGCCCCCCCGCGGCCCTCCATCAGACCCCGGTGCGGCTGCCAAGATAAACGCAAGGCTTAACAAGGGCGGCCAGCGGCGTCCGTATTACACGCAGGAACAACAAGGGGCGCCGCGGCGGTTGTTCTTAGCTCATAATATTCCCCCGCACGACCCCTGCCGGGTGTGAGAGGGTAAGGGATCCCCGCAGCGTGACTGGGGGAGGGGGTAAAAGGGGGGATGATACTACCATTCCACCATCCAATCATCCAATCATCCTACCTTTGCCACTCTCCCGGCGCCGCGGCAGTGGGAATTGGCATAAATCCCGGCATAATCTCCCGCGGCACTCCCGGCCGGTACGGTAATAGCTGAGGATATCAGGGAATAGGAAGGGATACCGGGAGGGCAGGAAGAAGGCGGCATAGAACCGCATGTTCTAAGCTATCCCGGCCGACGTGATAATCAGCTGTTCATTAGTGGCCGTGACTGGCCAGACCTGATAATCAGCTGATTATCAGGCACGTGAAAAACCGGCCTAGGCCGCGATACCGCAAGGCCGCCTCCCGGCCTTGCGCTCATATAAATATATGTAGGCCGTCCCGGGCGGTAGAAAAAATCGAAAAAATTTCCTGCGCGGGACTTGACAGCCGCCCTTGGTATAAGGTATAGTAGATACAGACAGACAACCAGCCGGGCGGCGCCCGGCTGGAAGGGAGGCAAGCATGGAGTTCCAAGACAGAGTCGCGCGCGCCGTTGTTGAAGGACTGGCAGTCCGCGGCCGGGCGGCGGACAGAATTACTGTCCGCTTAGCGTATTGCTTTAAAAAAGGGTTTATGAAGCACGCGGTCCTCAATGTGCCCGTGACGATTTGCGATGCGGAATGGCCGTGCGGACTGGCGCAAGCCTTCGCGGCGGAGGCTTCCTCCGCCGCCGAAAAGCGCGGCGAGGATTTCAAGCCAGAAAATCTGGTGTTCTCAATAGACTTTTACGGAGACCAAGCGTAGAGCACAACACCAGCCGGGCGGCGCCCGGCGGAAGGGAGGCAAACATGGAACTCAAGATCGCAGAACTGACCGGAGAAGCGGAAGGATATTACATCCTGTATCCCTCACCAGCGCCGCCCTCAGGACCGCGCTGGTTAGCTATGTCGTGGGACGGCGAGGCTGTTTGCGACAGCGAGTATGTCCCGTCTTCAGTTTTGCCTTACGTCCTTGAGCGACTCCGAAAAGCGGCCGACGCCGCTGTCGCCCGCGGGGACGGTCAGCCGCTGGACGAGCGGCGTAACATTCTTGGGTATTCATCACGAGCATGGGCGCAGGAACTCGGCTGGTTGGGGTCCTGCGGAGTCGTCCGCGATCAGGTCATTTTGCCGGACACTCCCGTTTTCTTCCCAGACGGTCTTCCTGAGGGTCTGCGCAAGCAGGCGCGAGGGAATCTCAAGAGTGCCCTTCGTTTGTTGGCGGAGTCTGTCTGCTATTGGGAGGCCGCTCCGGCTGCGGAATACGAATCTCTCCCGGAGTGGGGGGGAACAGTTACGGCTGCCGAATTGGGAGCCGTGTAGCGCCTGTTTCTCCCGCCTGCCAGACCGGGCAGGCGGGGATTTTTTCTGCCTCATCCTCCGTGATAATCACCTAATTACTTCACCACCTGATCATCACGTCTGGCGACCTTCATCACCTGATTATCACGCGGACCCGCCGCCCGGACTGGTGCGGTGCGGGACGGGGGCAGGACTGGGGCGGGACGGGGGCGGCAGAAAAAATCGAAAAAATTTCCGCCCGGGTATTGACACGCAGCCTACTATATGGTATAGTATAGGTGTAGAAATCGCCGCCGGGGACTGCGCCCCGGCGGAAGGGAGGCACAACAAGATGCAAATCCGAATCGCGGAAATCACGGTGGACTACGACGGCCGGGAGGACAAGTATTACATCATGTATCCATCCCCGGCGCCGCCCGACAGCCCTGACTGGATGATCCTCGACACAGACGGAAGTCCGGTCTGCGTCGATTGGACGGTCGATGAAGTCCGGGACTTCGCTCCGGACGAGTTCGTCGACCGACTCGACGCGGCGGCCCGGGCGGCCGTCGCGCGGGACGCCGGGGAGAGGATGAGTGAGTTGTACCCCATCCCCGGCACCTCCGCCCTTGAATGGGCGGAGGACCTCGGGTGGTTGGCCCTGATTGGGGAGGACGACCCCATCCTCCCGGATACGCCGGTTTGGTTCCCCCGGGGCCTCCCCGGGGGGCTGCGTGAGCAGGCGGGCGGCGACCTCCGCCGGGCAATGCGTCTCTTGGCGGACGCTGTCCGCCAAGAAGAGGCGGAGCCCCTTCTGCCCGGGGCGTCCGCCCCTGCGGAGGGCGCCGTCGTCACGGCGGCGGAATTGGCCGCCGTGACGATTTAGTCCCCGGCGCCCTTTTGCCCCGCTGCCCGCCGGGCGGGCAGGGGGGCTTTTTTGTGCTTCCCCCTCTGATAATCACCTGTTCATCAGGACGGGAGCCTCATCCCGTGGGCGGGGTTCCCGGTTTCAATCCTCACCGCCGGGACAAGGGCGGGACTGGACGGGGGCGGCAGAAAAAGTCGAAAAAAATCACCCGGGAGACTTGACAAACCCCTAGGGATTTGGTATAGTAAAACTGAAGGAAATCACCGCCGGGCGCTCAGCCCCGGCAGAGGGGAGGCACAATATGAAACTGAGAATCGCGGAATTTGAGGAGGGGGGCGACTGGTACTATGTCGTGTATCTCTCCTCCCCACCGGCCGAAGGGCCGGTCTGGATGGCCTTTGACCCGGCCGACGGCTGGGTGGCCGTCGGCCGGGACACTTCGGATGAGCGCTGGGCCGGAGTGAGGGCCGCCATCGCCCGCGGCGACGGAGAGCCGCTCGAAGACTGGATCGACCTTCTTAGGCCCTCGGCCCTTGCTCTGGCGGAGAAATTGGGCTGGCTGGCCCGTTTCGGGCCGGTCAGCGGGGAAGTCCTCGCCCCTGCTTCTTTGGTATGGTTCCCGGGCGATCTTCCCGCTGGCCTGCGCGAGCAGGCGGGCGGGGACGTCCGCCGGGCCATGCACCTGTTGGCGGACTGCGTCCGCGAGAAGAAGGCGGAGGCCCTTCCCGAGTTCGCAGAACCGCCCGTGTGGGGCACCGTCGTCACGGCGGCCGAGTTGGCCGCCGTGAAGTAACAATCTGCGGCGGGCGCGGCAGGTGCCGCGCCCGCTCTTTTGCGTCTTTGGTTTCAATCCGCGCCTCCCTAACTGTTGCATTATATGCAACAGGCCCAGCGGCGCGGTATACTGCCGCAGCGGCCGGTGTTACCGGCCGGACGAGGCATAGGAGGTAGACCCCGGCCATGAAGGCCATACTGACGAAGAGAGACCTGCTACAAGGCATCCGCACCGCTTCGCACGCAATCAACAGCCGCGCCGCTCTACCCATACTGGGGCACGTTCTCCTGTCCAGCGAGGAGGCAGCCGTCCGCTTCTCGGCAACTGATCATCAGATCGGCGTTTCCACCGTCGTCCCGGCTCAGGTCCTGACCCCTGGGGAGGTGACTCTGCCCGCGTCCGTGGCGGCGGAGATTGCGGGCTTGCTCCCGGACGGGAGCGTGGCGTTGGAGCAGGACGGGAGCCTGATCCGGCTCTCGTCTCCGCCCGCCGAGTTTAACCTTGTGGGGCTTCCGCCGGACGAATTCCCGGACCTCCCGGAAGTGCCGCATGATGTCTGGTTCGAGATGGACGCCGGGCACCTGCGGGCCGCCCTGAGGCGGACCGTGTTCGCCTGCTCCACGGACGAACTGCGCGTCGTATTGCAGGGCGTCCTGTTCGACTTCGAGGGTGATACCCTGAAGCTGGCCGCCACCGACACATTCCGTCTGGCCGTGGACACCCGGATGGTGCCCGCGGGCAGCGGACAGGCCCGCGTTGTGGTCCCGCAGCGCGCGCTGCTCGAGCTGCTCAAGATCATGCCGGGTCAGGGAGGTGTCCGCGTCCACATCTCCGAGCGCCAGATCATGTTCCGCCTGCCGGAAGCCACGCTGGTGTCGGCGCTCATCGAGGGACAGTTCCCCGACCATCAGCGCGTGATCCCCACGGACCTTCACAGGAGGTGGGTCATCCCCACGGAGCAGCTGGCCGGAGCACTCCGCCGGGCGCAAGTCGTGGCGCGGCAGGACATGCAGAGGGTGGTGCTTCGCTCGCGGGGCGAGAAGGTGGCCATCTCCGCCCGCGCCGGGGACGTCGGGGAGGCCTACGATGAGGTGGACGCGGTCCGGGAGGGGGACGACCTCGAGATCGCCTTCAACTGCGGCTACCTGCTGGACGTGCTGAACGTTCTCGAGGCGGACGAAGTGGCCTTCGAGATGTCCGGGGCGCTGTCCCCGGCCGTCCTGAGGCCGGAGGGGGATGATAACTACCTGTGCGTCGTCATGCCGATGGAGAAGCCAGCGGAGGAAGAAGGGTCGTAGAGGCACAGTATGACGAGAGTGAACAGGAGTAGAAGCAAGCGAGATATCAGCAGCGCGATGGCGCGTTTTCTGGCGGTCATGGGAATGGACGCAGTCCGGGCGCGCGCTCTCGCCAGGGAGGCGGAGGCTGCTGAGCGCCGCGAGAGGGCTGAAAAATTCGCGCGGAAAAAGGACAGACCAAAACAATGAAAATTATTCATATCCCCTCGGCCCGTGGCGGCCCGGCATACTGGGACGAGGACGGTAACCTACGGGTCAAGTCGTCCTTGAGCCGTGACATCGTGCCGCCGGGGCCGCAGAACGAGTGGACCCTGGTGGAGGCAACCGCGGATGAGGCCGCCGCGTTGTATGCGGCGGGATACCGCCTGCCCGTGGGCAGGATCCGGACGTCGATGTCCCGGCTGCCGCGCCCGGTTTTCACCTGTCAGGCGTGCGGGCATTCGTGGCGGCCGCGCAGGCGCCTTGGACGGGAGCCTC
>Ga0308407_1001202_pt1 | contig 14761 bp, 14 predicted proteins | sample HotsprSampleMSe2_FD_203476 | JGI IMG/M metagenome (GOLD analysis project Ga0308407, IMG submission 203476) | Hot spring phototrophic mat microbial communities from Mushroom Spring, Yellowstone National Park, Wyoming, United States - 20060911_MSe2 ...
TAGCAAGCAAAGTGCCGTTGTTGGCAATCAAAGCACCGCCGTCGTAGATAGCTCTGCCTGCTTCGTTTCCGAGCAAATTCGCATACACATAGCTCACGCCAAAGGCACGCGAACCTTCCAAAACAAAGCGTTTGCGAACTTCTAACTTTCCGAAAGCAAAATGGCTGGCACTCGGATTGAGAATAAGGTCTATGCCATAATGATACAAAGCACGTCCCGGGCGATTAGCCACCCAAGCATCTTCGCAAATTTCGAAGCCAATTTTTACGCCCCCTACGTTGAAGTACAAATCGCCTACTTTGTAATCTTTGCCTGCAATGCGTATGGTAGCAGTGCCTTTTTGTGTCCAAGCCGTAAACCAGCGGGGTTCGTAGTGTATGCCGTTGCCTGCCAAAAACTTTTTGGCTACAAAGCCCAGTATTTCACCATTAGCAAGTAGACAGGCACAATTAAAGAGTTTGTTTTGCACCAAAAGAGGCAAACCTACCGAAACCACCATATTACGCGTGTAGGGAGCTATTTTGAGCAGATATTCTAAGGCTTTTTCGTGGGTATTGTTGGCGTAGAAAGCATCTTCGCAACCGTAGCCTGTGATGCAGAGTTCGGGAAGGCAAAGGATAGAAACTTGCTCACGGCGAGCTTGTTCAATGGCATTGATGATGTTTTGAAAATTTTTTTCCCAGTCCAAAGGGGTTTGGTTCAGCACCGCCGCCCCAACTTTGATGAGTGTGAGCATAAAAAAGCAGATTTTTTGCTTCAATATAGTATTAAGTTTCATAGTAAGTGATTAGACACAAGAGACAAGAGGCAAGAGGCAAGACAAAAAATTGTCTATCAGTATTTTATACCAATGAAAGTGTCCTTTTAATTTTGTGGAACTACTTAATATGTTTTTCTACTAATTTCATTTTTGTTTTTCTAATTCTTTAATCAATTGCTCTGTTTTTCTTTTACTTCCTCTTAATCCATATAATCTTTCAGTAAAAGATGTAATTATGCTTACAAAATCTTGCATTAAATCATCTTTATCATCATCTTGTTTATTTACTATTTCAAGTTCTCTACCTTGCATTTTTAATAGTAATTCAATATAATTTTTTCCAAAACGTGAAAATCTGTCGGCATGTTCTACTACTATTCTTGTTATTGTTGGGTCTGATAATAGTTTTTCAAGTTTAGGTCTTTTATCATTTAACCCGCTACCTATTTCGCAAACAACCTTATCTATTTTATATCCTTTTGCATAACAATAATTTAACAATCTTTCTTTTTGTTTTTCAAGATTATCTTTGTTTTCAGCTGAAGACACTCTGCAATAAATTGCTGTCCTCTTTTCTTTTTCTTCATCAATGATAACATAAATCCTACCTGTTGGTGTTTTTTCTATTTGGAGTTGTCCCTTCTTTATTCTATTCCATATAGCACGATATTTAACCCCTTCTATCTTTGCATATTGACTTATTTTCAACTTCATAATGAAAAATTAGTATTTTATACATAACAACTACTATGCCATACTATATTTTTTGTGGTATATTTACAATACTTATGCTATGTTAGCACCTTTGGCTACCGATATGTAGCGTTCAACTCTTACTGGTTTTACGAGTGTATCAAAGAACTATCATGCAAAGATAAACATTTTTTTAATACAAAAAACAAAAAATATATTATTTTTGATACACTACAAATACTACACCATACTATGTTTTTAGTGATGTTTTAATTATACTCAAAATAAATTGTTTTTTCTAAGCCCCAATCCCTAAATCCCTTTGGCTTCGCCGACTTTCAGTTCCCCAAAGGAGAAAGGGACTTTTTATGGTCGTAAATTTGAAATTCTCTTCAAAACCACTTTTGATTGAGTATATCTGTCTTTCTTTCTTGGGTGCTTGTTAGCTAAATTCGGAATAATTCGTAAATTTGCCCACCAAATAAATTTTGTAAATGATTATAGGCGAAAATATCTGCAAAAAATACGGCAATTTAGAAGTTTTGAAGGGGATAAACTTAGAAATACAATCTTCGGAAATAGTTTCAATCGTGGGGGCATCAGGAGCAGGAAAAAGCACACTTTTGCATATTTTAGGTAGTTTAGATAAACCCGATGTCGGTACTGTGCAAATCAATAACACTAATATTTTTGAACTCAATGCCAAGCAATTAGCCAAATTCAGAAACCAGCATATTGGCTTTGTTTTTCAGTTTCATAATCTTTTGCCCGAATTTACGGCTCTCGAAAATGTTGCCTTGCCTGCTCTTTTGGCAAAAAAATCTGCAAAAGAAACTTACCAACAGGCTCGTCGTTTGCTTGAAATGCTCGGTTTAGCTGAAAGAGCCGAACATTTGCCCTCGGAACTTTCAGGGGGCGAAGCCCAAAGAGTTGCCGTGGCTCGTGCTTTAATCAATCAGCCGAGAGTAATTTTTGCCGACGAACCCAGCGGTAATTTGGACAGCAAAAATGCTGAAAGTTTGCACAAACTTTTTTTTCAAATCAGGCAAGACTTTCAGACAACTTTCGTTATTGTTACGCATAGCCCTTCGCTTGCCCAAATGGCTGATAGAACCATTCGCCTGCAAGATGGTTTGATAGTCTGAAAGAAAAAACAAAATCTTATCTTGTGTCTTGTATCTTGTATCTAAACTTATGTTCGAGAAATTATTACGTCCTCATATTGTTTCGCTTGCCCCATATTCGTCGGCTCGTGATGAGTACAGCGGTTCGGAAGGTATTTTTTTAGATGCCAACGAAAACCCTATCGGCTCGGTAACGGCGGCAATGTACAATCGCTATCCCGACCCGTATCAACACAAAATCAAAAAACTTTTAGCTCCTATCAAGAAGGTTCAGCCCGAAAATATTTTCTTGGGCAATGGTAGCGACGAAGCCATCGATTTGCTTATCCGTGCTTTCTGCGAACCCCACCGCGATAGCATACTCATCTTGCCCCCTACCTACGGAATGTACGAAGTAAGTGCCAACATCAATGCCGTGAAGGTCATCAAAGTACCGCTTGATGAGCAATTTCAGATAGATGTACCCGCCGTAAAAAATGCTCTTGAACCCAACACAAAAATTATTTTCCTATGCTCTCCCAACAATCCGAGTGGAAATTTATTGAATAGAGAGCATATTGTAGAAATACTTGAAAGTTTTGAAGGAATTGTTTTGCTTGATGAAGCATATATTGATTTCTGCCCGCAGGCTTCATTTTTGCCATTTTTAGAAAAATATCCAAATTTAGTCGTACTGCAAACTTTTTCAAAGGCTTGGGGCTTGGCGGCTCTACGGCTCGGAATGGCTTTTGCTCATGCAGAACTCGTTGGCGTTCTCAATAAAATCAAACCGCCTTACAATATCAACAAAACTACACAAGATTTGGTAGCCGATAGCCTGCAATACGAAAGGTTCAAAAACGAAATGGTTGAGCGAATCGTTCAGCAAAGAAGTTTTTTGCAAGAAAAGCTAAGCCAGTTGCCTTTTGTAGAAAAAGTTTTTCCTTCTGATGCGAACTTTTTGCTTGTGCGTATGCAAAAGGCACAAGAGATTTTTGAGTATTTGCTTGCTGAAAAAATTATTGTCCGAAATCGCGTGAAAGTCGTAAAAGATTGCTTGCGTATAAGCGTAGGAACTGCCGAGGAAAATCAGATTTTGTTGGAAAAATTAAATAATTTTTCTGAATAGACCGAATAGTTTTTAATACTTGCCAAGGTATATATGGTTTGCTTTGTTTATTGCCTATTTCTATTGATTACTTATTTCCAGCCAGCAAGAACCCTCAACAGCAGGCTTGTTGCCACAAAAGCAAGTAAATTGATCGTTGGGATATACAACTAAACTACAGCCTTGGTTGCAAGTTTCTTTAACACATCTATATCTTGTTCTGTAAGTGTAGTTGAGATTTACCTCGTCGTGTTTCCCTCTTGGTAAAATTTTTGCAAAATCAAAGTTGGTATCAAGTACATTTTCTAAAAGAAGAATAAAATTATTCTTTTCTTCTCCATTCCTGTAATCTACAACAAACATAGTTTTTTCCCTATCTGTTGATAATATCTCAACTTTATCTATGCTAAGAGGCAGATTACGATTCATTTCATCATTATCATCTTGAATAACTTGCTTCAAAAAGTTTTCAATATTTGCATTTTTTTCAATATCTTTTATTTCACCATTAGCTAAATAAATCGTTAAGCCTTTTGAGGCAGTCTTTTCCGTATCCAACAGATTTTTACTTTTCTGACAGCTTATCATTGCAAGTAGCAATGATAACAATAAACTCATTTTTTTCATACTAAATAAATAAGTTTCGAGGTTAAATATAGTCAAATTTAAACAAAAAAATTTAAACAAAAAAATAAAAAAAGCCATAAAAGTCTGTATGTGAAACTTTTATGACTTAAAAAAATTGTATGATAAATCTTAATACACGTGTTGCCCGCCATTGATAGAGTAGTTTGCTCCTGTAATGAAACTGGCTTTTTCGGATGCTAAGAAAGACACCAAATAAGCGATTTCTTCTGTTCCGCCTAAGCGTCCTACGGGGATTTGAGCGATAATCTGGTTACGTACATCTTCGCGTACAGCCATTACCATATCGGTAGCGATGTAGCCGGGCGAAATGGTATTGACCGTGATACCTTTTGAAGCTACTTCCATAGCCAAAGTTTTGGTAAAACCGTGCATACCTGCTTTGGCGGCAGAGTAGTTGGCTTGCCCGAATTGCCCACGTTGTCCATTTACCGAAGAGATATTGATAATTCTGCCGTAACCCCGCTCACGCATACCCTCAATTACGTGGCGAGTGCAGTTGAATACGCTGTAAAGGTTGGTTTTCAGTACGGCGTCCCAATCTTCGTAAGTCATTTTATGAAAAGGCCTATCTCTCGTAATTCCTGCATTATTGACTAAAACATCAATAGGTCCTATTTCTGCCTCAATTTTGCTTATCATAGCTCCGCAAGAAGCAAAATCACTGACATCGGCTTCGTACATATCAAACTCATAGCCTTCGGATTTTTGTTTGGCTAACCATTCTTGGGCTTTGGCGGCATTTCGGTAGTGAGCCGCTACGCGATAGCCATCTTTGTAGAGTTGTTGGCACATAGCCGTACCCAAACCGCCTGTTGCTCCTGTTACAAGAGCTACTCGTTTTCCGTTTTTGTCCATAATCGTAAAAATTTATTGAGTGGGAGATGTTGCGATGATGCTGCAAATCTATGCTTTTTTTTGAAAAATAATAATTTTTCAAGATTTTTTTGAACTTTTTTGCAAAAAATTCAAACTTTCTAACCAATCAAAAATTTTTTGTTGCTCATTTTCCCAAAAAATAGTTTCGTTCTGAAAGGGAATTTCGGTAGAAAAATCGTTTTTTGTAAAGTTTTCAAAATTGATGTTTTCAGTCCAAAAGTCGGAAAAAATAACTTTTTGGTAAGCCATTTTTTTGAAAAAATCCTGCCAAATTTCATTTTCCTGCACCCAAATCCACGTATGGTGAGCCATTGCCTCGTAAAACTTCGTAGGGATACGATTTTTGTAGGCTTTGTTAATTTGATACGGCATTAGCACTACGTCTGTTATTTTGTATTCGTTCAATATTTTTTCATACGAAACAGGAAAGAAACTGATTTGTACCGAAACATTTTCTCGGTGAATGTTTTGTAATTTTTGGTACAATTCCGTATCGCTACATTTTCCCAAAATTGTAAGATGAAAATTTATTTTTTTCTCGGATAAAAATTCTAAAACCTTCGGAATTTGATTTGCTCCGTATTCGTGGGCGATAGTTCCTGCAAATAAAAACCGCAAGCAATCGTTTTTTTCTTTTTCCTTTTCTTGCAAATCAGCTTTCAGGAATTTGTTTTCTAAAATCAGATATGAATTTTTCGGTAGCGAAAGTTCGTAGGTGTAGCATTGCTCAGCTAAGAAAAATTTATCTATCCACAGAGAACAAAATTTTTCAACCAAACAGATAAAATTTGCCAAAAAGAAACGCAAAAATTTAGGATAAGTTTGTGTAAAACAAATATTTGCTTTATAGTTCTCCTGAATATCATACACCAGAAGAATTTTCCCGAAAGTCAAACGGCAAAACCATTTGTAAAAGACACAAAACGGCAATATTTCTATTGCTCCACAGACAATTATCTGCGGTCTGATTTGCCACAAAAGCCAAAACAAACGAAAACCTACAAAACATCTGCTCCAGTGCAGGCGTGATTTTGTAAAAATTTCATAAAAAAAAGTTTGAGAATAATTTTCCCAAACCTTACGATTGCATTGGTAGCCCAAAGAATGTATCTGAAAACCTGCTTGTGCAAAAGTAAGAGCTAATTTGCGAAACATTCTTACATCGTCGGCGGGTTTGAGGACGCTCACGAAGGCGGCTTTGGGCTGTTTCATTCAATTATGATGCTTGCGGCAGATTCTTTGTTTTTCTTAGCCAATTTGATTTGATAACCTTTGAGAGTTTTCCAAACTTGCAAGGTATCATTTACTTTTTTGCCTTTTCCGTAGCGTAAATCGTAAAATTTTGTAAAATCTTCCAAAAAACTCTCTACCCCATTGACTACGGCATTTACGTGAATAGATTTTAATTTTTTGGCTTGGTCGTAGTGGTAAGTAATATCCACGAAGTCATCATCTATATCAAAAGTATAGGTGATGTATTGTTTTTCTTTGTTGTCTTCGTGGATTTTTGCTTTCTCTTTCGCTTTTATGCTATCAATAGCATCGCCAATTTCAAATCCTCTGAATACCCCTTCTTTTTGTTTCATTACGAGTTTTACCCAATCGCCCATGGTGTCTAATGGAATTACGGGGTCTTCGGTGCGTATTGCTTCTTTTTGTTGCTCTTCCTTTTGCTTCTGACAAGCTACGAAAAGCAAAATCGTAAATAGTGTCAAATAAATATTCTTGATAAACATATAAGTTTTTGTTTTACAAGCTATTTTCATCTATTCCCAATTCTCTGAGTTTTTGGGCTAACGCCTCTCTTTTTCTTTTTTCTTCTTCTAATTGTTGTTTAGTTTCCACAAGTTCTGTTTTAGTTTCCACAAGTTCTGTTTTAGTTTCTTCAAGTTTTGTTTTAGTTTCTTCAAGTTTTGTTTTAGCTTCGTTAAGGAAGTCTAAAATTTCGGTGTAAGTAGCAAAACGTTCGCCATCAGGACGATACAAAAATAAAGTATCTTCATCTAAAACAAAACGAACTCCCAGTAAAGGACTTCGCCAATTATTTACTTCTTCTACGGTTTCTAATTTTCCGTTGTTACGTACCCAGATAGCCAGTTCGTTGGTATCGGGGTCGTAGAAAACGTATTCTTGCACGCCATAGCGTTGATAAAAGTCAAATTTACGGAGCATTTCAAGTGTAGTGTTGCCTGGCGAGTTAATCTCAAAAACCACCTGTGGGGCGATGTTGTCTTCTTCCCATTGTTTGTACGAACCTCTATCGCCTTTGGGTCTGCCGAAGGCAACAAGCACATCTGGAGCTTTACGGATAGTAGGTTTTCCCTCCACAGGATACCAGAGCAAGTCGCCTGCTACAAAAACATCAGGACGATTGGCAAAGAGAGCTTCCAGCCCTTCTTTGATAAGTACAATCCAATTGAATTGTTTGGTATTATCTGCCATAGGCTGTCCGTCGGAGTCGGGGTAGATGATATTTTCTTTTTTGACAATCTGAGTTTCCATAAAGCTCCTTTGAGTTAGTTTATTGCTTTTTCTTGTAAGGTTTTTGCCCCACTATGTTTCCTGCGGGTTCGTAATTACATACCCACACTTCGCTGCCATCTTTGCAGTAAGCCACGCCACAGCCTACCATTTTGGTATTTTCCCAAATAAGTTGTGTATAATGACCGCAACTATACCAACCGCCTATACATTCTAATTTCTCGAAATCAAAGTCTTTCTTTTCCGATGCCCAAGCATCGACGGCTTCTTGTGGAGTACGCTTTTTGCCCCAAGACCAGTAGATATTTTCGCCATACTGCGTTTTGCTATGTTCTAATTTACAACCTCTTTCTTTAAGAACATTTGCCCAATTTTGAGCAACTTCGGCTAATTTGTTTGACCATTTGAGTGGTGGCAAGCCCAGTTCGGCACGCCAGTAGTTGTGCCTTGCTGTCATTCCTCGCATGTGTTCGGGTTCTTCATCATCTTGCAAGATACCCAAAACCTTAAAATTAGTGCTTGCAAATAATACCAAAGCAAGCAAACCGACAAAAGCGATTTTTGAAAATACACTGTTCATAATGGTTTGAATTTTGGTTTTTGAACTAAATTTACAAAAATCGTGCTAAAAACCTACTCCAAAAGTCCAAAGATTTATTTTTTGAGCCTTTCCTGTTTTGAAAAGCGTACTGAAATCGTATTTGCTGAAAATTTTGATGAATTTGTATTTTACCTCAGCCTGCAAACCAAAGCGGAGAGTTTGCAAATGAAAATCTGAAAAATTTTTGGTATCAGTTTTTTCGTTATTGAGTTGGTAGGCTGTTCGGCTGTAGCTTTGCAAACGCCAGTCGGCATAAGTTCCCAAGCCTATCCGCCAGTTCTTCTCAAAGGTTTTGTACAAAATCAAAGGTACGGAAACACTTAACAAAGCAAGTTTATTTTTATACACTTGCTCTACATTCGGATTTACAAAAAGAACACTATCCTGATTTTTCTGCAAAAATTCATCATTTTGCCAACGTAAATTGTTCCACGTAAGCTCTGCTCCAATGCCCAAACTGATGTTCTGCTTTCGTGCCAAAAGCCTTCGGTATTGCCCGCCTACGCTCCAAAAACGTGAGGCAAGCAAACGAACAGGATACACGGCAGGTGTAAGTGTCTGAAAGCCAAAACTTACACGAGGCAAAAAGGCTGATTTTGGCAAGTCTTCTTGTTCGCCTTGATAAAGTTCTACTACCAACTTGCCATCTTGGTAGTAGCGTATCGTATCTTGCGAAAAGGCTATTTGTAAGCTAAAAAGAACTATTAGAAAGAACAAAAAAATATATGAAAAAGCATTTTTAGAAAAATATTTGCTCAACATTGCGAAGGTTTTTTGGTAAATTTAGGAAATTTGTTGCAAAATTTATTGTTTTTCAAGCATTTTTTATGTCAAAAAACCAAAAACCTATAGGAATTTATGATAGTGGTATCGGGGGGCTTACGGTGATGCGTGCCGTAAGAGAACTTCTGCCTAATGAAGATATTATCTATTTCGGCGATACGGCTCATTTGCCTTATGGGGACAAATCAACGGAGGCGATACAATCGTATTCTATCAAAATTGCTAATTTTTTGCTTTCGCAAGAGTGTAAAGTGATTCTTATTGCCTGTAATTCGGCTTCGGCGGCGGCTTTCAAACTGCTCAAAGAGTACGTAGGTAGTAAAGCAGGCGTACTGAACGTAATTGACCCAATGGTGAGCCTTGTTGCTGAAAAATATGCAGGAAAAGCCATCGGCTTAATCGGTACGAAACAGACGGTACATTCCAACGTGTATGCAAAGAAAATCAATGATTTAGGCTTAGGAATTACGCTCAAATCTTTGGCTACGCCCCTGCTTGCCCCGATGATTGAAGAAGGGTATGCAGGCAAAAGTATTTTACAAAATGTTGTAGATGATTATCTTGCCGATGAACGGCTTGCAGGTATTGAGGCTCTTATCTTAGGTTGTACGCATTATCCACTTATCAAAAAACAAATTGCAAGTTTTTATCAAGGACGTGTAGAAATTCTTGACTCTTCAGAAGTAGTTGCGAAATCGTTGCGAGGGTTTTTAGAAATGCAAAATCTACTCAATAAACAAGAAAAAACGGGCAAAAGTAGTTTTTTTGTTTCGGATTATACGCAGTCGTTTGAAAGTGCTACGCAATTATTTTTCGGTGAAGCCGTACAACTCCAACATTATCCTTTGTGGGAGTAAAACAATTTGAAAGACCGATTTTTTTAAAAATAAACCACAAAAAATCATTGTTGCTACAAATTTTCATATTTCTGTATCTTGCACTTACCTTGCTGATAGGGTATTGGGCGTCGAGGCGTGTAAAAAATGCACAAGATTTTGCTTTGGCAGGCAGAAACTTACCTTTGGGGATTTCGGTGGCTTGTTTGTTTGCAACTTGGTTTGGCTCAGAGGTGATTATGGGTAGCCCTGCAGTGTATGCCGAAGAAGGTTTTTTAGGAATTATTGAAGAACCTATCGGGGGCGTCTTGGCTCTTTTGCTGATAGGTTTATTTTTTAGTAGAAAATTGTACCGAGCCAATGTACTCACTTTCGGCGATTTGTTCGAGCAAAAATATAATTTTCCTATAGCCTTCATATCCAGTATCTTGATGATGGGTTCTTATTTTGGTTGGGTGGCGGCTCAATTGCTTGCTTTGGGTGAGATATTTCAGAGCATTACGCATATTTCTTTGCCTTGGGGCATTGCTATTGGTACGCTGATAGTGCTTTTTTATACTTTCATTGGGGGAATGTGGGCGGTTTCGGTAACAGATTTCCTACAATCTTTTGTGATTGTGGCTGGTTTGGTGCTTATTCTGCTTAACCTTTCGGCACAAGTGCCTTTTTCGGAAGTGTTGGCAAAAAGTCCTGACAAATATTTTCAAGTGCTTCCCGAAGCCAATGCCAAAGCTATTTTACTTTATATTTCGGCTTGGATAACTTTGGGTTTGGGTTCTATTCCTTCGCAAGATGTGTTGCAACGTATTCTTTCGGCAAAATCGGAAAGGGTGGCTGTGAGGGCTTCTTTTATTTCGGCAGGTGTGTATTTGCTGATTACGGCTTTGCCTTTGGTCATCACTTTATATGCTCGCATATTGTTTCCTGAGGTAATAGCTGAAAATTCCGAAGGCTTGATGCCATTTTTGGTTTTACAAACAGGAAACATTTGGGTACAGGTTTTGTTTTTGGGAGCATTGCTTTCGGCAATACTTAGCACGGCGAGCGGCTCGATATTAGCTCCAGCTACGGTACTTGCCGAAAACATTTTCTATCCTTTTGTACAAGAAAAAAGAGACAAAATTTTACTACGTCTTTTGAGGCTTTCGGTAGTGATTATTGCTCTACTAAGCTATTTGCTTGCCAATTCGGGAGAAAGTATTTTTGAACTTGCTTCGCTGGCGGCTTCGTCGGGTTTGGTAACTTTGGTTGTGCCTATTTGGGCGGCTCTTTACACCAAAAAACCTTCTAAGTTAGGGGCTATTTTTGCGATGCTTGCGGGCTTTGTAGCTTGGTTGTATTGGCTTACTTTCCCAAATGATTTATTACCTGCTAATCTCGGTGGTTTTTTGGTGAGTGTAGCAGGTATGCTGATAGGCGTGGGAATAGAAAAAACAATGAGCAATGAATAGTGAGCAATGAACAATTATCAATATTCACTGATAACTGTTCACTGGTCATTGTTCGCCGATTACAAGTCTGAATAATCGTAGGTGTTCATATATTGTGTGGTGAAGTCTTTGCCATTTTGGAAATTGGGGTCGTCCATAAGTTTGATGAGTAGAGGAATAGTGGTTTTTACGCCCTCAATTACGAACTCTTGCAAAGCACGTTTCATTCTCACAATTACCTCTTCTCTTGATTGAGCTGTAACGATAACCTTAGCAATCATTGAATCGTAATTGGGAGGAATGGTATAACCTGAATATATGTGTGTATCTACTCTTACGCCTGCTCCACCGGGAATGTGTAAGTTTGTAATTTTTCCGGGCGAGGGTCTGAAATCTTTGGCGGGGTCTTCGGCGTTGATACGGCACTCCATTGCGAAAGCCTGCGGAAAATAATTTTTTCCTGAAATCGGAATACCTGCGGCTACTTTGATTTGTTCTTTTACCAAATCCCAGCCTGTAACAGCTTCGGTAACGGGGTGTTCTACTTGAATGCGTGTGTTCATTTCCATAAAGTAGAAATCACCGTTTTTGTCTAAGAGAAATTCTATTGTTCCTGCTCCTTCGTAATTGATAGCTTTTGCTCCTTTGATAGCGGCTTCGCCCATTTTTTTACGCAAGGCTTCATCGAGCATAGGGGAAGGAGTTTCCTCGATAAGTTTCTGGTTTCGGCGTTGAATAGAGCAATCTCTTTCCGAAAGGTGGCAGACGTTTCCATATTGGTCTCCAAAGACTTGAATTTCAATATGGCGGGGGCTTTCTATGAATTTTTCCATATACAAGCCGTCGTTACCGAAGGCGGCGGCGGCTTCCATTTTGGCATCATTCCAAGCCTTTTCGAGGTCCTCTTCACGATGAACGATACGCATTCCACGCCCACCCCCCCCGGCGGTTGCCTTGATAATGACAGGATATTTGATTTTTTTAGCTATTTTTTTAGCTTCTGAAAGTTCTTGAATGATACCATCGGAACCGGGAACAATCGGTACGCCTGCGGCTTTCATCGTGGCTTTGGCAGTAGCTTTGTCGCCCATTTTTTCGATTTGTTCGGGCAAAGCTCCTATAAACTTGATGCCGTGTTCCTGACAGGTTCTTGAAAATAAAGCATTTTCAGAAAGAAAACCATAGCCCGGGTGTATGGCATCGGCATTGGTGATTTCGGCAGCGGCAATAAGGCTGGGAATACTCAGATACGATAATTTACTAACAGGCGGACCGATACAAACGGCTTCATCGGCAAAACGGACGTGCAGACTTTCCCTGTCGGCAGTGGAATACACAGCTACCGTCTTGATACCCATTTCTTTACAGGTACGGATAATCCGTAAAGCTATTTCACCACGATTGGCAATCAGTATTTTCTTAAACATAATTTTTTTTTAGATACAAGACACAAAAGCCTACATTAAAGTGGCTCAACCAAAAACAAAGGTTGGTCGTATTCTACGGGGCTTGCATTTTCTACCAAAACCTTTACGATACGCCCAGCAATTTCCGACTCTATTTCATTAAATAGCTTCATCGCCTCTACGATACAAACTACCTGACCCGGTTTAATTTCATCTCCTACATTTACAAAATTAGGAGCATCGGGTTTGGGAGCTCGGTAAAATGTTCCAATCATCGGTGATTTGATGGTCAGATAATTCGTATTTTTGGCTTCGGGGCTACCAACTTCTTTTGTTTCGTTTGGAGTTTCTTGCTTAGCGGGCATATTTTGCGTAGCAAGGGGAGCGGGTACTACTTGCTGTGTAGGCAGTGTTTGGCTTTCTGCCTTCACCACTACTCCGCTGTGTCGTTTCACACTTATCTTGAACTCGTCAGTCTCAATATTCACCTCATCTAAAGGCGATTGAGCGATAAAGTCTATCAGTTCTCTAATTTCTTTTGCTTTCATTGGCGACGAAGTTTTGTACTTTGAAAGTCCCAAATATGCAAGGTTTTCTTGGAAAAACAAAAACCAAAAAGATTTTTTGTTAAATCTTGTGCCAATTTCTTTATTTTTAGAGTTAATTACACAAACAGCACAAGAAAGCAATTTGTATGTGGCGAAATTACTGGAAAATATCTTGGCAGAGCTTGCGTAAGAAACCTTTTTATACATTTATCAATCTGGTAGGTTTGGCTGTTGGAATGGCAATTAGTTTGCTGATTTTACTGTATTTAGAAAAAGAATTTTCTTACGATACGCAATGGGAAAAACCTATTTACAGACTTGCTATCCGATACAAAAATGATAAGGAAATAAAACGTATGGCTGTGGCAGAACCGCATATCGGGGCTACTTTGCCTTTGGCTTTTAGGCAAATTGAATACCTTACAAAAGTTTTACCTACGGAAGGTTCTATATTGAGCTACAAACAGCAAAGCACCTACTACAACGATATTTTTTTCGCTGATAGTCTGTTTTTTAAGGTTTTTGACCATAAAGTTCTGAAAGGCTCGGTAGAGGGTGTATTCAGAAATACGGCGATAAAAGAAATCGTGCTGACAGAAGATTTGGCAAAAGAAATATTCGCTTCCGAAAATCCCATTGGTAAAACCTTAGAAGTGCGTACTACCAATGCTTTCAGTTACGACGGCAGTTATATCGTAAGGGCTGTAGTTGCTACCCCCAAACGAACCCATTTCCCTTTCAAAGCTCTTATTTCTTGGAATTGTGAAGATAAATTCGTGCAAGTCTCGTGGGCATATACTTATTTTGTCTCGCAAGAAAATCCCGCTTTCATTACCGAAAAATGGAATGGTTACTACGAGGCTTATTTGAGGCGTTATTTTCCCCAAGAAAATTTATTTCTTACACCTATCGTACAAGCTGTTGGCGATATTCACCTAAAATCGCACTTGATTGCAGAACTTAGCAACAACAACAATCAACGCTATCTGTACATTTTTTTGGCAGTGGCATTGCTGATTGTGGCGGTGGCTTGTATCAATTTTGTCAATATCAACACGGTACGTTCTACGCAACGCATCAAAGAATTTGGCATCAGAAAATTGCTTGGCGAAAGAAAACAGGATTTGCTTATTCAGCTATTGGTGGAAACAGCCATGTTGGTGGTGGGAGCAATGCTTTTGTCGCTTTCTTTGGCAGAATTGCTACTACCTTTTTTTCAGCAACTTCTTGGTTCAGAGCTATATCTCGGAAATATTACGCAAAGCAGATTCATATTGTTTTGGGTAGGCGTATTTGTGTTGTTGATGTTGTTTTCGGGAATTTATCCTGTTTTTTTCTTAGTGGATATTCCTGTTTTACAAGCAATTAAGGGTATTTTAGCAAAAAAAACTCATCGGGTATCTTTCAGAAAAACTTTGTTGGTGGTGCAGTTTGTAATTACTTTGATAATTCTTTCTTCAACGATAATGGTTCTAAGGCAATTGGTTT
>Ga0308407_1001207_pt1 | contig 14703 bp, 8 predicted proteins | sample HotsprSampleMSe2_FD_203476 | JGI IMG/M metagenome (GOLD analysis project Ga0308407, IMG submission 203476) | Hot spring phototrophic mat microbial communities from Mushroom Spring, Yellowstone National Park, Wyoming, United States - 20060911_MSe2 ...
ACGGGGCAGGACCTGGCGCCCGGTCCGGCGTGGATACCCGTGTGAACGCAGGGTGGGAGTTCAGGGCGTGCGGTCTGCCACCACGCCGCCCCTTCCCGCGGTCTTTCATTTCCGTCGGAACCGTTCAGGGGCGTACCCGTTCCCTGCCGCCTGCCATGCCGGAGATGGGGTTGGAGGTCAGTCTGATGGGGGGAGGCGAGGGGTACATCTGAAGCCCCCGGTCGCCAGGTATCACCTGTGCTTCCCGGTAGGCCTGACGCACCCGGGACAGGGATGCCAGAAACGTCCGCCGGAAGAGCCGGACACCATCCGCCCCTCGGTATTCCTGCCCGAACTGGAAGTGCAGTTGTTCCCAGGACACGAAGCATCCTTCCGGCGGCACGCCCTGCAAACGGTACGCCAGCCAGGCATAGGTATCGAACGCCAGTGAGGAATCCCGTAACTGCAGCCAGGCATTCCGGTCGAGCGGGACGGCGTGGCGGCGCAGTTCAGCAGCAAAGTCCGCGGCCAGACGGAGCCTGGGTCCGGGGGCCGGGTTCATGCCCCGGCACGCCTCCCAGGTCAGCAGGCCTTCCACCGGATAGCCGGCAAAGGCCGGCGACCCGAATCCCATATCCATGCGGCATCCGGACAGGGCGTAAAGCTGCTTGAGCAGCATCCGTGACCGGCGTCCGTCATGGGGGAGACCGAACTGGTCAAGCAGAAAGGAGACCGACGGCCCCAGCGGGATATCCGTTCCATGCCGCCGCACCACCTGAGTCGTCATCCAGACCAGCCACAACCGCGCAAACATGCCGTACGGAACCGGTTGCCGCTCGATTTTTCCACCGACGGACTGGTACCCGGCCTCGATGTGAAGCCAGCTGGACCAGTTTCTCCGCACGAAACGGTCTCCATCCACGCGCGACCGGGGAAGCGGGGTCTGACAGAAGAGCGAGGCCAGAAACACCACCTGGGTGGCGGGATACGGCGCATTGGTCACGGGTATGCGCCCTTCCGGACGAACCTCTCCGGGGACGGGCGGTATGGCAGCCTTCGGCCGTTTCATGGCAACTTCGGGACGCGGGGCAGGGCCCCTGCCGGTTCCCCGGACTGGCCTTTACGAACATATCCGCTTCGGCCGGGCCGGCAGGGAAAGCCGTTCCAGAATAACCGATGCTCCGTCCCGTTGTCATGCGGTTCCGTCCTGCCCCCGCCGCTCTCGGCCCGCCAATTGTTTCCGCACAATTTCCCCGGACGGAATACCGGCTTCATCCGGCAAGCGTTGCCTGAAGTTGCCGGCAACTGCCGGCTACGATGGGACTGGGATCATGCCATGGGAGTTGCAGGGGCAGCCGGACCAGGTCCGCGTACCAGGGATGCCGGGTGTCATAGCGGACGTGCTGGTACAGCCACAACAGCCTGGTCCAGACGTGCAGCCGCCACCAGGGATTGGGTTCCCAGTCGGGCTGACGACTGCGAAAAAAACGCCCCCAGATGGATTCCCCCGTCCGCTGTCCATTGACCGGATACAGCGGGCGGACGGTCTCTTCGGGCGGCACCCGCGAAAGCAGCAGGTCCCACCGTTCGGCCCGCACCCGGAACACGAACAGATCATCGCCCAGTTTTCCGTCCAGGTACCCGTCACTGGGGCGACCGGTTCCCGGACAGTAATCCACCACATCCTGCTGGTCCCAGTACAGCAGCAGCACATCGGCCAGGGGGTAGTGCTCCATGGCATAGACGAGATACTCATGAGGCGTCAGTGCGCGCAGGTTCCGCTGCCGGGCGGCGTGGACATAGGCGGCATAGCGTTCCCCTTCCCAGGCAAAAAAACTGGGCGCTTCGGGGTCATAAACTTCAGGCAGCAAAGGCGGGAGCCGTCTCATGCTCTCATGCCGGTCACATTCCCCCAGAAGGACCTTGAACCTCCCATCCCGGTCACTCCCCGAACGTTTACTCCCGCCCCGGCCACTGACGAGTGACGCCACGGGGACATGGCTTTCTTCCATGGGTACCTCCCTCCATCTGTCCCGCATCTGTCCCCGGCGATCCGGCAAACCTGTACTCATTTTGGTTTCCCTCTGTTTCCCGTTGGGCTTACGGAAGCTGTTGCAGCATCTGAAGCAGTTCCTGGTACTCCCGCTGCTGTGAGAGACTGGATGGCATTCCCGGCACCCACCCCGGTCCGGCAGGCGGCATGCCGGGACCGGTTCCAGTTCCGGGCATTCCCATTCGCGGTGGCATTCCCGGTGGCATTCCCGATGGCGGCATTCCCATTCCCGGCGTCCAGCCCGGTCCTCCCGGCGCGCCAAGCAGGGGCTGCAGGATACTTTCCACCCGCTGAATCTGACTCCCGTCAATTGTCGGAGGCAGTTCACTGACTAGAACATAGGCCATCTGATTGGCGGTTACCCGCAGCAGATACTGGGCCTGCGGTGGGGTTATCCCGCCGCCGCCCCAGCCGCCGCCCCAGCCGCCGCCGCCCCAGCCGCCTCGTACTCCAATCGGATTCGGAAGGATGATATTGATGTCGCCGACATTCGGCAGGACCCAAAACGGCAGTCCCAGTCGCTGGTAAAGAATGTCCAGTCCGATCCCCAGAGTGCGGGCCAGGGCATAGGACCAGCGGGGATCAATCCGTTTGCGTTCGGCTTTCAGCCCCACTTCCCCGTCTTCACCATAGGCCTCCCCCCCCACCGGAACCAGTTTCTGCTCCAGCGGATCGATGTATCCGATGAAACGCACGAAAATCCGCTCCGGCGGGACACCGTTGCCCCGGTTCATGAAGGAGGACAGGGTATTCCCATCCACCTGTCCAATCCACTGCGCCCCCCGTGGAACGCGCCAGTTCGGCCCGACCACTTCCCGGGTCGTTTCAAACCGCAGGTAACTCTGATTCACCTGATTGTCCTGTGTCGAAAAGGCTCCCAGCAACCGGACCTGGATGTAGGCGCCAAAGGGCGGTTTGCGCGAGGTTTTGGGCGCGGGCGGCATGACCGGCGGCGGTGGCAGCGGAGCCGGCTTCGGAGCCGGCGGAGGAGGAGGTGGTGGTGGCGGCGGCGGCGGTGGTGGCATCGCCCCGGACAAGGAAATGCTCTTCCCCCGGTAACTGATGGGCACGGACGGTGCGGCCGGAGCCGGCGCCGGCGCCGTCCCGGAAAGTGCCGTGATCACCGGCGGGGGGTCTTCAGCGGGAACGGGAGCAGAGGGGGCGGACTGAAACACCGGACTGTCCTGCCGTCTGCTCCGCAGCTCCCCGATGGTGTCCGTGATGTCCATCCGGGGGTTGCTGCGTGGACGCTCCACGGGGAGGGCCACTCCCCCCTTGGCTGGTGGTTCGGCCGCCATGTCCACCCCTGCGCCCCCTCCCTGTCCGCCGGCCATCTGCCGGTCCTGGGTTTCGGTCAACTGGGCCACCTGTTGCTCCAGCTGTTTCTGCTGCTGCTCGAGTTCCCGCCGCCGGGCGGCATCGACCGTATAGGTGGCGGGCGATTCTCCGCTTCCACCACGCCAGTACAGAATTGCTCCCACCACAAGCAGGAAACCGATGCCCAGTGCAATCCGTCCGACCGGTAGTTTTCCCGGCTTTTCTTCGCCACCCGCTGCGGATGGACGGGATGGCCCGGCCGGCGCTCCGAAGGCCGGACGCGGCGCTTCCCCTGTGCCCCCCTGATGCATGCTGTTTTCAACCGTTTCCTGCGACATGGCTTACGGCCTCCTGATCCGGAACTCCCGCGCCAGAATCGGGCGGTTGGCTTTTTCGGCGTCAATGAATCCAATTTCGAGTATCTGATTGTCCGACAGGACCGGGCGCGGGATGGCAATCCCGAAGTAGGCGGTCTCTCCCGGACGGATGACCGAATCCGTGCTGCCGGAAAGTGTCACCAGTGGAATCAGGCGTTCCGTGTTGACGATGGTTTTTCCATTCCGGGTGATGACAAAAATATCCGGGTCCAGACTGGCGAGATAGACCGGGCGCTCAGCTTTTTCATGCACGGTGATGGAGAGCACATAGCGCCGCAGTCCCGGAAAATCCGGCTCATCAATGATTTCCACAAAGCACACCATGGCGGGCCAGCGGCTGAAGGTCTGACGGGACTGTTTGACGTCAATCTGGGACAGCCAGTCCGTTGACTTCTGCTTCCGGTGGTTCTGCACCCGCCGTTCCAGATCGAGGCGCAGGGCATGAATCTGGGCTACGGACAATCCCAGGGACTGGTAGTATTCCGTAATGAGACGGTATTTCTCACGTTCGGCTGGGGTGGGCCCCGAAGCCCCCTCCCCCGCCCCCGGATTTCCTCCGGGACTCACCGGATTTCCACCTCCATAGCTTCCGCCTCCATACTGTACCAACTGAAACCGGGGGGTGGAACTCCACGCCGGGTCCGTCCCCTCTGCACCGCGCCAGGAATGCGTGACGTGCATGGGCGTTTTACCTTCCAGCCGGTAGAGCTCCACCTCCGACACGGCGCCGCCCGCCGCCCCCGACCTGCTTCCCCGCTGTGCGTCGGATGCCGGGGAAGGGAACGGGGATGATTTCTTCTGGCGGGATTTGTCCCGAGGTGCATCTGCCAGCTGTGGATGCAAAACCTTTCCGTTTTCTCCGTCCACGGCCGTCCGCGGGGTTGCGGAAGTGACCTGTGCCTGGCGGCGCTCTTCAGCCGCAAGCTGCAGTCCCAGCATGGTAAAGGACGGGGTTGACAGCGGACGCCGGTAGTCCCCCGCCGGCTCCTCACGGCTCCCGGTGGCGCCGGACGGCGCTGGCGTCCGCTCCGTTTCAGCGCGTCTGATGTCCGGGGCCGGTGATGTTTCCGGGGACCGTCCGTCCGTCGCCACCCCTGCCGATGGCATTTGGGTGGCGGGGGTAGGCGACCCGACGGGTGTGGCACCCGCTGTTACGGGAGACGGAACGGCTTCCGTCCGCGGCAGCGCCGAAGTGGGGCTGGGCGGTGGCGGGTTGACCGGAGACGGCATTCGCGCCGGGGCCTGCCGGGGGGGCGGTTCCGGCGCTGACTCCCGTTCCGTCCCCGGTGAGGTGGTCCGGGCCTGATTGGCCGGCACGTCCGTCTTCCGGCGCTCGGCCGGCGGCAGCGGCGGCAGCAACTCCGGCTGGGTTGGTGGCAGCGGCTGCTGTTTGGGGTCTTCCTCCAGAAGGGGCGATGTCGGACGGCGGACCAGATTCGTGGCCAGCCCCTTTTCCGCCCGGATACCCCGGATACGGGCAATGTCATACTGCAGAATGATCCGGTGGTCGTTGTCTTCAATCCGGTCGACCGGCTCAAAGATGAGCGTGACAAACAGTCCCGAGATGAACTGCAGGGAATGCGCCGTCTGGGTGCGCATGGTCGGGTCAAAGTTCGGGCCCGGCCGGAAAACAACTGGGTCATTGGGCTTGTGGTCTTTGTCAATATCGACTTCGACGATGTTCTGGTTGCCCGGATGGACGGCATAGAGGGCATCGGCCAGCGGAAACTCCACCACGACCACACCGTTCGGGGCCAACCGGACCCGATGCGTGACGCTTTCCGAGGTCACCTGGACTTCCGGGGAGCGTCCCGTCCCCCCGGAGAGTCCCGGCGGGGTGGCGGAAGCCAGACGCACCCCACCGCCCGGTCTGGCCCGCTCTGCCCGCTCCTGTCCGGGTCCGTCCTCCGGGCCGCTTTCGGTGATCCGCTTCGCATTCCGTGTCCCCGGGGAACGCTCCCCGGTCTGCCTGGCTCTCCTCCGGACGGCGCGGCGGGACGGCTCGCGCCGCTCCCTTCCCCTGGCCGCCGCGCCCGCTGTTTCGGGGTTTCCGCTCCGCCCCAGCGTCTGCCGGGACAGGCCCGTCACCGGTGAAAACAGAAGCCAGCCCCCCAGCGCCAGTCCCAGCGCGCGGCGCCAGCCCGTCCGGGGAAAAGGCACGGAACCGCTGCTGACCGGACCGTGACGGCCAGTGATGCCGCCCATTCCCGGTTCTGGCTCCCCCTTCCCGCTGAACGGTTCCATTCTGATCACCCCCATGGTCATCATGTGAATGCTTTTCTGTTCTTTCATCGCAGCACCTGGTAACTGAACCCGACAATCTGGACTCCGGTCATCATGTTTTCCGGGCGGCGGCCCGCCGGGTCGTCAATGAGCCGGATGGTGAACTGAAGCTGACGTTTTTCCTGCACGGGGGAAGCGTTGACGATTTTGACGATGGACTGCTCCCCGGTAACCCGGAAGAGATAGTCGTCATCGGGGTCGGGAACGACCAGTGTTTCCTTCCAGGTGGCTTCCCAGCGTTCCTGGACTTCCGTTTCCACGACCCGCTCATTGATGAGGTACTGTGTGAAACGGACGTCGGCTCCGGGGGCGCACCACCTTACGAGCGCCAGCAGTTCGAGATTGCGTGCCGTACGGACCTTGCCATCCGCCGACCTGTCCACGATGGCCTGGGAAATCGTGCAGTAACGGCTGACCCACTGGGAAGCGGCATAGCGGCGTTCGGCAAAACCCGGGCGGTCAGCTCCGACGGACACGGTCAGGGGCTCTCCGACCTGATAGTTCCGGCCATTGATGCTTTCAAGATGTTCACTGCTGGCCACCAGGCTCCCGTCGGGCGCCCGGACGGTTTCACGGCGGATGACCACCGTCACCTGCTGTGGACGGCGAAAGACGGCCCAGGCGCTGACACCGATGAGCAGCATCACCAGTATCACCAGGATGCCGTTGCTGGCCGTCAGCCAGAGAATCTGCTGGGCGTCACCCGGATGTCGCCAGGTTCTCCAGGAAGTCATGGCTGCTCTCCATTCATCTGAAAGATATAGATGCTTCGCGCCGGACGGGGCTGCGGACGCTCCGTTGCCTGTTCATCCAGTTTTCCGCCTTCACCCGTGGCCACCACCGTTGCGGCGATGAGCCCCGCCGGACTCCGTCCGTCGGCAGACTCGATGTAAATCCTTCCAGCCCGGCGTGGCGCGGCGGCCACCGGCGGCGCCATCGGCGGCGGCAGGGATGGAAGGAGCATCCCACCCGGCTGACTGCCCGGCTGATAGCCGGAAGGTGGGGACAGGATAGCGGCCACATACTGCCGGGTCTCACGGTACGGTGGCAGGGGAAGCACCCGGCGGCCGGCATTGATGACCTTGTGTCCCACCCGCCGGGACTCCCCCCGCTGGTAGGCTTCCACGGCCACCGGACCGGCATTGTATGACGCCAGGGCTGACGGAATATGCCCCCGGAACCGCACGAGCATCTGCCGGAGGTAACGCGCGCCCCCCCGCAGGTTCTGTTCCGGGTCATAGGGATTGACGCCCAGGTGGCGTGCCGTTTCGGGCATTAACTGGGTCAGCCCGATGGCCCCCACTGGCGAACGGGCCCGCGGATTGAATCCGGACTCCTGGCGGATAAGACGCAGGAAGAGCCAGGCCGGGACGCCCTCCTCGCGGGCGACGGCCAGCGCCCGCTGCTGCCAGTAGTGCCGTTCGGCCTGCCGTTCGGTCTGCCGCCCCCCGGTTTTTCGCCGGTGTCCCGTCACCCCCGGACGGGACCTGGCGCCTACCGGACGGCGGCGCGGCGCCGGAGGTATCCCCCGCGTATCGGACGGGATATGTCCCAGTGTCCGGTTGGTGATCAGGGCCCCGGCATCCGGGCGGCCCAGCGGGGCCTCACCGCCGGGCCCGGCCGCCGCCGGGACATGGCCGAAAAGCAGTATCATGGCGGTGAGCACCAGTCCGGCCGAACTGAAAACACTCATGGGAAGACGCCGCGGTCGTCCTCTTGTCAGGTTCAGTTGCATGGCTGACTCCCTTCCTCTATCCGGTTACTGTGTGGTAACAAGCAAAAACTGCGCCAAAGTTTTCTCCACCATGTCACCCGCGCCGCATGAAAGCCACCCCGGAATCTGAACATGGGTGGGAACCGGACCTTTTCCGGTGAAATTCAGTCACCTTCGGCGGGATCAAAATCTTGTTTTGTGTCAGAAAAGAAATAGAATCCCAGTCACTCGTTTCTCAAATGAGCCACATTCTGCGGGTTCATCACCGGAAGCATTCAGCGGGGACAGATCATGAGTGAAACAATTACACCAGCCAACCTCTGGGGTGGATGGGAGCGTCTTGGGTATCTTCCCTTCAACACGCCACCCAATTTTTTTGAGAGCTGGCTCACCGCCTGCCAGACCCAGACCGGTTCTCCAACCGACATCTGGTACCGCCCCTGGGTCCAGGCTTTCTGTTACCATGCCCTGGGTTTGGACGATCAGGTTCGCAACCTGTGGCCGCAGATGGTCGCTGAAAAGGAACCGCCCTTTCTGGGCTGGCAGTTGCTGGTCCGGATTGCCCTGCGGCGGGGGCAGCCGGAGGAAGCGGTCTCCCTGGCCCTGCGGGGGCTGGCGCAGACCGAAAACTTCATCCCGGAAGACCTCTCGACCCTGCCGGTCGAATCCCCCCGCGCCTGGCCGCTGCTGTCCCTGCTGTTACAGGCGCTGCTCTATGCGGGTGAATCCGGGCGCGGACTGGAGATTCAGCAGCGGCTCCCCGACAAGCTCTGGGAATACACCCTGGCCGATGACATTGCCCTGGATATCTGTCTGGTCACCTTTCTGCTAGGGCAGCACCAGTCCTGTCTGGACCGGATGGTCGCCCTGACGGACACCCTGTACCAGCGGGCGCTGGGCTACCGGAGCGATCTGGTGCCGCTGGTCCTGCTGATGTACGCCGTGACGGACCTGTTGAGCGGGAATCTTTCAGGCGCAGCCGGACGCCTCGAACGGGCCTATGAGCACCGGCAGTCCCTGAACCTGCTGGGGCGGCAGTCCAGCCTGTCCTGGCTGGACGAGGCCCTGACCTATGGCTGGCGGCTGGTTTCCCCGTTCAGCAAGGCCCCCACCCATCTCCGGCACCTTCCGACGCTGACGTACATCACTTCGCTGTCCCGTCCGCTGCACCTTTTTTTCTTCATTCTGGACACCATGGGACGGATGTTCCGCCGGTTGCCGGTCGAGCGGCAGCCGACGCCGGAGGAAAGCCGGGCCCTTCCTTCCTGGCTGCGCTTTCTGGGGCGGCTGTCCGAAGCCGATCTTCCGGGCGCGTTACGGGGGTGGGAGTTGTGGTACCACACCTCCCAGCGCTCTGACCCGTCGCCGCTGGACCGCGCGCGGCTGGAAAGCTGGCTGGGGAACATGGGGGAACTCGGGCAGGCGCTTCGTCAGCAGATGCGCCACGCCTATCACACGCAGTCGGTTCAGGTCTGCCCCCAGATTGACTCCCAGCAGCTTTCCCCGGAACAACTGCTTCAGGTGGCGCGCCTGTCGCGCTCCTCGGCCTGGGTCCGCCAGGGGGGGGACCTGGCGCTCGTGCCTTCCTCCGACGAAACCCTCGATGTCTATCTGACCTGGGAACGCGAGCGGGAGCATCCGCCGGACTGGCTGGTCGTGGAAACCGCCAGTCAGGCCATGGGGGCCAACGGTGTGGCCCGGCTGCTGCTCGAGGCCTGGCAACTGCGTCAGCGGCTCAATCTGGCCGAGGATGAAATCCTGAACCTTTCCCGGCGTCTGGCGCCGGCCATCATCCAGCCCCCCAGCGGCGATGACGGTCCGCCGCTTCCTCTGACCATCCCCCTGCTGGGCGTCTCCGAGCCCATCCGCAAGCTTCGGGAGATGCTCCGGACGCTGCATGTCAATCAATCCATCCTGCCGGTGCTCATCATGGGCGAAACCGGCACCGGCAAAGAGGTCGTCGCCCGGGCCCTGCACGACGTCAGCCCCCGGGCCAAAAACCGGTTCCTGCCGCTCAACTGCGCCGGTTTTTCGCGTGAACTGCTGGCTTCCGAACTGTTCGGCCATGTCAAGGGGGCCTTTACCGGCGCGCATGAAAACCGCCTGGGAGCCATCCGGGAAGCCGAAAACGGAACCATCTTTCTGGATGAAATCGGGGAGATGCCGATTGAACAGCAACCGGTGCTTCTCCGCTGGCTGGAATCCGGCGAGGTCCGTCCGGTGGGCAGCTCGCAGAGCTATCGCTCCAATGCCCGGCTGATTGCGGCCACCAACCGCGATCTCGTGCAGATGGTGAAGGAAAAGCTATTCCGGGACGACCTGCTCGCCCGGCTCAGCGTGCTGGTCATCCGGCTGCCGCCGCTCCGGGAGCGTCCTGAAGACATTCCCATCCTGGCCAATTACTTCCTGGGCATACTGCGCAAGGGGGCGACCCTGACCCAGGCCTGTCTGGACTACCTGGTCAGTTACCGCTGGCCCGGCAATGTCCGTGAACTGCGCAGTGTCCTGCAGCGGACCGTGGCGCTGCTGCCGCCGGATGTGGAAGTCATTGACGTCGGTCACCTCCAGATGGACAAGCCGGTTTCCCGCCGCGGCCGCCGTCCTTCCGGGGAACTGTCTCCGGCGGCCTCCACCGGCGAAGCCGTCCCGGAGACGGAAACCTCCGAAGACCGCTGTCTCGTGGATTTGTCCTCCTATGTGGAGGAAGGCAACTATCGCGGGGGGATTGATGCGGCAGGCATGGCCATGCTGAACAAGGCCTTTCAGCGTTATGGGGTCTGGGAGCGGGCTTATCAGCACTTCCGCATCTCCCGGATTACCCTCATCCGGCTGCGCAAGCGTTTTCAGCAGTCGGAACAGGAGCGCCCGGCTCCACCCGATGAAAAAGCGTCCGGCTCCACTTCCGGACCACTGGTTTCTTCCGGGCCCCGCACCCGCCCGTCGAAGGGGAGGTCCCGGATGCGCGCACCCATTGGGGACCGGACACAGCCGCCCCAAAACGGATAGTCCGTCGCCCCTGTTCCGCTTCCACGGGAACGGCATGTGCCATCATTTCCGTGGTCTGTCCGGCGGCAACCAGGTCCCCCCGGGATGCCCCAGGGGTCCGGGTCTGCGCCCCGTCCGGTTTCGGGAAGGGAAGCCCCCATGTATCCGTCCGGACACAATATCGCTTACATGGCGCATAGAGACACAGCCCGCCGGGTTGTTTTTCCGGTTTTGTACTTGTGCCTTGATTTTGATACTCATATAATTAAAGGCCTTGTCATGACTGGTGTTCTTCCTTTTGGCCCGACTTTTGCCCGGCCATCCGGCCGCCAGTCTGTGTCCTCTTCCCATCCAGGTGGAGTTCAGGGTATGTCCGCTTTTTCACTCAGTCCCATTCGTCTGTGGCAGCATCTGTCCCGGTCCGATTCCCGTCCGGCGCTCAATGATCGCTACCGGTTCCTTCTGCCGCGGTCGGACATGCTCCGTTGCCGCTGTTTTCCGCTGCGTTTTGAAGGGAATGTGCTTTACGTGGCCACGGATTCCGCGCACGCCGCCGCCACCGAGGAACTGCTGTTGCGCCACAGCCAGGAGCCCAATTTCCAGCGACAGCTCGGAGTCCGCGGCCCCGTTGCCTACAAGGTGGAGATTTTCCGCCCGGAAGACATTGACACAGCCCTTCAGTCGGCTTTCAAGACGACCCCGACGACCCTGCAGATTGACTTCCAGCTGGCGCCCCTGCTGCCGATTGAGTATGCCCGGACCTACCGCATGCTGTTGTGCCGGGTGATTGGCACCCAGGTGGTGTTTGCGGTTGAGGGCGATGACGGGCGTAAACTGGCCGAGCAGCTCATTCACCATGGGGAACTGTCCCGGCAGCTGGCCCTGCGGTTGACAGGGAACGAGGATTTTGCCCAAAAGTTGCGGGTTTCCATCCAGATGGTTCCCACGGGGCTCATCGATGACTATTTCAAGCAGATTTACGGTCTGGATTTGACCGTCCGGGAAAAGCTGACGGAGGCGGCGGAAAACCTGCGGGAGACGGTGCGCGCCGGAGCCGCGGAGACGACGACGGCGCGCCTCGATCCGAATCCGCGCAATGACATCGAGACCATGCTCACTTCCGTGCTCGGGCGCCTCAAGGAAGAGAAGTTCTCCGACCTGCGGATTGCCTATGACTTTGATGCCCAGCGGATCGAGTTTTCGGCCCGGCAGAACGGACGCTATGAAACCATCGAGCGGGTGTCCCTGCCGAATGAAATTTTTGCCCGCCTGGCCCAGTGGATTTTCACGAATGCCGACATTGCCACCCCGCTCAGTGAGCCGGCCGACGGTTCGCTGACGTTTCGGCAGGTGCTTCTGCCCGGCTCGCGGCGGTATGAGGATGTGACGGTGCGGATGTCCTATCTTCCCCTGCTCGACCCGCGCCACCGCCATGCGCCATGCAACGGGCGGTTTTCGTTCCGGCTCATCAACGATGGGGACCATTTCATGGCGCTGGACCAGTTGGGTTATACGCCGGCGGAACTGGCCGACATGGGACAGATCATCCGCATCCGGAGCGGACTGGTGCTGCTGGTCGGAGAGATGGGAAGCGGGAAGTCGGCCACGGCCAATGCCCTGCTGGCGCGCAAGGCCGAGCAGGAGAGGGGCCTCGACTTCGTGTCGCTGGAGCGTCCCGTGGAATACCGCAATCCATTCATTTCGCAGGTGGAGTTACGGCCGGACGGCGCGGCCGAGGAGCGCACCTCCCCCCTGCGCTACCTGAAGACACTGGTGCGGCAGGGAACCAACGGTGTGTTTCTGGGTGAAATTGGCGAAGGTGAAATGGCCCAGATGGTCACCACGATGGCGCTGACGGGGGTTTATGTCGTCTCCACCTTTCATGCCACCTCGCCCTTTACGGCGCTGTACCGGCTATCCAAACCCCCGTTCAATGTTTCGGCGCTCGACCTGGCCACCATGATCGGGGCGGTGATTCACCAGTGTCTCGTTTCGGAGTCCTGCCCAACCTGTGCGGTACCCGATACGGAATGGCGGGACCGGCTCCGTCAGCTCGATCCCACGGGACAGACCCTCCAGCTCATTGAACGCTATCTGGAAACCCATGGGTGGGTGCAGGATGTGGACCAGGCCTACCACCGGGTGGCGGCCAGCTATGCGGAACAGCACTGGGACGAAATTCCACCCAAACTGCGCTATCAGGTCCTGGGCCGTCTGGAGCGTCCGACGGGCGACCCGGAAGCCTGTGCCCTGCAGTATCGCGCGCTCGGCGAGGTGGTTCTGCCGCGGGAGTCCTTCATCGACTGGCTGCAGAAGGAGAACATCCCCATCTGGCAGCCCACCTGTTCCCGCGGCGTGCTGCCCGATGGGACGCCCTGCCCGGATTGTGTGGGGAAAGGCAAAAAACCCGGCATCCGGGGGCGGATGGCCCTGCCGGAAATCTGGATACCGACGGAAAAGGAGCGGCTGATGATTGAGCGGGAGGGGCTTTCCCCCCTGGCCCTGCGGGATGAAGCCATGCGCCGGGGACACCGGACACGCTTCATGGCGGCCCTGGAGCGGATTGCCTCCGGGCGGCTTTCCCTGACGGCCATGATTGAGCAGATGGGAATTCCCTCGGAATCGGACCTTTTCCCGATCGGCGCAGCGCAGGCGGCCGCGAAAACCGGCGCCGGGTCCGCCGCGGCGGTTGCCGGACGGAGCGGAGAAACTTCGCATACGCCGGAATGGACGGCTGAAGATGACGACATCATTGACGCCGAAATTGTCACGGATGCCGCCTGAAAGCCGTCGTCAAAACCGTTGTCATCCGGTTGCCGGGCGCTTTCCTGCCCGGCACTTTTCTGCGCGTTTTTCCAGGCGCCGGAAGGCTCATCCCCTTCCGCCCTGCCCGCCCGGTTTCTTTTTTCCGGCTTCCATTTTCCCTGCTCTTTTTGCCATCTGGACAGCCTGGGGGCCGTTGGCTATAGTTGCCCTTCATTCTGCCTGTCCATCCGGTTTCGGCTCTGGTTATGGTTCCGGCTTCCGGAAAGCCGCACCGGGATTCCGGTCGGGATTTTCAGAAACCGCCTTCCTTTGTCCGTTGCATATTTCTGAGGAAAGGACCCGCGACAATGACTTCCCGGTGGTTTGATCTTCGGCGTTTTTCCCTCAACGGGGGAACCCTTTCGGCGACGGATTTCCAGGCGCTTCTGGCGGAAGCGCCACATTCCACCCAGCGTCAGACCCAACGCGCCCGCATTACCGCCAGCCGGTCCGAGCAAATTGCCTTTCTGCGGCGGCTGATTCTTTTCCTTGAAACGGGTCAGGGATTTCGTTCGTTTCTGGTGCGGGAATATGAAAATGCCACCCTTGCCCTTGACCGCCGGAAGTGGCAGGGACTGATCATGGATGGAACGCCGTTCAATCCCTTTTTCATTGCCGAACTCTTTGATCTGGTGACGGTTCACGGCTATTCCTTCTCGGAAGCCTGCCGCCAGTTTCCCCGGATGTTTTCCCCCCAGACGGTCAAGATTCTGGAGGTCTGCGAACGGACCGGGAATTTTGGCGGACGTTTTGACCAGAAAACCGGGCGGGTGGAACCTTCCGTTCTGGAGATTCACCTGCAATTCCTTGAGCGTCTGCTGAAGGTCCGGACCTCGCTGATTCAGAAGCTGATTCTGCCGGTGGCCACGCTTCTGGTGGCCATCGTGGTCATCCTGCTGTTCATCTGGAAGGTGATTCCCGTCATTGGTGAGTTATTGGCGTCACTGAACGTCGGGCTCAACCCCATGACGGCTTCCCTGCTGTATCTGGGCAGCTTCCTTGAACACTACTGGTGGCTGGTGCTGCTGCTTCTCGTCGGCGGCCCGCTGCTGTACCTCTGGCAGCGGCGGCGCTCACCCGCACTGCGGTTGCTGGAGAGCCGGTGCCTGCTGCGCATCCCGGTACTGAATCAGTATCTGGTGCAGTTAGCGGCCTATGAGTGGACTGGCGTCTTCATGTCGATGGTGGGG
>Ga0308407_1001212_pt1 | contig 14650 bp, 12 predicted proteins | sample HotsprSampleMSe2_FD_203476 | JGI IMG/M metagenome (GOLD analysis project Ga0308407, IMG submission 203476) | Hot spring phototrophic mat microbial communities from Mushroom Spring, Yellowstone National Park, Wyoming, United States - 20060911_MSe2 ...
AAGCGAGATACCAACCCACTATCTTTTTTAGAAATTGATAGTCAATTGAAGATTTATGAGCTTCAACTACTTGACGCACAATTTCATTTTCAATAATTTTTTCAGCGACCTTTTCTTTCAATGAAGGTTCGGCTTCTATTTGTTTGTGTCCACAATGTGAACAGAATTTTGAGTTGTCTGGAATTTGTGCTCCGCATTCTATACAATACATAGTCTTTTAATTTAGTTTGAATTTTATTGTCTGTTGTCTTATTGTTGCTGTGTCGTCCTAAGCTGACCGCTAACGTTTTGCAGCTACAAGAAGTTGGCGATTTCGAAGCACAAAACTGTCTGCTAGCACAAATGTTGATGCGAGGTAGAATGTTCAATTAACCACTGAACCGCCAATTTCTTAAACCCGCTGTTATAAGCCGTTTTTCTTTCTGCTCTCATTTTTAGTATCGTCTCGTTTCAACCCAAAATTCCCACTTGTAAACTTGATAAGGATCAAATGTCTGGTAACCTGATGTCGGTATTACACCTGGTGCTGTTGCGATATAATACTTTTTTCCCGGTGATATAGATATTGTTTCAGTAGAGTTTGGACTTAAATAAAAAGTCTCTCCGCCAACAACAAGTGTAATTTTATACGATGATTTATTTCTGATTATTACGTCCGAGTTGTAATTTGAAGTAGAGCCTGTGCTTTGAAATGCTCCGCTGTAATTAATATCAGCTTCTCCTGTCCACTTTACAAGGCTTTTACTTACCCAACCAATTTTACCTGTTTTGATGTCAATTGCTTTATAAAAACCGTTAGCGTTCTGTTTAGAAAAAATATAAAGTTGTGCCCCTGCTGGCAATTGTCTAATAACGCTACTACTTGTTGAAGGTGCTGTTCTGAAATTTGCTGATGAATGTGCCTTTGCCAAAAATGGTTCAAAACCAACATCGGTATCTTGGTCTGTCGAAATAATTGATGAATTGTCGTCATCGTCTTGATAAGTTTGAGTTTTTTGAACAGGTTGTTTTTTTGTCAAATATGCTTTTTTTACCCAACCCGTTTCTCCGTCATAACAAACTTCCCACCAACCGAGATTTCCAAAAAATGAATCTGTAACTCTTACTGCAACACCGCTTGGAATTTCACTAATTATAGCACTTTCTGTGCTCATACTTTGATAGAGGTTTACTTGTCGAGTGGTGTAATAAGTGGGTCCACTACCATAACATTTTTCCTTGTATAGGTAGTTGTAATTATTAAAGTCAATTTGTGCAAATGACGTTAAACTGCTTGTCAGCAAAATTAAAATTGTGAAGATTTTTTTCATTGTCTGTTGTTGTTTTGTTGTCGTCCTAAAATGGCTTATAACTCAATAATAAACGCAATATAATCTTTTTTATCAAAAAAACAAAAAATATAAAAAAATTATTATTTTGATTATCATTCACTTACAATAAAAAATGCGAAGTTGGTATTTTTTACTAAACAGATAAGTACATAAGTTATAACAATACAAAACACGAACATCTTTAAGATAAGTCGTCCAACGGGCTTTTTACTTTTCTTACCGACTCGTTACTTACCAAACTTTTTACCCAAGCGTTCTTTTCTGCACTACACTCAAAGTGCAAAAATATAACCTGTTTCTCTCTGTGTTGAGCTATTTCAAATCTAATATCATTCATAAGTGGTCTATTCTTTTAGATTTGGTAGTTCTACCACAAAAGTAGCACCTTTATCTTTTTAAGAAAAGAATTTTTTAGCTTAAAGAAAAGGTTTTAATTACGTCAAAAACTTACGTAAGTATATTTAAAAAAAGATATACTTTATGTAACTTCTTTTTCTGTTTTTCGTAACTACCAATAAAGGTAAAAGCAAACTTGCATTAAGGGATAATCAAATACGCGAATTTACTCGGAAAAATATTTTAAGTGCCTCAACAAAATTAAACGGACACTCTCATTGGTATAAAATGCTGATAGACAATTTTTTGTCTTGTCTCTTGTGTCTTGTCTCTTGTGTCCAATTACTTAAACAGGTGTGTATCTTAAACAACGCAAACAGGCGATTTTCTTTGGAAATTGTCTGTTTTTTGTTTTTCAAGTATTATCTTTATTTTGCCTTTCTTGCAACAAATTATAAGCTTTTTCGGCGGCGGCTTGCTCGGCTTTTTTCTTGTTTTGTCCCATACCTTTTCCAAGACTTTCCCCGTCTACCAACACTTCTACTGTGAAAACAGGTGTCCCTTTTTGGATTTTTTCATCAATCAACACAAATTCTATTTCTTTTCCTTCTTTTTGAGCATACTCTATGAGCAAACTCTTAAAATTGAGATTTGTACTAACGATTTTGTCGATATCCAAATGAGGTTGTAAAAGGCGTTTGAGGATAAATTTTCGGCAGAAAAAGAAATCTCTATCCAGAAAAACTGCTCCGATAAAAGCCTCCAAAGCATCACCAGCTATTGACTGATAATTTCTGTTGTGCTTCTGCCCCTCAAATTCTACTAAATTTGCCAACCCTATTTTACGAGAAAGATTATTGAGACTTTCTCTATTGACAATCCGAGAGCGAATTTCTGTCAAGAAGCCTTCGTCTCTGTAAGGATATTTTTTGTAGAGATATTCGGCAATAACTGCCCCCAGAACAGCATCTCCCAGATACTCTAATCTTTCGTTAGAAACTTTAAACTCTTGATGAGGGGTTTTGAGTGCAACGGAGCTATGCTTAAAGGCAAGTTGATAGAGTTGTAAATTCAAAGGCTTAGCCCCTGTCATCAGTTTGATGAAGGAGATAAGCCTTTTTTCTTCTTCGGTTTTTTTACTAAACAAATTCTTAAAAAAACGAAGTATCAGCATCAATTAGCCTTCAAACTTTTTAAATATAAGCGAAGTATTATGCCCCCCAAAGCCAAAATCATTGCTCAATACATACTTGATGGAGCGTTCTTGAGCCTGATTGGGTGTAAAGTTTAATTTGCTATCTAATTCAGCATCTAACTCGAACAAGTTGATAGTTGGTGGTACGATTTGGTGCTGAATAGCTAAAATACAGGCAACGGCTTCAACCGCACCTGTTGCCCCAAGCAGATGCCCTGTCATAGATTTGGTTGAACTGATATTGAGATTGTAGGAATGCTCTTTAAAAACACTTTGTATCGCCTTGATTTCTTGTGGGTCGCCTATGGGTGTTGAAGTGCCGTGTGTGTTGATGTAATCAATTTTATCGTAGCTGATACCTGCATCGGCAAGGGCATCTTCCATACAATAGATTACACCGATACCTTCGGGGTGTGGAGCTGTGATGTGAAAAGCATCAGACGAGAAACCAGCTCCTACCATTTCGGCATAAATTTTAGCACCACGTTTTTTAGCGTGTTCGTATTCTTCTAAAATCAGGCAAGCACCACCTTCTCCCAGGACAAAACCGTCTCGGTCTTTATCATAAGGACGCGAGGCTGTTTCGGGGCTATCGTTTCGTTCGGAAAGAGCTTTATTTGCATTAAAGCCACCTACACCTGCTTCGGTTATAGCCGCTTCTGAGCCACCTGTAAGGATTACATTCGCCTTGCCCCAACGAATGTAGTTGAAGGCATCAATAATTGCGTTGTTGGCAGAAGCACAAGCCGAAACAGTAGTATAATTAGGTCCCAGAAAGCCATATTTGATAGAAATATGCCCGGGAGCCAAATCTGCTATCATTTTAGGAATAAAAAAAGGATTGAAGCGAGGCGTACCATCACCTTTGGCAAAGTCAATCACTTCCATTTGTAAGGAACGCAAACCGCCAATACCTGAGCCCCAAATTACACCAACACGTCTTTTATCTAATTTTTCCATATCAAAGCCCGCATCTTGAATGGCTTGTTCGGCGACGGCAATGGCGTAATGTTGAAACAAGTCCATTTTACGAGCTTCTTTATGCTCTAAATAAAGTTTTATGTCAAAATCTTTCACTTCGCAAGCGAAGCGAGTTTTGAATTTGGAAGCATCAAAACGAGTAATAGGAGCAGCACCGCTGATGCCTTTGGAAAGTCCTTGCCAATAGGCTTCTACGGAGTTTCCGATGGGTGTTACTGCTCCCAATCCCGTAATTACCACTCTTCTTGGGTTCATTGTGCGGGGTTTTGAATTATTTTACGTTTGCTTCGAGGTAAGCGATAGCTTGCCCTACGGTAGTAATGGTTTCGGCTTGGTCGTCTGGAATTGAAACATTAAACTCTTTTTCAAACTCCATAATTAGCTCCACTTGGTCTAAGGAGTCAGCCCCTAAGTCATTGGTAAAACTTGCCTCGGGAGTAACTTCTGAAGGATCTACGCCTAATTTCTCCACGATGATACTTTTTACTTTTTCTGCAATTGTTGACATTCTATTCTTGGGTTTTGGTTCAACAGAACGCAAATAAATATAATTTCAACTCATTTGCCAAAAAAAAACAAAAAATTTATTAGTAAAATCCTATCAAAAACACTCAATTAACTTTTTTCAATAAAAAAATGGCTCTCCCAAATCTAATAGAAGTATTTTATTGTATCTTTACCCCCGAAAATTATTTTACAAGTAAGTTTTCACACCTTTGGCTACTAATGCCTTCTTTATACTTGCTATAAGCTATGTTGAATATAACTGAATTCAGAAAAAAAGCCCACATGTTAGTAGACTGGATGGCTGATTACTTAGAAAACGTTGAACACTACCCTACCAAATCGCAAGTACAGCCCCGTGAAATATACGAGCAAATCCCCGAACATATCCCTCAAAATGGCGAAAATTTTGAGGCTATCTGGCAAGATTTCCAAGAGATTATCCTCAAAGGCATCACGCATTGGCAAAGCCCTAATTTTTTCGCTTATTTTCCTGCTAATTCCAGCTACGAATCGGTACTTGCCGAAATGCTCACAGCTACGCTTGGCTCACAATGTATGATTTGGGAAACTTCACCTGCCGCCACCGAGTTAGAAGAAAAAATGATGAACTGGCTCAAAACAGCCTGCGGCTTGCCCGAAAACTGGTACGGAGTAATTCAAGATACAGCTTCTTCGGCTACGCTGTGTGCTTTGCTTTCGGCAAGAGAGAAAATGAGCCACTTCCAAATCAATCAGAAAGGTTTTGAAGGCTACACCAATTTAAGAATTTACGCCTCCGAACAAACCCATTCTTCCATAGAAAAAGCTACCAAAATTGCTGGTTTTGGCAAAGAAAATTTGGTGTATATTCCCACGAATGAAGATTTTTCTATCAATACCTCTGCCCTTGCCCAAGCCATTAAGCAAGATTTACAAGCAGGCAAAAAACCGCTTTGCGTAGTAGCAACCATTGGTACAACCAGTGCTACGGCTTTTGATAATATTGAGAAAATTGCCGAAATTACCCAAAAACACAATCTTTGGCTTCACGTCGACGCCGCTTATGCAGGTACAGCGATGCTCCTACCCGAATATCGCTATATGATAAAAGGCATCGAACGAGCCGATAGCTACGTATTCAACCCGCACAAGTGGATGTTTGTGAATTTTGATTGCTCGGCTTATTTCATAAAGGATAAAGAAACGCTCATACGTACCTTCGAGATTTTACCTGAATACCTGAAAACCCAAGCAGATAGCCAAGTCAATAACTATCGCGACTGGGGCATACCCTTAGGCAGGCGTTTCAGAGCCTTGAAACTCTGGTTTGTGATGCGAAGCTACGGCTTGCGTGGTTTGCAGAAAAAATTACGTGAGCATATCCAGCTTGCCCAAGACCTAAAACGTAAAATCTCACAACACCCTGATTTTGAAATTCTTGCTCCTGCACCGCTCAACCTGATTTGTTTTCGCTTCAAACCTGAAAACAAATCGGAAGAAGAACTCAACCAAATCAATGAAAAACTTTTGCATACGCTCAATGCCACTGGAAAAATCTATCTGAGCCATACCAAACTCAACGGCAAATACACTTTGCGTATGGTAATCGGGCAAACTTATGTACTACAAAAACACGTAGAAAAAGCTTGGGAACTTATACAAGAAATTGCAAAAAACCTTTGACATAGCACGAAAGACGAAGAAGTTAGCAAAAAGTTGATATTTATGAAACCAGATTACGCAAACGAAAAAGCCCTCCAAAATTTAATCAAAAATGCCCTTGCCGAAGATGTTGGCGATGGCGACCACTCCTCGCTGGCATCTGTTCCCGCTGATGCAAAAGGTAAAGCCCAACTTATCATCAAAGACGAAGGTATCTTGGCAGGAGTAGAACTGGCAGAAATGATTTTTGCTACCGTTGATAAAAAACTTCAAGTAGATGTAAAAATAAAAGATGGCGAAAAAGTGCAAAAAGGCGATATCGGACTTATCGTAACAGGCAAAGCACAATCTATTCTCAAAGCCGAACGCCTCGTATTGAACTGTATGCAACGTATGAGCGGCATTGCTACGTTCACCAACAAACTCAAACAAAAAATTGCTCATACCAAAGCAAAACTCTTAGACACACGCAAAACTACCCCCAATTTTCGTATCTGCGAGAAATGGGCGGTACTCATCGGAGGCGGACAAAACCACCGCTTCGGACTTTACGATATGATTATGCTCAAAGATAATCACATAGACTACGCAGGAGGCATCAGACAAGCCGTAGAAGCTACCAAAAAGTATTTGCAAGAAAACAACAAAAATTTACGCATAGAAGTTGAAACTCGCAACCTTCGCGAGGTAGAAGAAGCCTTAGCCGTTGGTGGTGTAGATATAATTATGCTTGACAATATGGATTTGGACACAATGCGTCAAGCCGTTGCCCTCATTGGCAATAAAGCCCAAACCGAAGCCTCGGGCGGCGTTACCGAAGAAACCATTACGGCAATAGCTCAATGTGGTGTAGATTTTATTTCCGTTGGAGCTTTAACGCACTCGGTACGCAGTTTAGACATCAGCCTCAAAGCTATGAAGTAGGTGGGAGAAAGGAGAAAAGAGAAAAGAGAAAAGAGAAAAGAGAAAAGAGAAAAGAGAAAAGAGTAAGGAGTAAGGAAAAAGGAGAAAATTAACAAGAGAACAATGCAAGTATTCAAATTCGGAGGGGCTTCGGTAAAAGATGCCGATGCCGTGAAAAATGTTGCCCATATCATCAAAAACTTTGGCGATACCAAACAACTTTTGGTAGTGGTTTCGGCTATGGGTAAAACTACGAACCATTTAGAAAAAATTTTCCAAAAATTCCTTGATAAACAAGACTGGAAAGAAGAATTAAGCTGTTTGTATGAATATCATTTCAGCATTTGCCAAAAACTTTTTCCCGAAAAACACATCGCTTTTAGTACATTAGACTATTATTTTCTGCAGTTAGAAGCGGCATTACTCAAAAAAGTGCAAGCCGATAAATTTGACGAAAGTTACGACCAAGTCATCAGTTTCGGTGAGCTAATTTCAACGCAAATTGTAAGCCAATATTTGCTTTCTGAAAATATTGAAAACGAATGGATTGATGCACGCAATTTCATCAAAACCGATACCACTTGGCAAGAAGCCAAAGTAGATTTGGACTGGACTACCCAACTCGTAAAAAGAGAACTCTTACCCATTCTCAACGAAAAAATTATTGTTACACAAGGTTTTTTAGGTGGCACTTTGGGAAACAAAACTACTACGCTGGGGCGTGAAGGCTCTGATTATTCGGCTTCTATTTTTGCCTATTCGCTTGATGCTCAAAAAGTTACGATTTGGAAAGATGTAGCAGGCGTACTCAATGCCGACCCAAAAAAAATTGCCGATACCCAACTCTACGAAACGCTCTCCTACCGAGAAGCCGCCGAAATGACCTTCTACGGAGCAAACGTAATTCACCCAAAAACTATCAAACCCCTTGCAAACAAAAATATTCCTTTGTACGTAAAATCTTTCTTAGAACCACACAAAGAAGGCACTTGTATTGATGGCATTGCCAGTCCGCAGGAAACACCTACTATTATTTTTAAGCCTAATCAAGTGCTTCTGCATTTTCTTGTGAGGGATTTGGCTTTTATTACCGAAGAAAACCTAAGTAAAATTTTGCATACTTTTACGCAATGTAATGCCAAAATCAATCTTATGCAGAGTTCGGCAGTTTCGCTAAGTATTTGCACCGATTTCAAGGAAGAAAAAATAAAAAAAATCACACAATCTTTGGTAGATGAATTTGAGATTAGACAAGAAACAGCCTTACAAGTGCTTACGGTGCTTTATTACAAAGAAAACGAATTGCAGGCACTGCTCAAAAATTATGAAAAAATATTGGAACAAAAAACCCGCCAATATTACCGAGCAGTGGTAAAAGAATGAAGCAAAAAGTTTATTGTTTTTCGGCTAAAAGATTTTTGAGTTCTCTTTCAAGTTCTTCGATGCGTTTTTTATCTTGTCTTTGTCGCTCAAAGAGGGTAGCCATAATTCTCTGGTTTTCGGCTTCGGCGAGTTTGGCTTCTGTGATGTCTTTGGCAAAAACCGAGACACCTATTACCTCGCCTTGCTCGTTGAAAATAGGATTGAAAGAATGTTCGCGATACTGAATTTTTTTGTTTCCTAAGTCTCTTTTGATAACTTTTTCAAAACGTTCGCCTGCTAAGGCTCTATCGTAATACTTTTTCCATTCTTCGTGCAGATGTTCAGGAATAGTAGTGAAAATATTATCTCCTTCTTTAAAATTATACTCTTTTCGTCTTTTTTTGAAAGTTTCATTAAATACCAAAAGGTTGTAGTTCTTGTCAATCGCCATAATGGAGTCTTCGGTGTTATTGATGAGCGATTGGAGATTAGCTTCTTTGATTTTAAGTTCCATTTGGGCGGTGCGTTCTTGTGTAATGTCAGAAATAAATACAGATGCTCCCACTACGCGTTGTCTTTCGTTGTAGATTGGGTTGTAAAGGATTTTGTAATAATACGTAACGCCCCTAATAACCACGTCGGCTTCGGTAACGAAACGCTCCCCCGAAAGTACCCGTTGAAATTCTTTATTCATTTGCTCCCACGTTCTTCCGGGAAAGGCATCTTCTATGGTTCTACCTACATCTAAATACACTCCTATGGACTCGTAAAGATTTTTCATAGCTTTGTTGATAACCGTAATTTTTAGCTTATGGTTAAAAGCCATAATCGCATCGGAGGCGTTATCGAGCAAGGCACGCATATTACCTTCTTTTTCGGCAAGGTCTCTTTGGTTGCGTTGCATTTCTTCTTGGGTGGCTTGCAGTTCTTCTATATTTTGGCGAAGCTCTTCTTCTTGCTCACGCATACGTTGCGTAATTCTTTGCGACTCTTCCAAGAGTATTTTGGTTCTTCGGTTTACTTTGGTACTTGCAAACGTAGAAGCAACACTATCGGCAATTTGCTTAATAAACTCTTGCTTGTATTCTTCAAATTCGTGAAAAGAGGCTATTTCTAAAACTCCCTGCACTTCTTCATTTACTTTCAGAGGAACGATAAAGATAAATCTCGGATTTGCCCCACCCAAGCCTGTACGGATTTCAATATAGTCGTTAGGAACTTCGCTTAGATAGATAGGCAAACCTTCTACCCAAGCTCTTCCTACCAAACCTTGCCCACGCATTACTTTTTTCTCTATGAATTTCTTTTTGTTATAGGCATAAGCCGAAATAAGCTCTAAGAAAGGTTCTTGGTCGGTTGTTTCATCATTTACGATAAATATTCCTCCCTGATTAGCACCTACATATTTTACTAACTCACCAATCAGTTGTTGGGAGAGTTTTTCCAAATCATTACTTTCTCTACGCAAAATTTCGCTAAATTTAGCAAGACCTGCATTTCGCCAGGTACGTATTTCTTCTTCTTTTGAGACCTGTAAAAGTCCTTCACGCATTTGAGCAATAGCCTCTCCAAAATCTCCTTTTCCACCAAATATATCACCAAGCACCTCAAATCTGCCTTCTTGTACATTCAGAGCAAATTTTTTGAGGTTTTGTAAATTTTTGGATAGAATATTAAGATTTTTTGTGATAGGGTCTAACTCTATTACATCGGTAGTAATAGGAGGAGGCAAATTTCCTTCGGCTAAATATTCCGTCTGCTTATTTATTTTTTCTATATTTTGCATAATGTACCTATTCAGCAAAAACACCAAAGAGGTGAGCAATACCGCCGCTATCAAGAAAGCTGAAATTTGTAAGGCAGTAAATAGATTATTTTCGGTGTTGATATCAGTGCTTAAATTCGCAGTAGCTTTGTTGTTGTAGCTGAGAAGTTGCTCAAAATATACGTTCAATTCTTTTTGTATTCTTGTGATTTCATTGGTAAGCAGGAAAGCTAATTTATCGTTGTAGATAGTAACAGCTCTGTTGGAACGTACCAAACCCGTTGTATCTGTGTAGTCTTGCTTATCGGAAAGGTAGAGAGGGGCTCTATTTTCTTCGTTATTGATGCTGGTAGCCTCTTTAATCAATTTGTTCAGTCTATCAACTCTATCGGTAATCGCCTCGTAGGTAACAAGCAACTCAGGTTCGCTACGTTTGCTTATTACCAATTTTAGTGAGTCGTAATAGACGAGTGCCTTTTTTTGCCACATATCATTGATTTCCTCATTGATACGTCTGCTTATTTGTTGGTTGTTGGCATACACGCTGGTTTGCAGAGCCGATATGGTCTGATTGATATGCTGAAAGCACGCAAAAGCATATACTTTCACGGGTTGATATACCGTAGCGATTGCCTCATTCTGGCGAGTAATCTGTACCATTCTTCCAATAAGCAAGTAGGCGAAAGCAATCATCAGCAAACCTACAAACACAATGCTTAGAATAATACGATTACGAAACGAGTTTAAGTTTATCTTGAAAAAACGAAGGAAGCGAGCAATTACAGCAAGCATAAAAGCAAATTAGATTTTATGAGAAAATTTTAAAGGCTAAATATAGAAAATACAAGCGAAAATGAAAAAAAATAACAAAAAATTCCCTTATTTGCTTTTATAAGTAGTTCCACAAAATTAAAAGGACACTTTTACTGAGGCAAAATACTGATAGACAATTTTTTGTCTTGTCTCTTGCCTCTTGTCTCTTGTGTCTAATCACTTAAAATAATTTTGGTAAATGGAAAAATCTTTCTAAAATACAAAAAATTAGCAACAATGGAGCAATTCTTTTTTTGGCTAAAAATAGGTTTTCACCATATTGTAGGTATTGATGCCCAAGACCATATCTTGTTTTTGGTGGCTCTTTGTGCCGCTTATACGTGGGCAGAGTGGAAAAAAATACTGCTATTGGCTACTGCCTTTACACTCGGGCATTCTATTACCTTGGCTTTGGTTACGCTCAAAGTGCTTCGTATTGATGTAGATTTAGTTGAAAATTGGCTCATACCTATAAGTATAATCGTTACAGCTCTGCTGAATATGCGTCCTAAGGCAAGTATAAAAATGTGGTTAAATTACACGGTAGCTTGTTTTTTCGGTTTAGTTCATGGGGGGGCTTTTTCCAATCAACTCTCAGCATTGCTCACAAGCAATCGTGAGGAATGGTTTGGTACGGCAAAACAATCTTCGGAAAGTATCGTTTTGCCACTTTTTGCCTTCAATGTAGGCATTGAACTGGGACAAATAGTGATTATACTTTGCCTTTTGACTATGACTTTTATATCTATCAATATTTTTCGTACCAAACCATTCACTTGGACAACCTTCCTTTCGGGCATTGCCTTTGGTGTGGCAGTCAGTATTATGTTGAGTAGAAATATCTAAGCCAAAAATCCTCCTTCGGAAAGGATTTGGATAGAAAGTTATATTTTCAAATCGCTAAAAACCGAACCACCTGTTTTTTCTTCTTTTGCTACACTTGTTGTATTGGTTAGAGAGTTTGTTTTATCTTCTTTTGGAGTTTCTATTTTTCCCATCATTTTTTTGATTTGCTCAACATCTCCCATTTGGCATTTTCCATTGAAGATAGCTCCTGCTTCTACCACCATTTTGGTAGTGAGTATATCGCCATGAATAATCGCTGTTGATTTTAGCACAAGTAATTCTGCTATTTCCAAAGAGCCTTTCACTTCGCCTTCAATTTCTGCATTTTGAGCCGTGATAGAACCTTCAACCACCGAAGCATTACCCGTAACCACTTTGGATTTGCTACGAATATCGCCGATGAATTTGCCATCAACTCTTACATTCCCAAAGGTATCGATGTTTCCTTGCAAAGTTGCTCCTTTACCGATATTGGTACTTGCATTGGAAATTTTATCTACATCCTGCTGTTTGCTGTTACTATCTTTCGGGGTACTTCCTCCAAATATTGATGCCATAAATCAGAATTTATTAGGTTAGTGAATGATAATACGCTGACTATTAAGCTGTTAGATTTTTTAGCTAATGATTGTATTTCAAAGAATTACAAATTTTTTTGTGTATAGAAAACGAAAGCAATATACAAAAAATTATCAGAAAGAAATAAACTTTTCGGGATTTATTGCATTTCCTTTGTACCAAATTTCAAAATGCAGATGCGGACCTGATGACAGCCTGCCTGTATTGCCAATAATAGCTATCACGTCACCTGCTCTTACAAAATCGCCTTGTTTTTTGAGTAAGGCGGCATTATGCTTGTAAAAACTAACGATATTACCTTGATGCTGTATGCCTATCACGTTGCCTGTATCTTCTGTCCAAGAAGCAAAAACGACGGTGCCGTCGGCTATGGCTTTTATCGGCTCGTTAGCTTGAGCAACTAAATCAACCCCCAGATGCTTGGTTTTAGCATCAAATTTTTCTGTAACAATACCTTTTATAGGTGGAAAAAAAGAAATATCTTGCAAATTGGCATCTGTATTCTTGTTGCCATTAGCCTCGTTCAGACTGATATTCATTGCTTCATATTCTTTCCGTAAGTTTAGGTCGGCAGGAGTGATGTAATCTTTAATTGTATCTGTTTGAATAATAGCATTTCTTGCAATTTTAGAGGTATCTTGTCTGAAATCTTTTACATCACCTTCCATTACTTTTCTGAAATTTTCGTAATAACGCTGATATTGGTCTGTTACTTCTGTCAAAGAGTCAACTGTAGTAGATAAAACCAACACCTTTTTTTTCAGTTCTATTTCTTGGGTACTAGATTTTTGTTCTACTCTACCTGTTGCCTTACCTATCCACCAGCCAAGAAGCAAAAAAGCTATCAAGATAGGCGTAATCCATACTAAGGCTTTTGCGTGGCTATACGAAAAACTGTGTTTTTCTTCAAAATTCTCTTCATCTCGCACCAATATTTCATAACGGTGCGTAAGCCAAGATGATAAGGTTTCTTTGATTTTCATAGCCGCAATCTATGAAGTTTTACAAAATTTTTATACTTTTTGTTGTACAAAAATACTTGCTTTTACGTTTTTCTGTATTATTTTTGTAAAAAATGCCTTAGAATTTTATAGATAAGAAAGCAAAAAGAAAATAAACCATCAATTATCCCAAAAATCAATCAGTTATGCAATATGATGTAATCGTAATCGGCTCGGGACCTGGAGGATACGTTGCCGCTATTCGTGCCGCTCAATTGGGCTTGAAAACAGCCCTGATAGAAAAATACCATACACTCGGAGGTACTTGCCTCAACGTAGGTTGCATTCCTTCAAAAGCACTTTTAGACTCTTCCGAACACTACTACAACGCTAAGCATACCTTCGCCCAACACGGCATCAAAATCAAAGGTTTAGAAATAGATTTCAAGCAAATGATACAGCGAAAAGCCGATGTCGTCAAAACCACCTGCGATGGCGTTAAATTCTTGATGGATAAAAATAAAATTACGGTCTTTACAGGAGTTGGTTCTTTTGTAGATAAAAATACTATCAAAATCACCAAAGCCGATGGCACAAGCGAACAAATCACAGGTAAAAACATCATCATCGCCACAGGCTCAAAACCTGCCACTTTGCCAAATGTTACCATTGACAAAAAACGCATCATCACCTCTACCGAAGCGTTGAGTTTAGAAAAACAACCTAAGTCAATGATTGTCATCGGGGCAGGCGTCATAGGGGCTGAACTCGGCTCGGTCTATGCTCGGATAGGCACGAAAGTAACAATGATTGAGTATGCCTCCTCAATGATACCCACTATGGACAGCACAATGGGCAAAGAACTTTTCAAAGCTACCAAAAAGTTGGGGATTGATTTTTACTTCAATCATAAAGTTACTTCTGTTGAAAACACAGGCAAAGAAGTTGTCGTAAAAGCCGATAACGCCAAAGGCGAAAGCCAAGAATTTAGAGCCGAATACTGCCTGATTTCTATTGGCAGAAAACCCTATACCGAAGGTCTGGGTTTAGAAAATATTGGTTTAAAAACTGATGAAAGAGGCAGAATTCCTGTGGATAAACATTTAGAAACAGCCGTAAAAGGCGTTTATGCGATTGGCGATGTAGTGGCAGGAGCCATGCTTGCTCATAAAGCCGAAGAAGAAGGAATTTTTGTAGCTGAAACCATCGCAGGGCAGAAGCCGCATATCAATTACTTGCTCATTCCGAATGTAGTTTATACTTGGCCCGAAGTGGCTGGCGTTGGTTACACCGAAGAAGAACTCAAACAAAAAGGTATTCCTTACAAAGTAGGGCAGTTTCCGTACCGAGCCTTAGGCAGAGCCAGAGCCAGTATGGATATCGACGGTCTTGTAAAAGTGCTTGCCCACAAAGATACTGACGAGATTTTGGGGATGCACATCATAGGGGC
>Ga0308407_1001216_pt1 | contig 14603 bp, 12 predicted proteins | sample HotsprSampleMSe2_FD_203476 | JGI IMG/M metagenome (GOLD analysis project Ga0308407, IMG submission 203476) | Hot spring phototrophic mat microbial communities from Mushroom Spring, Yellowstone National Park, Wyoming, United States - 20060911_MSe2 ...
GGCTGCCAGCTCCAGCAGCCCCGCGTTCACCTGACGCTGTTCGGGCAGCCCGTGGTCTTGCAACTCGATGTAGAAGTTCTCCCTGCCGAAGATGTCCAGATACTCTTCGGTGAGGCGACAGGCGCGGTCGAAGTCGCCCTTGAGTAGCGCGTCGGGGATCTCGCCCGCCAGACACGACGAGGTGGCGATCAGCCCCTCGGCGTGCTGGCGCAGGATGTGCTTATCCACGCGCGGCTTGTAGTAAAACCCTTCCAGATTCGCAATCGTGCTGAGGCGCAGCAGGTTGCGGTAGCCCGTCTCGTCTTTTGCCAGCAGCAGCAGGTGGTAACTGTTCTGGTCTTGCTTGGTTCTGTCTTTGATGGTGCGCGGCGCAAGGTAGACCTCGCAGCCGATGATGGGCTTGATGCCTGCGGCTTGGCAGGCGTTATAGAAGTCGATGGCGCCGTACAGCACCCCGTGGTCGGAGATGGCGACAGCGGGCATGTCGTAGTCTGCCACGCGCTTGACCAACTCTTTGATGCGCGTCGCCCCGTCTAATAAGCTAAACTCTGTGTGCAAATGTAGGTGTACGAACCCAGCGTCCATGCGTTACCTCCCAAGATGTTGGGGGTAGGGTTCGACGACGCGCGGGGGGATTCCTGCCGTTTTGGGGCGGGGAAATGCGCTCACGCAGCTACTCGACCCCCGCAATTCCAAGAATCTCCTCGACCGGCTAATAGGTGGTTGGATTAAGGGTTCCCGTGCCGACGAAAGTGATGAGTGTTATCGTTTACATCTCCGAGACAAGCGCAACCCAGCCCAGTGGGGCGAAAGGCTGGTCATCTCGATAAGCTAATCGGCGCGTTTTGGGGAACACCGCCGAGTCGGAGCGCCCCAATCTGTAAGTCTGGCGGATTTCCCAATCCTCATTATCCAACCCTTCCGTAAGCGGGTTGGTGACGGTCTTCATCTCCCAGCCGCCGCCCCAGCCGATGTTTAGGAGGAAGCCACTTTGCGCCTTTATCTGCTGGAGCCGACTCCCCAGCCCCTTGTAAAACTGAGCGATAACGGGTAAGCCGTAATCTTCGTAAAACTCGCCTTCGTGGTCAATAATCTCGGAGGCGCGTTCGTTGCAGGCATCGACAAACTCGTACAGAATCTCCACCTGGCTATCGTTGAAACCGAGTGCGCGACGATAACTCCCTTCCAGTAGCCGCTCGTCGATTCGGAGGGTGAGGCGCGTCTGCACGCCTGCAGACAGCCACTCCAAGAACATCTTATACTCTTCACCTCCTGCGCGTTTCTGCACGAGTTGCCCATTCCGCAGGGTATGCACCCACGCCAGCCCGATGTGCGCTTGCTCAGGGTCTATCGGCTCCGAGTCGCTGATGTGCAACGCGCGCAGCAGGTCGTAGTTCGATTCGTTGGCGCGGTTGGGGACTTTGCCCACAAGCAGACTGCGTTCGAGAGTGTTCCGCGCCACATACCGCCGATCAGAAGGTTTACCATGCTGATTTTGAACAGCCTGCCGTGCCCGTTGCTGGCGTTTTTGGCGCGGTTCGCCTGTCAGCAGACTTTCCAAGACAGCGGTGCGTATGGCGCCTTTGAGCGTGCTGCCAGGAATGTATGGTCGCCAGAATGGGTCGCGGATGCAGGCGCGGATTTTGGTGCTGTCGGGGTTCTGGACGCAGGCAACGCTGGATGAGGCGACCTCTTGAGGATTGATGCCGCGTTGCCGCAGCCAGCTTGCCCAGTTGAACCCCTGCTGCATCATCGCGTTCGCCAAGTTGGTCAGGTCCTCCTTACTGCGCTCCAGCACCTTCTTGAGGTCAATCAGATACCAGCGTCCGTTCTGGAAAACGCCATCGAACGCGCCGTACTCTTGCCCACTGCCGATATGGAGCGGGCTAAGCGTCTCCAGCCGATAGGTTCGGGTCGCCATCGCTATTTCACCCCCACGGGAAATGCGTAGCCGTAGCGGTAGGCGGGATGGGGCGACATCTCAGGCGCGAGGTCTACCAGTTGTCCGATTCGGAACTCTGGCGGATGGGCGATTACCGAGCCTTCGCGTACCATCCAGACCTCCTTGCGCCGCAGGTTGTTGACGGCAGGCGAGCCGAGCCAGCCGCGCTTGAGCGTGAGTTCATACGCCGAGCCATCCGCGCGCAGCCAGTCGCGTTGCTCCTGAGTGGCAGGCACCCACGGCGAAAGGGTAATAAACGCGCGTGGGTTGGAAGGCTCTCGCAGAGTCCACTCGCTTCGCTCGAAGCAGAACAGCCCGCGCCCTGTATTCCGTTCACCGCCCAGACCTGTGTCGCCCAGCACGCGCAGACACGCCTCGAACTGCTTCTGGAAGCGCACCTCGCCGAACTGCACCGCGAACCACAGCCCGCAGCCGCTTGAAAAATGCACCTCGCCAAAGTGCCAAATCTGCGAGGCGTTCGAGACGCGATCCAGAGTCACACGCGGTACCACTGCCGTTCGGTAGACACGCAAATCGTCTGCCTCGTAATCCCAGAACTGTTGCAGGGCTTGCCACTCATCTGGGTGAATGAGGACTGCGCCGTCCTGGAGCAGCAGCTGACGCGCACCGTTGGGCATATTGTTTGCTGGCTCCAGCGCAATCGGCTCGCCGTTGAGGTACGCTTGAAACACGCGCTCAGAGACCCAGCGGATGCTCTTCCAGCGTTTGGCGAAGTCGGGGTTGCTGTCGGGCGGGCGCAGGGGCTTGGGGTAGAAGCGCACTTCGCCTGCGAAGGGGAACGCCGAGATCAGGAAGAACGGCTCGCGCCCCGAATCGCCATACCGCGTTAGTAGGTCGTCGGTGAGCGACTGTACCCCATACAGCAGGCTCCACATCGTGCAGAGCGCGCTGAAGAGTGTGTCGGCGGGCACATAGTCGCGCGTCTGCTCCTGCCCAATCCCGCGCTCGCCGATATGCAACGGCGAGCGAAAGCGCAGCATGTAGACAACCGTGCCTTGCATTATCCACCCTGCAAGTGCTGCTTTACCTTGTCAATCAGCGTCTTGATGCCTTGCTGATCGCGCAGATCAAGCTGGTCGGCGAGTACGATGGGGCCGCCTTCGCCGAGATAGTATTTCAGCGGGCGCAGTTCGACCTTCAGGTTCTCGAAGGCGATTTTGCCTGCGCCGCGCGAGCCGTAGCCGCCCAGGTAGTCGTCTTCCAGCAGGCGCATGCCTTCGAAGACCACTGCAAGCCAGTCGGCATCTTGTTGCCAGTGCCCCCCGTTCAAGCGGTAGAGCGTGTAAATCATCTCGAACGGTTCGAAGCGTGCGCCTGCAGGCACGCGCTCGTTCTGGCGGGGTACCGCCGCGGAGGTGATGCGGTCGATGGACGCTTCCCACTTGACCTCGCTGTAGGGCAGGTCGGTGTCGGCGGTTTCCAGCTCGGCGCGTGACTCCGCTGTAAGCCCCACATCACGCACCACCAGTCGGGTTGGCTTGAAGGTGCCCCATTCGCCCCTTCGGTCTGCCTGCTCGCCTTGTGCGACGCCTCGTTCCCGCTCGCCCGGCGAGATACCAAACACATGGCAGATAGCGCACTGCTGATAGCTCTCCTCCTTGTAGCATTCGTGGAGGCGTACATCCTGTACCTTCTTGTTGAGAGGCAGGTCATACGCGCGTTCGAGCAGGGCGCGAATCTTGCCGCGTAGGGAAGAGCCGGGAATGTACGGCTCGCGCGTGACGGGGTGGCGGATGATGGGATTGTCCACACCGCCGATGTCCAGCCCGGCTGCCGCACCGCCAATATGCAAGCCCGTCACCAAGCGAATGCCACCTGTAATCACTACTTTGCCCATCATCTGGATGCTGGTTGGCATGTTTATCTCCCTCCTGCCGCCTTGTGATAGGCGAGAATAGCTTCGAACAGGTCTACAAACCGAGAGAATTTAGAGGCGTCGCTCTCTACCGCGTCGATAGCGTGTGATAGCACCCGTGCGAGCGTTTCCGCGCCCCTACCACTGGCGCGAGCGGCAGCATACGCCATCTTCGGTTTGAGCATCATCAACTCGTGCTTCCAGTCTGACCCCTTACGCGTCTCCATCTCCATCCGCTTGACCAAGCCGAAGATGTTGCGGATTTGGTTGGTGGTCAATCCCTCATTTTTGACCCTTCTGCCAACTTGCTCTGCCAGTTCGACAAGGGCGCGTCCGCCTTCACGAATGGCACGATGGATTTGCTCAGGGGAATATGACCCTCCTGACTGTGGTCTCTCCTGTGGTCTATTCTGCTGCTGACTCATCGTCTATCCCTCCTTACTGCTGCGTGTGTGGAGTTCTGCCCAGCGGGCGATGACATGCAGATGCTCGATTAGCCCGCTGTTGTGGTTGCAGAGTTGGTCGCGGAACGCGAGGATATCGGCGTGCCGCTCCTTTTGTCGCTCGGCGAAGCGTGTGAGGTGGTAGATCCCGCGCCACAGCCAGCAGGCGTAGAAAGTGAGGTCGGTTTGGTTTTGAGCGGCTGTACGCACCTGCTTGCGTACATAGGCGGCGTTGCGCTGGTAGAGCGCGGCGATGCGTGCCAGACGGGTGATGAACGCGCGGGGCACCGAAGGTTTACCATCCGTGCCTTGCACCATCTGACACACCTGTTCGAACGCTTGGAACACGCGCTCGAACTCGCCCCAGCCCATCGGCGTCTGCAGGAAGCTGATAGCGTCCTTCTCGCGCGGCTTGCCGTTAGCAAACCAGCAGTGCATTTTCGCTTGCTCATCCAGCGCGGCGCGTGCGGTTTCCGCCAGCTGGTAAAGCGGCGTGTTCGGATGGCTGATGGCGATGCCTGCCGAAAGCGTGACATGGTCCGCGCCTACCAGTTGCCGAAAGGCGTTTCGGATGCGGCGTGCCAATTCGGGCAGGACGCTCCACGCGCCCACCACAAAGAGGTCGTCGCCGCCCGCGTACAGCAGGTACAGCTGCTGCTTCTGGGCATACGGGGCGCACAGGTGGGCGACATAGCCCTCGAAGAAGAGGCGCATCGTGCGGCTGAGTGTCGCCATGCGACTGAGCGTGGCTTTCGGCTGGAGACCTTGCGCAAAAAGCTTGCCCAGCGAGTCGACATCCATTCGCAGCACGCCCAGCCATGGCGCCCCGACGCCCTGCTCGGCAATCTCTTCGAAGTCGGGCAGGCGGTCTTCAATCGGCGCGGGGGTCGCCGTCGCCAGCGGGCGGAATACATAACTCCACCCCTCGCGACGGCGCGCGGGGATAAACCCGTTCGGTGTGAAGCTCACCTGAAGTGCGGGGGCTGGCACATCTGGAACTAGCTGACTTTGTTCCACAATATGCACTCGCCAGCCGAATGCTTGGAGCGCCTCTTCCCACTTCGCGTTTTGAGGTGGATCCGTTGGGTCTACCTGTTGAATCACCAGCGCAGCAGGACGACGCATCTGCTTGCCCAGATCCTCAAACGAGAGGCAGCGACCGCACTTGCGAATGCCGTCGTCGACGCGCCCGCCCACATACGCGCCGTAGCACACCTGACACAGCGATTCGGCGTCCGTGGCGCGCTGTGCAGGCGTGAACAGCCGCTGCAGGTCGCTGTCGGGCAGCTCCGCCCAGAGTTTTTGCTTACGCTGCCCAATCCTCGCCGTCAACCCGCCCCACTTGGCGCTGATGTCGCTGGAGTTCAACAAATCGGCGGTGGTGAGTGGCACCCACTCCAGCAGCACGCGCAGGTCGCCCTGGAACGCCTGCAGCAGTTTCTGGCTGATAATGGCGCTCAGGCGTTGCAAATCGCCTGCCTGGTTGTAGGGCGCGAGCAAGTAGAAGTGCCCCCCGCTGGCAAGCAGCAGGCACACGGGCGGCAGCTCCAGTTGGCGCAGCACGAAATCGGCAATCGCTTCGGTCAGCAGCTGCAGGAAGGCGGAACGCCCCTTCAGCCCGCTGGCAACGCCGCCCCGCCCCATCAGATACAGAAAGTCCTGAATGCCCGACAGGTCGCCCTTCACCAGTAATAGAATCGGCTCCGTGTAGGCTTCTGGCTGCTGCTACGCCTGCTCCAGCGCATGGGGCAATAGTTGCTTGTCGAGGCAGGCGGCGATCGCTGCTGTCACGCGCAGGTGGTCATATAGCGACACATCGGGCACGGTGCGCTCGTCTTCGCGTTCCCACGGAGTGGCAGAAGGGATAAAGGAAGTGTATTTCTCCAGCAGCGCCAAAATCGTGCGAAAATCCGCTTCGGTGTAAGTTCGGTTGTTGGTGAACGCTGCCCACTCCTGCTGGAACGCCTCCCACAGCGGTTTGTAAGGGTTGTCGCCTGCGGGCGCCAGCGATTGCTGTGGCAGCCTGGTGGGGTCGAAAGCCAGCGTTTGTGCGCTCTCCAAGAGGCTGGGTCTAACATGGCGTGCGGGGATTCGTTCGGCTTCGGGGGGCGTTTCCCCTTGCATTCCTGCCTCGAAACATGCTACAATATAGGCGGGGAGAAATTGGGCTCTGTCGCCGATAATTCGGCTACGAGTCGCTCCCTGTGAATTTCTGGAGGCTCTATGGAAACATTCTATAGACACGCTGTTTTCCTAATGGATAACGGCAGCTATGCCGCGCTGGAGGGTCGAGGATGATGTGGCAACGATTTACCGAGCGTGCGCGGAAGGTCATCTTCTACGCGCAGGAAGAGGCGCAGCGACTGGGTGAGTCTCAGGTCAGCACGGAGCATCTGTTGCTGGGTCTGGTGCGCGAGTCGGACAGCGTTGCTGCGCGGATTCTGGATCGGATGGGGGTGAGCCTGCAGCGTATTCGCAACGAGATTGAACGCTACGCCACTCGCAGCGAGGCGCGTTTCGGCGCGGAGATGCAGCTCACCTCGCGAGCCAAACGGGTGATCGACCTCGCCTACGACGAGGCACGCCAGCTAAACAACAGCTACATCGGCACGGAGCATCTGTTGCTGGGCTTGATACGGGAAGGCGAAGGGTTGGCTGCGCGTGTGCTACACAAGCTTGGCGTCGAGTTGGAGCGCGCCCGTCGCGAGGTGATGAATCTCCAAGAGCACGAGGGGCAACCGACACCTGCTGCGCGCCCGCAACGCTCGCGCACGCCCACCCTCGACGAATTCGGACGCGACCTCACCGAGATGGCGCGTCAGGGCAAGCTCGATCCAGTCATTGGACGCCACAACGAGGTCGAGCGCGTGATGCAAATCCTCGCACGACGCACCAAAAATAATCCCGTGCTGGTCGGACCGCCCGGAGTAGGTAAAACAGCTATCGTGGAAGGCTTAGCGCAACGCATCGTGCAAGGCGATGTGCCTGATCAGTTGCGCAACAAGCGCATTGTCTCGCTCGATCTTGCAGGGCTGGTGGCAGGCACGAAGTATCGCGGCGAGTTCGAAGAGCGCATGAAGCGCGTGCTGGACGAAGTACGCAAAGCGCAAGGCGATGTGATTTTGTTCATCGACGAGCTGCACACACTGATTGGCGCAGGCGCGGCAGAGGGCGCCATCGACGCCTCCAACATTATGAAGCCTGCCCTCGCGCGCGGCGAACTGCAGTGCGTCGGCGCGACCACTCAAGACGAGTACCGAAAATATATCGAGCGCGATGCCGCTTTGGAACGGCGATTCCAGCCCGTGCAGGTGCGCGAGCCGTCCCCAGAAGAGGCCATCCAGATCCTCAAGGGGCTGCGCGACCGCTACGAGACCCACCACCGCGTAATCATCACCGACAGCGCGGTCGAGGCAGCGGTCAAACTCTCCAGCCGCTACATCACTGACCGCTACCTGCCCGATAAGGCGATCGACCTTATCGACGAGGCGTCCTCCCGCGTAAAGCTGCAGCAGACTCTGCCACCGCTGGAGCTGCGCAAAGCCAAAGGCGAGCTGGAAATGATCCAAAAGGAAATCGCCAGCGCCCGTCAGCAGAACGATTTCGACCGACTAGACGAACTGGAGAATCGCAAGGTCGCCTTGCGCGAGCGCATCGAGGCGATGGAAGAGGAGTGGGAAGCGGCACGGCAAGAGATGACCACGCTGGTCACGGAAAACGATGTCGCGCACATCGTGCAGAGCTGGACAGGCATCCCTGTTGCCCGACTGGTCGAGAGCGAGACCCAGAAGCTACTGCATATCGAAGAGGAGCTGCATCGGCGCGTGATTGGACAGCACGAGGCGGTTTCCGCTGTCGCACGCGCGCTGCGCCGCGCACGCTCAGGGCTCAAAGACCCGAAACGCCCGATGGGCACCTTTATCTTTCTTGGTCCCACAGGCGTGGGTAAGACCGAGCTGGCGCGCGCATTAGCTGGCTACCTGTTCGATAACGAGAATAACCTCATCCGCATCGATATGAGCGAATACATGGAGCGGTTTAATGTCTCCCGCCTGATTGGCGCGCCGCCAGGCTATGTCGGCTACGAGGAGGGTGGCGTGCTGACCGAAGCGGTGCGCCGCCAACCCTACAGCGTGGTGCTGCTGGACGAAATCGAAAAAGCGCACCCCGATGTGTTCAACCTGCTGCTGCAGGTGATGGAGGATGGGCGGCTGACCGACTCGCAAGGGCATGTGGTGGACTTTCGCAACACAATTATCATTATGACCAGCAATGTGGGCGTGCGCTCCGTTATCGAGGAGACGGGCATTGGGCTGCGCCGCGACAAGCAGACCGACCCCGAAGACCCGCGCGCTTACGAGGCGATGCGCAACCGCGTCCTGGAAGAGATGAAAAAGCTCTTCCGCCCAGAGTTCCTCAATCGCGTGGACGAGGTAATCGTGTTCCATCCGCTGACGCGCAACGAGATTCTGCAAATCGTGGACATTATGGTCGCCCGCGTGCAGGAGCAGCTTGCTGCACACCACATGCGCCTTTTGCTGGAGCCAGCTGTGAAAGACTTGTTGGCGCAGAAGGGCTACGACCCGAACTACGGCGCACGCCCGCTGCGCCGTGTGGTGCAACAGATGATCGAAGACCCGCTCTCAGAGCAACTGCTGTTGGGACGCTTCGAAGAGGGCGACGCTATCATCGCTCGCCTCAGTGAGGGCAATCAAATCCTCTTTGTCAAGGGCGACGACCGTCCCCCAACAGGCGAAAGCGACCTGACTACGGCAGCGATACAGTAATGACGCAGGCAGAAGCCCTACAAGGGAGTGGCACGATTGGTACAGTAGACGCTATTAGCCCGTCGATTTCGCGCCGCGAGTTTCTGAAGGCGGGCATCGCGCTGGGTGCGCTGCCACTTGCGACGATGGTGCATGCGCAAGGCTCCGACCGTATCAAGGTCGGGGTCGTGGGCTGTGGCGGGCGCGGTACTGGTGCCGCTCTCGACTGCCTGCGCGCCGACGACGGCACGGTCATCTGGGCGCTGGGCGACATCTTCGAAGACCGCCTGAATGCCAGCTATGAGGGTCTCAAGGAGCAGTTCGCCGAGCGCGTGCAAGTGCCCCCAGAGCGTCGGTTTGTGGGATTCGACGCCTACCAGAAGGTGCTGGCAAGTGGGATCGACCTGGTGCTGTTGTGCGAGCCGCCAGCGTTCCGCCCCATTCACTTTCTGGCGGCGGTGGAGGCAGGTGTGCATGTGTTTATGGAGAAGCCCGTCGCCGTATGCCCCGAAGGGGTGCGCATGGTACTGCGCGGGGACGCGATTGCCCGTCAGAAGCGGCTGGGCGTGATGCCCGGCACGCAGTACCGCTGGCACCCAGGCTATCAGGGCGTAATTGAGCGCATTCACGCGGGGCACATCGGCGCGATCCGCGCTGCCTATGCCCACTACAACGCTGCCAGCCCCGTGCCGCGCCCACGCGAAGCGGGCTGGAGCGACATGGTCTACCAACTGCGCAACTGGCTGTTCTACACTTGGCTGTCGGGCGACCAGCCTGTGGAGCAGTTCGTGCATAATATCGATGTGATGAACTGGGTGATGGGCAGCGTGCCCACACGGGCGATGGCGGTGGGCGGCAGGCAGGCACGCACCGCGCCCGAATACGGCGATGTGTACGACCACTTCGCGATCGAGTACGAATACCCCAACGGCGTGCGCGTGCTGGCGATGTGCCGCCAGATGGACAACACCGCCTACCGCGTCTCCAACACGGTGGTCGGCACGGAAGGGCAGGCGCTCATGGAACAGTTTACCAACTTCTATGTGCGCGGCAAGCAGACTTGGGAGCCAGGCAAGCAGTGGCTGAACCCTTATGTAGAGGAGCATCGCGTGCTAATCCAGAGCATCCGCAAGGGCGAGCCGATTAGTGAAGCGCGCACGATTGCCGAAAGCACGCTGACGGCGATGATGGGGCGTATGTCGGCGTACACAGGCCAAATCGTGACTTGGGAGGCGGCACTGAACTCCAAGTTGAACTATGTGGAGCGTGTGCGCGCAATCAGTTATGACAGCCCCGCACCGCAAGACCCTGTGCCGATTCCGGGCAAGACGCCACTGATATAGGCGGTACACTATCGGCGTGCTGGGCGTTGGGCTTGGACTGGTTGCAGTGGTCGTGCTGACGCTGGTGGGCAGTGTGTGGGCGCGTTGTTGGACGCCGAACCGTTGGGAGCAGTGGGCGTATGGCGGCGCGCTCGCGCTTGCAGCGTGGGCATACCTAATCGCAGGCTGCAGCGCGCTGGGGCTGATGAGTGTCGTGGTGTGGACACCGCTGATCGTGGTGGGGGTGATGGGTGTGGTAGGGTGGTGGATCAAGGGCAGGATCTCCCCCCTCCTCCTAACCTCCCCCGTCAACGGGGGCGGAACTTTCTCCCCGCGTGCGGGGAGGGCTGGGGAGCGAGCTGTCCTAAACAAACTTCCCCAAGCCGTGCTGCTTATTCTCTGTGTTCTACTTGCCGTCCTAAGCCTCCTGCTGTGCGCCCTGCCGCCTGATGGCAACGAATGGGACGCGATTGCGTACCATCTCGCCCTCCCCAAGCTGTACTTGCAGGCGGGCAGGATGGTAGAGGTTCCGTTTATGCATCAAAGCTACTTCCCACCGTTGCAGGATATGATGTACCTCTGGGGTCTGAGTGTGGCGGGCGAGTCGGCAGCGAAAGTGACGCACTGGGCGGTGGGGATGTTAGCCGTGCTGGGCGCGGCGGGCTTTTTGCAACGGCGGGGCGTGTCGGGCGTGTGGGCAGCAGCGCTGATCTTGGGCGCGCCTGCATTCCTGTGGCAGATGTTCAGCGCGTATGCTGACCTTGCAACCGCGCTGTATGCGTCGCTGGGGCTGCTCGCGCTGGCGTATGCGGTGCAGGAGGGCAGTCGCCGCTGGCTGTGGGTGTCGGGCACGCTGATGGGCTTCGCGCTCGCCACGAAATACACCGCGCTGCTCACAGCAGGGCTGTGGGGTCTGGTCGGGCTGATGTGGCTTGTGCGGGCGGGTCAGGCGCGGCTTGTCCCGACGCTGATGGGCGCGGGGCTGCTGGCGGCGGCAATCGGCGCGCCGTGGTACATCCGCAATGCCATCTGGACAGGCAACCCTGTGTACCCGTTCGCCTTCGAGATTTTCGGCGGCAAGAACTGGAGCCAAGCGCAGGCGGACGCCTACCGCAACGACCAACTCAAGTTCGGGCTGGGGCGCGAGCCTGCACAATTGCTGCTGGCGCCTTGGAACCTGACGGCAAATCCAGCGCCGTTCACCGATCCGATTGGCGCGCGGGTGGGCGAGCGGGTGTTCCTGCTGCCGTCGCTGGGAGTGGGTGTGCTGGCGCTGCCGAGCCTGTGGCTGTCGGGCGGGCTGGCGTGGGGCACGGGCTACCTACTCGTGTTCGTGGGACTGCACACCGTCGGCTGGTTCCACCTGATGCAGCAAATCCGCTACTGGCTGCTGCTCTTGCCGATTGTGGCGGCGAGCGGGTTAGCATCGGTGGGGCGCGCAGCACGCTGGGCACAGTGGGGCTATGCAGGGCTGCTCGCGCTTCAGGCAGGTTTCACCCTGTGGCTGATGGCGAGTGTCTACCTACCGATGCTGCCGCTCGCCCTGCGCGACCGCGACGCCTACCTCAACCGACGCCTGCAAATCTACCCCGCCACGCGCTTCCTCAACGAGCAGACACTCCCCAACGCAGGCGTCATCCTACTGGACGAGACGCGTGGCTACTACCTACAGCGACGCTACATGTGGGGGAATGCGGGACACCATCGGCTCATCCCTTACGACCAGATGCGCACGGGCGACGATCTTGCCCAGTGGATGGCGACCAACGGCTACACTCACCTGCTTATCAACCGCCGATTCGCGCCGCAGGGCACGCCCGAGGCGTGGCGTGCGCTTTATTACGACGCTATTGCGCAAGGACACCTACAGCTTGTGCTTGCACAGCGGGAGGTAGAAGTGTACGCGCTCCAATTGCAAGGAACTTCGGCGGACGGTACAAAATAGACCTCTACAGAGCAGGGCACACTGCGCAGCCAAAGTTAAGAGACACCACTGAGCAGGAAATGTGCCCTGCACGCCGAATTATACCAATCGCGCGGTCAGAGTTTACCAACAGGGTATACTCCTGCGCACCCCACACACAGGAGAACCACCTACGCGCGGACGAAAACTCACAGTGGACGAAAAACACACCGCCGAAGCACCCCACGCACACTACAAACAAGAACGCAACCTCCACATCGCCAAACGCCTCCAAGCCCTCTGCCTACTCAGACGCGGCACACCCACCCGACAAGTCGCCCGCATCGTGGGCGTCTCGCGAATGTCCATTCACAAGTGGCTCACTTGGTATCGCACAGGCGGACTGGACGAACTCACCCGTCGCACACGCGGGGGCAACCGAGCCACGCCGCGTTCACGGTTGACCCCCGACCAACAGGCACGGCTCATCCAGCACGCCTCTACGCAGGGCTTTCGCACGCTCCGCGAGGCGGTGGTGTGGTGTCGCGAGGCACTGGGCGTTGTGCTGTCGGAGCGTCAGATGCAACGGCTCTTCCATCGGCTGGGGTTTCGGCGCAAGATACCGCGTCCGATGGTGGTGCGTGCCGACGCTGCGCTGCAGGCGCAGTGCAGGGGTTTCGCGCGGCGTTGACGGCGCAGGGGGTGCGCGTGGGGCAGCGGGTGGTGTTTGTGGACGAGCTGCGGGTGGGGTTGATTGGTCAAGTGCGTCGGCGTTGGACGGCGCGCGGGGTCAAGTGGTGTCAAGCGGGTGGAGCGTTCGTGCAAGTGGCGGTGCTTGCAGGTAGCGGTAGACCCGTTGTTGGGTCAGGTGTGGTGGCGTGGGTCGGAGCGTTTGGGGAAGGAGGCGGCAGTGGCGGCGTTGTCTGAGTGGCGTGCGTTGGGGGTAGCGGTGGTGGTGTGGGATAACGCGGGTTCTCATCGGGCGCGTGCGGTGCGGGAGGTGGGTGTGGCGTTGGTGTATTTGCCTGCGTACTGGTCTGAGTTGAACTTGGTGGCGCGTGTGTTTTGTGCGGTGCGTTGTTGTGTAGCGGGTGTGGTGTATGGGTTGTTGGCGGCGCAGGTGGCGGTGGTGGAGGGTGCGTTGGGTGGGTTGCGTGAAGGGATGGTGCGTTTAGTGGGTTGGGACTGGATACGGGAGGCGTTGGCGGGTTTGCCGTGTGATTGGACGAACTATGGTGCGGCGGTTGGTATTATAACCTATTCTGACGCTTTATGGTGCTGGCGTTAGCATCGCACCGACGCCATCTGCAGGAGATCTGGTCTCCACATCGAAAAAGTAGGTGCATGACTCGCGAATCGGAGCCGCTTCACGAGAAGGTCGGCTACAAGTCGGTCATCGACATGGGTCGGGAGGCGACCGTGTCCTTCCCGCACAACCTGTGCGACTACCCGACGAAGATTCTGCCGCAGGTGATGGGCGAGTTCGTGGAGCGGCTAAGCGCACAAGGCGAGGTGGTGCTGGATCCGTTCGCAGGCGGAGGCACGGTCGCCGTAGAGTGCGCCTTGCGCCAGCGACGCTCGATTAGTATCGACATCAACCCCTACGCGCTGGAGGTCGCCCAGAAGAAACTCTCTGCGCTGCGCACGGGGTCGCTGTTCGAATCGCCGTTGGTGGAGACGCAAGTGTGCCTACGCGCCGACGCGCGTGCGCTGCCCATACGCTCCGACAGCGTCGACGCCATTGTGACGGACATCCCCTACGCCGACATGATCCGCTACTCCGACCTGCCCGCCGACCTCAGCACGATTGAGGACTACGACGCCTTCCTTGACGCGCTGGGGATTGCGTTCGACGAGATAGCGCGGGTGCTGAAGCCCAATCGGTATTGCGCCATCTTCGTGGCGGACTATCGGATTGCCCGCAGTCGCGTGATTTTACCGCTGCACGCCGATGTGATTGAGCTGATGCAGGCGCGGGGTTTTGATTTGTTCGACCTCTATGTATGGCGATATTATCGTTCGGGTGGGTTTAGACCCTTCGGCGCGAAGCCCTATCAGGCTATGAATGTGCATTCGTACATTTTGGTCTTTCATAAGCCCATCGCGCCGAAGGTTCTGGTCAAGAACCGTCCTGTACGGTATCGTCCAAGGCTTGCTGCGAAACTGCGGCGAGATAACAGAGACGCCTACAAGTGATAGGAATCTAATCAGCTTGCAATCGTAGGGAGAGAAACGCTAACAGTCACTTAGTTTCTTCCCGAATCGAACCATACCTTGCTATGAATTGGTCTTTGCGGTCTGGGGGTATATACTCAAATCGTCCATCTGCATAAATCACTACAAAACCTTCC
>Ga0308407_1001221_pt1 | contig 14555 bp, 10 predicted proteins | sample HotsprSampleMSe2_FD_203476 | JGI IMG/M metagenome (GOLD analysis project Ga0308407, IMG submission 203476) | Hot spring phototrophic mat microbial communities from Mushroom Spring, Yellowstone National Park, Wyoming, United States - 20060911_MSe2 ...
TTGGTAATAATAAATAAGGAACTAATCGACTCGTACTCGTGTACGCTACGAATGGCTTTGGCAAATAAACTTGCAACGCTCAACACTTTTATTTTGCTACATTCTTTGCGAAGCGGAATGGTATCGGACACAAACAATTCTTCCAAAACCGAATTTTCGATATTTTCGTAGGCTTTTCCCGAAAGAACAGGGTGCGTACAGATAGCTCTCACACTTTTTGCCCCTTTTTCTTTGATGATTTGTGCGGCTTGCGTGATAGTACCACCTGTATCGATAATGTCATCAATCAGCACTACGTTAGCTCCTTCTACATCACCTATGACTTGCATCGAGGCGACTTCATTGGCTCTTTTGCGGTGCTTGTCGCAAACGACCATATCGGCGGCAAAGATTTTTGCAAATGCTCTGGCTCGCCCCACGCCTCCAACATCGGGAGCGGCAAAAACCAAACGCGGTAAGTTCAAATCTCTAAGATAAGGTACAAAAACGGCTTGTCCATCAAGATGATCTACGGGAAAATCAAAAAAACCTTGAATTTGCCCTGCGTGCAAATCGCAAGTGATGAGCCTATCGGCACCAGCCGCCGAAAGCAAATTGGCTACCAACTTAGCGGCAATAGCTACACGAGGTTTGTCTTTGCGGTCTTGGCGAGCATAGCCAAAATAAGGCATCACTACGGTTACGTATTGAGCCGAGGCTCTGCGAGCCGCATCTATCAACAAAAGCAGTTCCATCAGATTATCGGCAGGAGGGAAAGTAGATTGAATAAGAAATACATTACAACCCCTCACCGACTCGGTGAAACTTGGAGAAATTTCCCCATCGCTAAACCGCTGAATACTCACTTCTCCCAAAGGTTTGCCATATTCGTGAGCAATTTTTTCGGCTAAATAATAAGACGCCGTACCAGAAAATAATTTGACGAAAGCAGGGTCAGCCATAAGTTTTTTTTGCAAAATAAATAAATAATGTTTTGGATAAAAAGAAAATGCAAGGTTTTTAAAATTCTTGTGCTTGATAGAGAAATTTTTTGGAAAAAAAACAGCAAGCTGAAAGAGAGCCTGTTTCTCAGTAGAAAACCTGATTTTTATCATTTACTTTGGCTTCAAATAAGCATAGTTTTGAAAAAACTTACAACTATGCTCACCAAAGAAGCTCCCCAACAAGAAAGTTTTCGCGAACAACTCGGCGTTTTAGAAAAAACAGGCAAACGCCGCTGGATTTATCCCAAGCAAGTCAATGGTTTTTATTACAAGGCTCGCACTGCTTTTGGCATTATGCTTTTGGCAATTTTGTTCGGAATGCCTTTTATTAAAATCAATGGGCATCCTTTTATGCTTTTCAATATTTTGGAAAGGAAATTTATCATTTTTGGCGTGCCATTTTTCCCACAAGATTTTTTCTTATTAGCTCTTACACTGATTGCTTTTGTGGTTTTTGTAGCTTTATTTACGGTTGTTTTCGGAAGGCTTTTTTGTGGTTGGGCTTGCCCACAAACGATTTTTATGGAAATGATTTTCAGACGTATTGAGTATTGGATTGAAGGTGATGCCAACGCCCAAAAACGCCTGAATGAAAGTGATTGGACAACAGAAAAAATCATCAAGAAAACCGCCAAACATTTCTTGTTTGTATTTGTCTCTTTCACGATTGCTCACACGTTTCTTTCGTATCTTGTAGGTATAGACGCTCTTTTTGCGATGATGCGTGAAGGCATTGCCGAAAATTGGCATACTTTCTTAGCTCTTGTACTTTTTACAGGTGCTTTTTATGCAGTTTTTGCTTTTGTGCGTGAGATTGTCTGTATTGTGGTTTGTCCGTATGGGCGTATGCAAAGCGTACTTTTGGATAGTAATTCGGTAGTAGTTGCTTATGATTTTGTACGTGGCGAGCCAAGAGGCAAACTCAAAAAAGGTGATACTACTCCCAAAGGCGATTGTATCGATTGCAAACTTTGCGTGCAAGTTTGCCCTACGGGGATAGACATCAGAAACGGCACGCAATTAGAATGTATCAACTGCACAGCTTGCATTGACGCCTGCGACGAGGTAATGGAAAAAATTGGAAAACCGAAAAAACTCATTCGCTACGACTCGATGAACGGCATCAAAACAGGCAAAAAACTACGCTTCACGGGGCGTATGGCAGGCTACTCAGCTGTGTTGGTTTTGTTACTTACAATTATTGGCGTAGCATTATTTACACGAGCCGAAATTCAAGCTAACATTATGCGAACGCCGGGTATGATGTACCAACAAATTGATAAAAACACAGTGGCAAATTTGTATAACATTACCCTTGTGAATAAAACTTTTGACGAAAAAATCGTTACCTTAGCCTTGGACGAAACCCAAGCAGGTGTTATCAAAATTGTAGGAAACCAAAAAGCATTTAAACTCAAACCACAAGAAGTGTTGAAAGGAACTTTTTTTATACAAATTCCAAGTGATAAAATCACCGAAAGCAGTATGAAGTTTAAGGTAAAAGTTTTTTCGGATAAAAAATTGATAAACGAAATAAAAACTTCATTTTTAGCCCCTACCGAATGAAAGATTTTAGCCATTTTTTAGATAAATTGCATTTTTTTAAGAGTATGTTTTCGTCTAATTTTTACATCAAGGCTCTTGACAAGTTTAGTATTGTAGCAATTACCGATAAGGCAGGCACGATTATCTATGCCAACGATAAATTCTGCGAAATTTCAAAATATTCGCGTGAGGAACTTTTAGGACAGAATCACCGCATTCTCAAATCGGGCTGTCACGATAGGGACTTTTTCAGGAAAATGTGGCGACAAATCTCACAAGGGCATACGTGGCGTGGCGAAATCTGCAACCGTGCCAAAGATGGCTCACTCTATTGGGTTGATTCTTTCATCATTCCCGAACTTGATACAGAAGGTAAGCCATTTCGGTATTATTCGTTTCGTATCGATATTACCGAAAAAAAGAAAAAAGAAATCGCCTTAGAACAACAAAACAAAGTCTTAGAAGAAATCGCCTTCATTCAATCGCACGAGGTACGCAGACCGCTGGCAAATATCTTAGGCTTGGTGCAATTACTCAATAAAGAACAGCTATCAGCCGAAAATGCAGAAATTATCAATTATTTGGATAAATCAGCACAAGAATTAGACGAAATTATCCATAAAATTTTGAACAAAACTTATATCATTCAATTTGATGAATTATGCATTGGGAAACGAAAATAGCTATTTCTTTGGCGATTTTTATTACATTTATCCTCGCTTTAGGATTTTTGATGATAAATGCAAATACAGAAAAAGCAGAAACCGACTATTACGAAAAAGATTTACGTTACGAACAAGAAATTCAGGCTCTCAGAAATGCTCAAAATCTTTCAGAAAAAGTTATTTTTGAAGTAAGCGAAGGGAAATTACTTATTCGTTATCCCAAAGAAATTGAAAATTACGAGGGCAAGGTGCTTCTGTTGCGTCCTGATGATAGCCGAAAAGACAAAACCGAGCCGATGCGTTTGGATAGCGAAAAAAAGCAAATCATTGACCTTAGCCCCCTACAAAAAGGCTTGTGGAAAGTGCAAGTTTTGTGGAAAATGCAAAATAAATCCTATCAAACCGAAAAATTTGATATTATTGTACCCTGACCCAATTTTTTTGAGTTTTTACACCAGTTATGAAAATTGCATTGGTAGCCAACACAAGCTGGAATATTTACAATTTCAGGGCGGGACTTGTGAAATATCTCCTCGCCAATGGTCATCAAATCAGTATCGTTGCTCCCATAGACGAATACAGCGAAAAAATAAAAACGTGGCAAGTGGATTTTCATGCCGTTGAGTTAGAAAATAAAGGTACTAACCCTCTCAGTGATATAAAATTCTACACACAACTACGAAAAATCTATAAAAAAATTGCTCCTGATATAGTTTTACACTTTACCATTAAACCTAATATCTACGGAACGTTAGCCTGTCGAAGCCTCAAAATTCCTTGCATCAACAATGTATCAGGACTTGGAACAACATTTATTCATAAAAAAATAAGCTCACGCATTGCTCATCTCTTGTATCGTTTTAGTTTTCGCTTTGCCCAAAAAGTTTTTTTTCAGAATAAAGAAGATTTGGCTCTTTTTGTAGAAAAAAGATTGGTAAAACCCGAAAAAACAGGCTTATTAGCAGGTTCGGGAATTGATTTAGAAAAATTCAGTCCGCAGGATATTCCTCACGCTCATTTTACATTTTTGATGATAGCTCGCCTTATTTACGACAAAGGCATCAGAGAGTACGTAGAGGCGGCTCACATTGTAAAAAAAAGTTTTCCACAAGTTTCTTTTTGGCTCATAGGAGGTTTTGAAAAAAACACCCAAAATCCACTGAACATTTCCCCCGAAGAGGTAAGCACTTGGCAGGGAATTGTAGAATATCTCGGTGTAAAAGATGATGTACGCCCCTACATTGCCTCGGCAGATGTGGTGGTACTGCCTTCGTACCGTGAAGGAACGCCCCGTTCGCTTTTGGAGGCGGCGGCAATGGCTAAACCCTTGCTCGCTACCGATGTGGCAGGTTGCAGAGAAGTGATAGACAACGGTAAAAACGGCTTTTTTTGCGAAGTGAAAAACTCCCAAAGTCTTGCAGAAAAAATGATAACTTTTATAGAAATGCCCAAGCAGGTTTTGCGAGAAATGGGCGATTACAGTCGTAGAAAAGTAGAAAAAGATTTTGACGAAAAACTCGTGTTTCAGGCGTACCAAAAAACCATAAAAGAAATATTTGAGACTAAAAAAGAAGAAATTTAAGTATTGCCTTTTTTTGTTAAGTAGTTCCACAAAATTAAAAGGACACTTTCATTGGTATAAAATACTGATAGACAATTTTTTGTCTTGTCTCTTGCCTCTTGTCTCTTGTGTCTAATCACTTATTCTTTCTCCTGCAATTCATCTATAATCTGACGAAACAAGGGTAACAATTCTTGCTCTATTTCTTCCTGAGATATATTCTCTTTTTTGCATCTTTCTTTAAAAACCTCTTCAGGTGAAATTTCTTGAAGGTTTTGGTGTTCAAAAGTTTTTGACCAATCTTGTTCGGACTTGCCAACATACCGTAAAGACGTTTTCAGTACCTTGATGTTGCTATCTTGGGTTGCTTGTATTATTGCTGAGTTGATTAACGGATTGTAAGTCTCTGTCTCAACAATTACTTCTGCCCAAATTTCATACTCGTTTCGATGAACTTCCATAGATGCAAGCACTTTTTCCAAACTTCCTTCAAAGCGTATCAATTTGCGGTAAATTTTTGGGGGAACAGCTATTTTTTGTATTTCTTTTATGCTATTCTTCTGAAAATCAATAAGTAATACCGATTTTTCATCTTTCCTTTCGCTAAAAGACAAAGGAATCGGCGAGCCCGAATAACGAATATGCTCTTTGCCACCTACAATCTGTGAGCGATGCAAATGCCCCAAAGCAACGTAATGGAAAACATCAGGAAACACCTCGGCAGGTATTTTGCCCAAATTGCCAACATAAATCTTTCTCTCGGCTTCCGAATATTCATCTTCTTCGGAGTGCCTGCAACCTTGTGCAAACAAATGTCCCATAGTGAGGATAGGTATGGGCAGTTCTGTATATTTTCTTGTTTTTACACAATCGGCAAGGGTTTGGTAATGTTGTGTAATGGCATCTAAAATACACTTTTCCTTTTCTGTTGTTTCCAGATTAGCTTTATTGTAGCGAATATCTTTATCTCGCAGGAAAGGAACGGCACAGACTACGGCTTCAATCTCGCCTGCTTCGTTTTTAAGTTCAATGATTTCATCTTCAATATTTTCGGTTGCCCCGCCAACAACATACAATTTCATAAGCCGAAGTAACTCTTTCGGAGCATCAAGGCTATACGTGGAGTCGTGATTGCCACCTGTAATGACAGCATAACGGCAAGGGGTGTTTTTCAAAAGCTGAATCAAAAAATCATAATAAAGTTCAAGAGCTTTATTCGGTGGGTTTTGTACATCAAAAACATCGCCCGATACTAAAAGCAAATCTACTTGGTATTCGGTTAGTGTTTTGATGAGCCACTCTAAAAAGGCTTGATGTTCATCGTAGCGTTCTTGCTCGTAGAAACGCTGTCCCAAATGCCAGTCGGCTGTGTGTAAAATTTTCATAAAAAATGCTTTGCTTGTTGTATCTGCAAGGACAAATAAACAAAATATTTCTCGGAAACAAAAACTGAATTTAGCTGTACAAATGAATTATTTTTTCTAATTTAAGTTCTAAGGTTTGCAGAATTTTTATACTTTCTTGCATATTTGCTTCTACGATTTCGCCAAGATGAGCAGGTACAAAAAGATTGTTTCGTAAGTGTTTGATTTGGCTGGGGGCTTCTTCGGAAAGCTTTTTCTGGTTGGTTTTGATATACTGCATCAATTCGTGAGCCTTTTCGTCCCAAAATTTACGTACCAAGCTATGAGGTTTTTTTTCTATGAACTCTGTTTTTTCTCTTTCTACGGTCTTGATTTTCAGGGGGATAGTTTGTGAATTGTAAATTACATCAATAGAAAAAGGCTGTTTAGAAAGTTTAGCATTGATTTTATTGACCAAAGATTTATTCTCATCAAACAAACTGATTGATTTGGTTTCCTCGACGGAAAGTTTCACAAAATCGGCTTTTTTGATGAGGTGTCCTTCAAAATAATTTTTGATGTTAAGCACTTCCAAAAATTCAGTGTCAATAGATTGTAATTCTTCTACAACTTTTTGATAAGGGACAAAAATTTCTTTTCTTACTTCTTGTTCGAATTCATCAATTTCTTTGCTCAAAGCACCGATATTGAGAGCCAAATGGTAGCCGTGTTGTCTGATAATTTCGGCAAGCATATTGAAAATCGTATCAATTTGGCTTGGTTCGTTCCAAAGGCAATGTATCATCAGGAAGCAATCCATCAAATCTACTTCATTTCTGCCGTTGAGAAATGCCGAAGTACGCAACAGCCTGATAATTTTTTTCCAACGGCGGTCATAGACCAATATTTTTTGTTCGGTGTGGGTGTTGTATTCTTCGATGTGATGTTTGAGAATTTGGATCACATTCAAAACCTCGTTGGGTACGTCAATTTCATCGATTTGTTCTTGCCAGCGGTTAAGTTCTTCTTCCGAAATTTTAAGATGTTCGGGGGTGGTATCGGCATAAACATCTTGTTTGGCGGTTATCATCTTCAAAAAACTTTCAGGGTTTCTTATTTCAGCTACTTGGCAACGCACCAAAAATCTATCCCACAAAGCTTCTAAACCTTCGCCTACTTGGGGTAGCTCGTTGGAAGCCGAAATAATACAACGAATATCCACGTGAATTTCTTGCTCGCCGTTTCGATAAATTTTTTCGTTAAGAATCGTAAGCAAGGCATTTTGTATAGCGGCACTTGCTTTCCAGATTTCATCTAAAAAAACAATATTGGCATCGGGGAGATATTTGGCAACGATTCTCTCGTATTTGTCTTCTTCTTTGAGTTTTCGAATAGAAACAGGACCGAAAATCTCATCGGGCGTGCTGAAACGGCTCATCAGGTATTCAAAAGATTTGCCGTCGCGAAAAGCGTATTTTAGCTTTCGAGCAAGCAAACTTTTGGCAACCCCTGGAGGACCAAGCAAAAAAATACTTTCGCCACTAATTGCCGTAAGTAGCCCCAGACCGATAATGTCGTTCTTGTCGTAAATTCCTTCTGCAAGGCTCTTGAGAATGGCTTGTATGCGTTCTTTGATGTTGTCCATTACATTTTTTGTTTTGTTACAAAACACACAAAACATTTGTAAGTTTGCAAGTAGTTGAAATATTTTTGTTCTGAGTAGATATTTTTTGTAACTTATTGCCTTGCTTTCAAATAGTTTTTCTATTATTGCGTGTTAGAATGTTGAATTTTTTTTAATTTCTGTATGCTGTAATGGAAGAATTAAGAAAAAAAATAAGGGTGAGCCATCGTATCAGCGATGATTCCTTAGACATAAACAATCTTTCGCAGTATAGCTTGTTTTTATCGGTAGAAGACAAAAATTTGCGAGTAGCCATTGTAGATGCTGTCGAGAAGAAATGTATGATTCTGGAAGACTACCGTTTTTCGGGAGTAACTTCTCGTAAAGATACGATTCAACACCTCAACACGGTACTGGAAGGACATTTGGTACTGCGTGCAAGGTATTGGGGCGAGGTCGCTTTGATTGCAAGAAATGGCGGTTTCTCCTATATTCCACAAGAATACTTTGATGAAACACAAAAAAGTGCTTATTTGTACTTCAATCCCAATTTAGAAAATGTAAATTTGTACAGCTACTCCCATAGTAATTGTGATTTATGCAGTGTCTTTCAGGTTGAACAAGAGTTTGTAGATTGGGCAAAAAAGGCTTACCCTAATAAAGACATAAAAATCTTACATCAGGCTGATGTGTTCTTGGCTTCGGCTATCAAAGAAACTGACAATAACTACGAAACCAATATTTTCATAGATATTGAAAACAGATATATGAATATGCTCGTATTGCGAGGAGGGTGTATTTTGCTTTACAACCGATACTATTATCAAAGTCCGCAAGATTTTGTTTATTTCTTACTTTTTGCCATAGATGAGTTGCAAATCAATAACGATACCTTACAAGTGATTCTTTATGGTGAAATCAGCAAAGACTCAGGGATTTTCAATTTGATGCAAAAATACATACAAAATGTAGAATTCGGAAAAAGAAGTAAAGAAGTAAGTTTCAGTTACAAATTTGATGAGGTCTTAGGGCATCGTTATTTTGATTTGTACAACGCCTACTTGCTCAAATCGTAAAATTTTTCTATTACGTACTCTATTGAGCTAAAACTATTTTCAAGGGCTTTGCGTACCTCGTGAGCGTCCAGCCATGCAATTTGTTCTATGTCTTCTTCTAATTGCGGTTTGATGCTTTCGGGATTGTGGGTAGTCATCAGAAACCATTTGGTTTTTTTCAGAACAATCTTGCCTCCGAGCCAATAATGATGCCAAGTGCTACAAAGTTTATCTTCTATAATTGCCTCAATATTACATTCTTCTGCAATTTCTCTTAGGGCGGCGGCTTGTGCATCTTCCCCTTCATCTATTTTGCCTTTGGGCAAATCCCACTTACCTCTGCGAAATATCATAAGGCATCTATCCTGATAATGTACCAAGCCGCCTGCCGCATTGACTACCTCAAAATGTTCTGTTAAATCTTGTTTAAACGTTTGTATGTTTTCTACTAATGCAACTATTTTCTGAATAGGCATCTGTTCGTTTTTGTCTAAAAAGAGTAATAATTGCTTAAAATAGTCTATTTCCACATTCATAAGCAACAAATTCCCCGACAAACCCTTGAACAAAGAACCGCTGAAAGCTATTTGCTTGGCATCTACAATATGCTGATAAGCCCCTAAAATAGTTGTATCTTCCTGAACAACAACAGAATAACGATTTATAAAAAATTGCATATTTCCGTTGGCGATTAGTTGATTTGAATTTGTAAATATAGGCTCAATATTTTTTTTCTGAAATTGTAATTTGCTTTTTTTGTTTTTTTCTGGATAAAAAACGAAATTTGGTTTCATTTGCACAAACTTTTGTAAGAATTTAGACGTTAAATTCAAAACGCAAGAAAGTTATCTTGTTCATTCAAAACTATAACCCAATGAAAAATTTATCAAAATTTATTGTTTTGGTTATTCTGATAGCCATTTTTGCCTCTTGCAAACCTCGTTTGGATAGCGACTATCAGGTAGGAGCAGACGTGAGAGACAGCGTATATATCTACGCCAAAGAACTTTATCTCTGGACAAACAACCTGCCCGATATTTTCAATTTCCGACCCAAAAATTATTCTACTCCCGAAGATGTAATTGCCATTGTACGTACTTTTAGCCCCATTCAGAATGGCGTGAATGTAGATAGGTTTTCTTTTGTACAAAGAAAAGTAGATTGGGACAATATTTCGGCTGGCAATCGCTCCGACTATGGGGCAGGTTATCGCTTTCTAAGCCCAAATGATTTACGCATTTCTTTTGTCTTTGCCAACTCGGCGGCAGGTAAAAAAGGCATACAACGTGGCTGGCGTTTGCTCAAAGTGAATAATATTATTCCTGATACGAGTAGTAGCACCGTCCAACAACTCAACCAAGCCCTTTTCAATAGCACTTCCGTTACGATTGAGTTTCAGAAACCCAACAATACGCAAGAAACCATTACACTCACCCCCGAAAGCTACACAGCTAACTTCATTATGGACAAGCGTGTGATAGATGTTGGTGGCAAAAAAATTGCTTATTTGGTTTTTCATAGTTTTTTAGGTGGCAACAACGGCAAAGATACGCAAGATGCTCTTACCGATGCTTTTGATTTTTTCGCCTCACAAGGAGCAAACGAACTAGTAGTGGATTTGCGTTACAATGGCGGTGGTTTCATCAGTTTAGCCCGACATCTTTGCAATTTGATTGCTCCTGCCAGTGCCAAAGGCAAAGTAATGTTTTCAGAACGTTGGAACGAGAGGTATAGCTCGTTCAACGAAACAATAAATTTTGATAACTCCCCTGTCAAACTCAATCTGAACCGTGTGGTTTTCATTACTACTTCGGCAACGGCTTCGGCAAGCGAGTTGGTGATAAACAGCCTTCGCCCTTATCTTGATGTACGCATTATTGGCAGAGCTTCAGCAGGTAAGCCCGTAGGTTTTCCTGTGCTACCAATAATTATGGACAGAACTCGCCCTACTGCCAACTACGTGGTTGCCCCTGTGGCTTTTCAGAATTTCAATGCTAATAATTTTGGCGATTATTTTGGCGGACTTCAACCCGATAAACTCCAAATTGATGACGTAAGCCGTAACTTTGGCGATACCCAAGAGGCTTGTCTCCAAGATGCGATTACCTTCCTTACAACAGGTATTCTGCAAAGAGATTTGCTATCGGAAAGAAATCTGTATCTACAACCTACACAAGCCAATCAGCAATTACACAAAGACGACTACGGAGCAATAAAATTGATGAAAAATTCCATTGTTCTGAAAAAATAGTTATTTTGCAAATAAAAAAATTGATATGGAAATCAACAAAGAAGATTTAGCATTTTTGCAAGAAAAAATCACAGAAATCCGCTACGAGCTTACACCTTATATGAACTCTCGCAACCTGCTTTTCAATGCCGAGCAGATGCTGGAGTTACTCGTGGCTTTGCCCGTTGCTATTGGCGTAAATTTAGACCAACAAATAGACTTTTTTGAAGAAAGAGTGCTTGAACACGCCGCCAGAACCGCCGCCCACTTCTACAACGAACAACTCAACGAAGAAACACATACCCTCTTCAAGCAACTCGTAGAACCCGATGACACATTAAACGACCAAATTTTTGTGCAAGATTTCAAACACGAATTACGTTTCATCATCACGAGTTTTTCGGCATATAAAGAGCATTGGCTTAAAGCCCTCAAAGTCTTCTGGGAATTAGAGCCTTTGCTCAAAAAATATAATCCCTTTATCAAACCTCTGAAAAAAAGTTTTGTAGAAACGATGTATATGATTTTGCTCTCCAATAGCGGTGATGATAAAGTAGAATTTGAACAAATGAAAAAAATTCTTGCCGATATAGGTTTAGAAGTAGGCGAAGACGAACTGCAAGCCATCAGAAATTCTGTGAAGTAACCAAAAAGCAGTTTCACGACTGCTTTTTGGTCAAAAATATCTTTGATGCTAAAACTCAAACAATATCGGTATAAAAATTGTGTTGTACCCAAAAGACAAAACATCAACTTTGAAAACAACCATAGAAAATAGTGAAAAACCTCAAACTACTGCCCTCGAACAAACCCAAATCAGTCCCCAAGAAGAAAGAAAATACGTAAAAAAAAGAGCTTTCCGAAGGTTTTATATGAGGATTTGGCAGTTTGTGAAGTGGCTTATCCTCAAACCTGTTGCTTTTGTGGCAGGTATAACCATTATTTTGGCTATGCCACCTGTGCAAACTTTTTTGGCTCGTTACGCTACCGACTACCTTTCTGAAAAAACAGGCTTTGCGATTTCTATCCAAAAAGTTCGCCTGAATGTTCTTAATCAAGACTTTACGCTCAAAGGGGTAAAAATTATAGATAAGCAAAACAATGAAATGCTAAACTTAGAAGAAATCAGTTGTGATTTTGACCTCTACCACTCCATACAAGGCAAAGATATATTTTTAGACAAATTTGTTCTCAAAAATGGAAATATCACCCTGATTGTCAATCCCGAAACGAATGAACTCAATATCCAAGAGTTTATTGATGCCATAGAGCAACTTACTGCCCCCAAAGTGAAAAAACCTCGCAAACCCGGCGAAAGAGCCGCTGTATTTGCGATTGAAGAGGTTTTTTTAGATGAAATTATTTTTACTTATCAAGACCCCCGCCAAGACTCCATCAAAAATGGCTTTGATTATGCCCATTTTAGATTAGAGCATTTAGACGGCTATTTGAGCAAACTGCTTATCGTTGCCGATACGGTAGCCTTCGAGGCTCGTAACCTGCAAGCTATTGACAAGGCTTCGGGGCTGACTATCAAAGATTTAAACACAAACTTCTTTCTCAATAAAACCTCAATGCGTTTTGGGGCTTTGTATGCCGAAGTCAATAACTCTGTTCTGCAAGATAGCCTTGTTTTTAATTTTGAAACTGACAAGGATTTTGGCGATTTCAACAACAAAATTCATATAGAAGCCACTTTGGATAGTACTGTTCTACATACACACGATTTAGCTCTCTTTGCCCCCCAACTCAATGCCTATGATGATGTTTGGCGATTGAACGGCACGTTTAGCGGCACGGTGAGCAATTTTAATTTTATAGATTTTAACGTAGGTTTCGGACAGAAAAGCCGTATTATCGGTAGCCTTTCGGCAGAAGGTTTGCCTGATATTAAAAGCGTACTTGCTTCTTTGCAGTTGGAACAAGGTACGCTTGTGCATACTCCCGATTTGGAGCAATACGTTAGAGATGAAAAAGTTTTTAGTTATGTCCGAAAATTTGGAGATGCAAGTATCACAGGACGTTTCGACGGCTTTGTAAATGACTTCAAAGCCAATGCTTCTGTGCAATCGGATTTAGGAAGTGCCATAGTTGATGCTTATTTCATACAAAAACCCCAAGAAATACCCGCCTACGAAGGAACATTGACCTTAGAAAAATTTGATATTGGCACACTCACAAGCCAATCAGAAATAGGACTAATTTCTATGGAAGGAAGCCTCAAAGGCAAAGGATTTACCCTGCAAACCTTAGATACTGATTTTGACGGCAACATCTATAGCCTTGACGCCTTCAATTATACCTATCAAAATGTTTATCTGAACGGACATTTCCGAGACCGTTTCTTTGAAGGCAATCTAAAAAGCGACGACCCAAACGCAGATTTAGATTTAGAAGGTAAGATAGATTTTAGCAAACCAGAACCCCAACTCAAAATATCTTCCGAAATTAAAAACTTAGACCTGCAACAACTCAAACTTATTCCTGAAAAAATAACCTTCAAAGGTTTTGTACATCTACAAAGCGAAGGCTTCGGATTTGATGATTTTATGGGCGAAGTATTGCTCAAAGAAGCCGTGTTGGGAATCAATCATAAATCTCTGCCTATCGACTCTCTGCTTTTTACCTCGCAAAGTAACGAATACGGCTATCGTTTTTTGGACTTGTATTCTCAGTACGCTACCGTAGCGGTTACGGGCAAATACAGACTTAACCAACTCGGACAGACCTTATCCGATTTTTTTGATGAATTGCTCTTGGGACTAAAAAACCGCAACGAGGAAAAAAAGGCTTATTACAACAAAAAACGCAAAGAACGATACGAAAACTTTTCTTTGGAATACGACATACAAGTGCATCAGCCGCGACCTCTTTTGCATTTGTTCGATACCACCGCCTATGCCTCGGCTGATGCCCATTTCAAAGGGATGTTGGTAGGCGGCGACTCGGCTCGGCTTACTTTCAAGTCTGTAAAACCTTTGCCTTCTGTTCAGTTTGGCAAAAATTATTTTTTCAGAAATAATATTCAGTTTGAAGCTTACAAAAATCGTTTAGACGATAACATCACTGCCGAACTCGACCTCTACTCTCATACCCAAAAATTTAACAATTTTGAAACCGAAAAATTAAGTTTTCAGGCTATTTGGCTTGATGGTATCATCGATTTCAGAACTAAAATCAAACAACAGAAAAGCACCAACGAAGCTGATTTACAGGGACATATCACCTTGGATATCAACAAAACGATTGTTGAATTCGACGAGTCTGTTATCACCTTGCTCAACGAAAAATGGACATTTGCTCGCGACGGCAAAATCACTATTTTCACCAACGAAAATGGCAAAGTGCTTTTTGATAAATGCCTGATTGCTAATAAAAATCAAGAAGTTGTAATCAACGGAATGATTGCCGAGAATACACCTGACGAAAAACTCAAAATAGACATCAATACCTTCCAACTTGCCAGTTTGAACGATTTGTTCAGCAACAAAAAACTTAGCGGACTTTTAGATGCTCACCTGATAGTAGAGGATATTTATGAGCAAATTA
>Ga0308407_1001222_pt1 | contig 14551 bp, 20 predicted proteins | sample HotsprSampleMSe2_FD_203476 | JGI IMG/M metagenome (GOLD analysis project Ga0308407, IMG submission 203476) | Hot spring phototrophic mat microbial communities from Mushroom Spring, Yellowstone National Park, Wyoming, United States - 20060911_MSe2 ...
CGATTCTCTTAATTCAGAATTGGCCCAAATTGAAAATGTTTCCTTTAATGTTGAAGAAATAGAAATACAAAACCAATTAGATAGATACAAATTAAAACTTGAACATTGTATTCAACTTCTTGAAGATGCCAATTATAAATTTGTTTATATACAAACTCAAAAAGATAACTTCTTAAAGGAAAAATATAGACTTGAAAATCAAATTAAAGACTATTCCAAATTGCTCAATCAGCAAATTTGCCCTGTTTGCAAACAGCCAATAACTCCCGATACTTCCCAATCAGTTCTTCGCCAATTTGAAAATTCTTTAAATGAACATTTGAAAAATGAACATCATTTTGATAGTCTTAATGAACTTCTTGAATTAGTCTCTACATTGAAAAAACAAAAATCTACTATTTTGGAAAATATTGACAATCTTCAAAAAGCCCTTATAGAAATAAACTACAAAAAAGGCATTATAGAAAAACGTGACTACCTGCTTAAAAAGAAAGCAGAACTGGAATTACAAATTGAATCTAACAAAGCTCAACTTGCCAAATTGGAATTTGACCTTATCAATCTGAAATTTCTTTTTACTTGCTTAGGCAACAAAGGAATTAAAAATTTTCTCTTCATTAAAGATATTAACTGCTTAAATAGCTTTCTTAAACAACATTCATTTAAACTATTTTCCAATAGTTTTGTGGCTATCGAACCTGTTATAGACATTGGACTATTCAAAAATTTTGAAATTTACTTAGTCAATTCTAAAACTGGCCTAAAAGAATCTTACATTAGTCTTTCAGGTGGTCAACGTCGCAGAGTAGACATTCTTATACAACTTGCTATCAATTTTCTTGTAACCAAAATTTATGGCATTAAAATTAACCTTTTAGTATTTGACGAAATCTTTGACAATTTAGACAGTATAGGTATAGATTCTACCATTTCTTTAATTAGAGAATTATACGAAAATAGTAGTGTATTTATAGTTTCTCAACGAACTGATTTGGCTATTAATTTTGACAATAGAATTCACATAGTTAAGAAAAACGGACTATCAACTCTACAATTGAACTAAATTCAACCCATAAATTGTATGATAGATTTCATTATACCTAACCTAATTTTCAAATACTTATTTCTATGCTTTCTACTATTTAATTGTAAATTTTCCAATGTTCTTAGCCTAAGAGTCTGGTCATTTCCTCCAGAAATGCTATCCAATAAACATTTGCTTGGTGAATATAGAGAAATAATTACTATACTTTGGACAATAAAAAACTATACAGACTGTTTAAAGAAACGCAATTTAACTCATTGGACTGGTCAAGATATTTATTTGAATAGAAAATTACTCTATGAATGGTATAGACAAGACAACAATAAACCTGCTGGTAGCCAAAATGGCTGGTATGCAACCAACATTTGCATTTGGATGTTTATTGACAGAGTAGGCTATTTGAAACATAGACTAAACTTTCTTGCTGATGAAGCCAAAGTTAGAGGCTATAAATTTAATAGTCATTTAGATTTCCCCTTTGATTCAATACCTAAACCTTATATTGACAATATATTTACAATTAACAATTATTTATTTAACCCTGCCAAAGATAAAAATGATATGCTTAGAAAATTGAATATTTACGATGCTCCTTCAATTCCAGGTCGTTTTAACTATGTTAGCCCCAAAGGCATTAGAATGCCACTTAATTATTTGACTATATTTAAATATCATTTTATCAATTTAGAATCTTCAAATATTTATAAGGACCTAAAGCTCAAATTGATTGAAAAAGAACTGACTACCAAACCTTTGCCTTCCAGAACCCAATATTTAGAGTTTCTATTACAAAATCAAGAGCTAATCAAATATACTCCAATTTATCCAGAAGATGAATATTATACTAAAGTCAATATTCAATTTATTAACTTAGGCAAATTTTATGCTAATTTTTTAGTTAAATCTTAATCTACATATTATGCATACTAAAATTTTAGTTATTTCTCCTCATCCAGATGATGAAGTTCTTGGATTAGGCGGTTATTTACTGTCTTTAAATAAAAATTACAAAGTTCATATAGTTTGCTTTGTTAATAATAATCCTAAAAGAACTGATGAATTTGATTTTGTAATTGAATTTTTGAATAGACACTCTAAGGCTAAATTTACTGGTAAGATTCTTTTAGATTGCTTAAATTTAGAATTTAATAATACAAAATATCCTTTAGATGGTAATTTATCTATTGTTCCTCCAAGACTATTGACTAGCTATCTTGATAATGTTCTCAAAAGTTTTGAACCTCATATATTATTTATTCCCGCACCTTCTTTTCACAAAGACCATACAACTGTATTTGAAATATGTAAAAGTTCTACTCGTCCAAAGAATTCTTTAAAAAATTTGAAACAAATATATTCATATGAGAATCCAGCTTCTATTTGGTCACTTGGTAGAGATTTATTTTTTCCTAATAGTTATTTTGATATATCTTCAAAGATTGATTTAAAATTAGAGCTATTAAATATTTACCAGTCCCAGTTCAACAATAATAATTTTATTAATGTTGAATCTGTCAAACAATGGGCACGGATTAGGTCTATTGAAGCAAGAAATAGTAATGGCTATGCTGAAGCATTCAATTTGCTTTTTAATATTTTATAACCTAAATTGCACAATTTGTAAACTTACTTAACAAGTATATTCTAAACTTATCATTAACTTTAAACTTTTCTTAGGTATTAGAAAAACGACAATTTATTTAAAAATTATCAAATGCCAATTAATATAGAACCAGCAAATATTTTATGAGCGATAATTATCAAAATATTCAATTTGAAATTGAAATTAACGGCAATTTGCACATTATACAATCCAAATATTTTTATGAGTTTATGTATTTCATTATTGAGCGTCAAAATATATTTTACAAAAAAGAAATATTAAAATTGCCTCCTCCTTGGACTGATGATTTAATTCTTGACAAATATTTGTTTTTGAACAACAATCGTGTTTGTGACAAAACAACTCGCTACGAAATTGACAGAATAAAAGAACATACTTCCTTTAGTCAATCTTTCAATTTTATCCTTTTCTTTCGCAAATGCCTTCTTCCAAGAATTTGGGAAGCATTTAGCTATAATAGACCTGAACTATTATATCCACCCTACAAATCTGATGCCATATTCTATTGTGCCCCCAAAGGCTATACAATGAAAGATTGGATGGAAGAAATATATACCTTTGTTACTACCAATACTACTCTATCTCAACCAATAGAGCAAATTATCAAAGATTCCAAATTACCATCATTTAGCCAATTAGGAATCAATCCTTATCGAGATGGTGAACCGTTTGAAATTAAACAAAAACGAGCCCTAACAGCTAAAAAAATAGTAGACTATATATACAATCTTCATACACACAAAGGCAATAAAATTCATGGCGAATTTACAACCTATGAAGTATTTTTGTCATTGACCTATACTTCTTATTTTTCTGACTATTTTACAGAAAATGACTATTACATTGCTGGACCTGGAACACTTAAGTCAATAAGCCTAATCGATATTTCTTCCAATAGCTTTGATGATAAATTATTTTGTATTCACTATTTAACTTCCAATTATTTGTCAAATTTAGATTCTACAGAGTACTTTTGGACACCATCCAAATATTATCCAACATTTGCTGAACCTGATCCTCCAAAAAGATGGACAATACATGATACTGAATCTATGCTTTGTGAATATAGAAAATATTTTAACCTTAAAGAAGAAATACTAACAGGTAAAAATACTCGTCATCGTATTTATAAAGGTCGTGATTTTATAACTTCTATCTAGTCTATTAAACCTATTATACCTATTTCTAATTTTCAATTCAACTTCAATCTAAACTTCTATAACTATGGTCAAATATTCAATCATTATTCCAACGCTTCGCTACAATGGTGACTTGATTGATAGCACTACCCCCGCCAATGCAACTCGCTTGACTATGTCAATTGATAGTAACCCTACTCTTTCCAATCTATTTACAATTGAAATTGGTGGGGCTACCTATTCTTTTGACCGTGCTTCATTTGTTGCTGAAGTTAACCGATTACAAAAACAAGCAACTTCAGCTGGTTTGCCTTAAGTTATAGAATAACTATGAACTAAGGCACTAATAATTGAGCAAAATTGCCTTTATTAGTGCCTTCTACTTATTCTATCTTTATCATTTATTGACCCAATAACAAATTGAATTTATGCCTTTTGTTTCAAAACCTAAAATATTTTTCAACATAACTCCAAATACTACAACAATGTTAGGTGAAGCTACTTTCAATCTTAAAGTTAATGAGCTAAATTCAGCTGATCCTGTAGTTTCTATTGACAGGACGGTAACACTATCAATTCAAACACATCCTGACCCTTCCAAGAAAAATTTAATCAATATTAAAATCGACATACCTTTGAAAGCAGGTGATACCCTAACAGTAAATCGTCATGACCTTCGCAAAATTCTTGACCAAATTGAATCTATTCTTTCACTCTATTGAAAATATTTACCATGAATATTTTAGTTAGATTTGAAACTACCGAATCCGAACCCAATAAGCTAATTCCAGTAGTAGTAAGAACCAGCTCTAAACGATATACTGAAGACCTAATAAAAAATCATAATTTTATCTACATTTGCAAAATTATATTTAACAGATATTCCCAATCAATTACAATAGAAGGTAGTATTAAAGCTACTGATTTTTATTCAGGCAAATATCGTCTTTTAACAGCCAATCCTATTGAGCAAATTCCTATTGCAACTGACTCAGACATTGACACCTTTTAATAGAGAAAGTTAGAACTTTGGTATATAACCAAATATATCATATAGCCTATGCAACATCAACTGTCCTTATTTGAACCTGACCAATTACAAGACACTAATCTTTATATACCCAAAATAATCCATTTTATTTGGATTAGCAATGATCCAATTCCTACTAAGTACCAAGCTGCAGTTAAATCATTTAAGTATCTTAATCCTGATTTTGAAGTTAAATTATGGCGAGGTCAAGATTTCATAGGCTGGAAAACGATGCACAAATCTATTTTTCCTACTCTTAAATCTTATGCTGCCATTTCTGATTATTTAAGATTTGAAATTATTTATAAATATGGGGGTATTTATGCAGATATAGATACATTCTGTGTTCGTCCCCTTGACTTTCTTTCAGGTTTGAAATTTTTTGCTGCTAAAGAGTGCCTAAGAACTCTTACTGCACATTTCTTTGGGGCTGAACCTCGCAATGAAATTATAGGAACTGCCATTGAGCTTCTCCCCCAATATTGCCAGCAACATCATTATTATAAATTCGTTGAATTGAGAGCGGCTGCTAGAGTATCTTTTGATAAATTCATAGCTTTATTAAGCTATTATAATTCTAACAAGAATCCAAATGAATTCGCTTCTGATTATGTAGGTTTGATAGGTGAATCTAATTTTTCTAATCTTACTAACCAAACTAAAACTATTAAATTACCTAAACTTTCAAGATTTAACACAATTTCTAATCTTAATCCTGCTCCCAGCCCTTTATGTTTAAGAGTCGCATTTGATAAGGTAACTAACCAGCCTAACCCCTTTGTTATATCAAACCATCATCCATACTATAAAGCATTACCTCGCAGAAAGTTCGATACTAATTTTTCTTTTGTAAGCAAATATTTAAATCAATTTTTAAAAGCTGATGCTGATTTTACTCAATTAGTTGATTTATATAAATCAGGTATATTTGGGGATTCCTATACTTATAATATGAGTATGGGTTCTTGGACAAGTAAAAAGAAAAATGAACAATTTGTTTATAATAGTTTAGCTAAATTTGAAGATTTTATTGAGATAAAATCTCTTTCTGAATATTAGCCTAAATTTATAATGTCAAATTTGTTAATATTCTAATGTTTACTGTCTAACTTGATAATTATACTAACTAAAAAATATTGTCTTGTAATTAAAAAATTCTAAACCGTTTATGCTTTAAACAAGCAGATATTATACATAAACTTAATCATAATTATAACTATGCCTAAGTTGCAGAAAATTTTCGGTTTAGAATCTAAATTTTATTCCACTTCAAGCAATACCAATATTATCAACATAGTTAAAAATTCCAAAGCTAAAAAATCTAACAAATTATATCCAACTTTTAACCATTCTCAAACTGTTCAACCCCTTTTGAGTGTTTCAACTCCTCCTTATCCAAAGGATACTTATTTTCGAATAAAAATTACTGACACATCCACTCCAATAGCTAAAAAATTGTTGGAATACAAAAATGAAAATAACCTACTTTTAAGCGAAGTAATTCGTAAAGAATTAGAGAAAGAAATGTCATGGTGGGTTAATGTTTCTTCCAAAATAGAATCTTTTAGAGAGTGTATTAGATCAATACTACTATTAGCCAAAAAATATTCATTATCTATTGCCTATGTGCCAATTGGTTTTTTACATACTTATATAACCAAACCTGTACAAGATGACAAAATAGTCTATGTTGGATTTATTTACAATCAAAATGTGTTTATATTACCAACAATCTTTACCAATGATTTTTCTTTAGTTAAATATTTATACCAAAATTCAGGTAAATCAAAATCTTTATCTTCTTTTCTTGAACTACCGCCTGAATTAGATTTAGATGACTATTGCATTCTTCATACAACTAACTATTATAAAAAGCTATTTTCTCACTACTATATTCCTCTTTTCAAAAAATCACTACTCAAAGATTATCAATTTGATTTTGCCAATTGGCGTCTTTTCATTCCCTAAGCATTAAATCAAATTTGCTAACTTAGTTATGCTATCGGCAATTAAATACTTTCTAATAGCTATTCTAATTGGGCTACTTATCTATTTAGTCTTTTGCTATTATCCAAGCTATTTAGATAGAAAAATTAAAGATTTGCAATATGCTCAAATGGAAATTGAATTGAAAATTCAATCTATTGATTCACTTTTGGCTAAATATCAATCTATTAGTGATTCATTAAAATCAGTTAATGATTCTCTACTTCAATCAAGACTTGCCTATAAACCAATTAGAATTAAACATTTAACTCCAAATGATTTAGCCAATGCTACTAAAGATTCACTTAGATACTATTTATTTAAAGCAATCAATTCTAACTAATTTTGATTATGAAAATTATAATAACAACTTTACTTTTACTGCTAAGTAGTTTAAAACTATTAGCACAACAACCTACTAAACCAGATACAATTTGCTTTCCTACAAGCCAAATTAAACAATTACTATCCAAACTTTCCAATGCCTATATTAGATATCAACAAGATTCTATTCTTATTTCCAACTATTACCATTTAAATTTAGTCAAAGATTCGCTATTAAGTTTGAACAAAACCAAACTTGCCTTAAAAGATTCTATTATAGCCAATCTTGAACTTCAATTGGAAACAATTAAACTTACTCATTCTCCAATTAGAAATCAAATTCCCTTTTTATTACAAATATCACTACTACTTGCTACATTTATTACTGGTCTATTTATAGGATTGTTTACAAGATAGTCCTAACTTATCAATTTTAACTATTAACTTAAAAAATGTCTACTACCAAACCAAAAATAGCTGTTCTAATGTGGTGGGACGATAATATTAAAGACTATGCAATTAACAATTATGAGATTAACAAGCTCTATTGCAATAAACATGGCTACGATTTAATTTTTTCCAACAAGCGAACCTATTTAGATAGACCTCCTCACTGGGAAAGAATTCCTTTAGCTCTTGAGCATTTGCCCAATTATGACTATATTGTTTGGATAGATGCTGATGCCCATTTCTATATTGATGCTCAACCAATAGAATCTATAATCAATTACTATTCTCATTTAGATTGTATTTTTAGTGGCGATTATCAACAATTATTTGCTTATGAGATTAATTCAGGTGTTTTTATTCTTAAAAATTGTCATGAAAATGAGCTATTACTCAATTATTGGGGTTATTCAGAAAGATTATTCAATTTTAGATATCCCCCCTTCAATGACCAAGGTGCTCTACAATTGCTCTATAATGAAAATTATCGAAATATAAGAAATAGATCCATAGTTGTTCCTTATGGTATTCTTCAAGAATTTGATTTGACTTATGCTTGGGTAAGGTCTAAACCTAGACATGAAAGAAAGTCTCGTAAAAAACAGAATATCAATTCCGAATCTTTATCTTCTACTCCCAAAATTGAAGTTCCTTTATTCAAAGTTGATAAACCATTTATTCTTCATTTAGCAGGCGCTCCTATGTCTGCTCGAATTGAAGAGTCAATCAATTACTTAAAATCCATTAAATTTTAACTAAATTTAATTCTTTGCTTATTTCTAAATTTATTCTAATTTCTTAACCATATTTAATTTATTAAACAAAATAGACGATGTTAAATCCAAATCTATTTACCGATTTTTATGTCTCTATATTAGAGTCAAGATTTAACAGCAAAAATAGTCGTAACTTTATTCAGCATCTTGTTCTTGCTTATACAACCAATTTTTCTTTACTTAAAGTAGTTGATTCATCAATTGATTTTGATAGACCCAAACTTAAATGCCCTATTACCAATTTGCCAATTACTCCAATTGAAACTCTTATTAAAAACTATAATGAAAGTGCTAACCAATTATCTACAAATTTTGACTCCATTGATGAACATACCAAAGCAAAACTATTAAATCCTCTATATTTAGATTTTGATTCAATTCCTATTAATTATTTAGTTAGCTTAAAAAGTCAATTTTCAGATGTACCGATTAGTAAATTTGGATTAGCTTGTCTTTTAGAATTTAAAGCCAAACAAATAGCATCGAATGATCCCTATTTTGCCAGATTTGCAAGTTAACTTAAATTTAATCAACATAATTTATGAAAATATTATTTCTACTTTTTCCTATCCATCAATATAATGGAATTCTTCATCATACGAATTATTTGGCAGAAGGATTGGTAGAATTAGGTCATACAGTTGATTTAAAAGTATTATCTTATAGTTCTGGCGAACCTTTTATTAAATCATTGCCTGCTGAAAATAGTCAATTTGCTAAAAATGTTTTCTTTGTTCCTTCTTTAAATAAATGGTGTCATTTGAATAATGGTTGGGTATTTGACAAACCTAATGATGTATTAAAATACAATACTAACTATGATTTTAATAAAACTTTAGATATTATCAATTCTTATGATTTAGTTTATTATTTAATGCCCTATGCTTCTGTTCAAAATTCCAATAGGGGCAATATTAAATGGCTAAAATTGATAGAAAACACGACTGTTAAGAAAATTTCTACCGTCCATGATGGTAGCGCATATAAAACCAACACCCAATTTGTATTTACCTCAGAATTATTTGATGGTATAGCTTGTGTTCATCAATATGCCTATGAAATGAGTAAAAATTATTTCAATGGTAATTTTGCATTAATTTTAAATCCCTTCAAAATTGAAAATAGTTTAGATTCAATATTAGCCAAATATCCCTATGAAAATAGACTAAAAGGTGTTTTTACTTGGGGCTTCTTTAAAGGCTGGAAAAGATTTGACCAATTTGTTCGCGCTGTTCCATTTATGCAATTTGAACATAAGTTAATAGCTGGTTTTGGTGTTGAATATGCTTATATGACTTCCCAAGATAAAACAGACCCTGCCTATATTTATTCTGATAGTCAAATTGAAAAATGGAATTTGCCTCAATTTTATAAAGGTAGAAAGATATGGGATATTGCCATTGAGCACAATATGAAATACTTAGGACTACTAAACCCGTCTGATAGAGACGCCCAAATACAAAAAATGCTATTTTGTATGGATTGTTCCTATAAAACTGATGTTAATTATGAATATTTTAATAGAACTGCAGTTGAAATAATACTAAATGGTTCTTTACCTATAGTTCGTGCTCATTATCCCAATGCAATTCTTTGTAATGAAAAGGTGACCTACTGTGTTCCTAAAGGTGATAACCCTATAGAATTTGCCAATTATTTGAATGAAATAGTTAACAGTATAACCAAATCTACTTTTTATGAACGAGTAGCAAATAACTATTCTTTACTAAAAATATTTGATTATAGGACTGTTGCTCAACAATATATTGATTTAGCCTTTAACTATAATTCTGCTCAATTCCTTATGAAAGCCAAAGGCACTCTTTCCCCCAAAATCAAAAAAGATGCAATGCGAACTATAGGTTTTTTTGATGGCTCTGTAGAAGTAGGTAGAAAATCTAACAATAATTCTGTTGAAACGCTTTCTTTATTTTCCTAATTTAATAAAAATTTCCTATACCGCAACTTTACCCTATTTTAACCGTTTAATTAACCAGTAGACAAAATAACAAATTTTCTTTAAACAACTTAAACTCTTAATTGACTATGTTTACTCTAAAACTGCCAAGCAACAAATATTTCTTAAAAGAAGCTCAAATTCGACTCTTTATTAAAGAAGCAGGATTTTCCGAAAATGATTTAAAATACTTATATGGCGACCACTTTGTTATTGTACAAGTTCCTAAAATGAGTGATTCTGATTTCCAATTTGTTAAAAATGTCACTTCTACTTTATTCAAAACTTTACAAGACCAATTTTCAAGCCGTAAATATGTTTCTACTACTTATGAATCTCAATTTCATGATATAGTTAAAAATTTTCTAATTGAAAATGGTATTATTGAAACCAAAAACGAATATTTTGTAGTAGTCAATTTAGACAAATTGACTAAAGACTTACTTGATGGAACAGCACTATCCGAAAGTGAATCTGAAGAACGCTTAACTTTCAATGGTCGTTATAAACACTATCATACCTTTTCTGGTCACTACTTAGTTCTATATTTAGATAGTGCCCCATCCAACTTTCTTCCCTTTTAGTTGATTTGGTTAACAGGTTACCATCAATTTTTAACATTGATGGTAACCTTCTCCAAATTTATTTAGCTTAAAAAATTTTTACTTAAAACGAAACTTACTTTTAAAGTAACCGTATAACAATATTAGAAAGTTACAGACAAATTGTAACTTTCTATACCATTCAATTTCGAATGGTATAACTTAAATTGAACAATAACCTATGTTTACACTAACCATTCCCGCCAAATATTGCCTCAAAGAAAAGCAAATCCGACCTATCTTAGCTTTGCAACCCGTCAGATATTGGTATGGTGGCCAATATGATATTGTTCAAAGACCATCACAAACTCAAGATTTAGCCAAATCTTTTGAAAATGACCTTACTCAATCCCAATATGAATATTTTGTTGTAGTAGACTTAGATGCTTTCGTTGACGATATTTATAATGGAAAAATTTTTGACAATAGCAATCAAGATTGTATTAGTATAACAGGACGTTTTGAGTATTTCAAAACTTACTATGGCAATTACTTGTTCATATTTGTAGATTCTGTTCCAGTAGATTTTCTTCCGTTCTAATTTATGTTCTTTTGACAAATTTTCCTTCTGATTTGGTTATAAGGTTACCACTAAAAAATTAACATGTGTGGTAACCTTCCCAAATTTAAAACAAAATAATTTTTATTACAAACGAAACTTTCTTTTTAATTGACCGTTTAACAATATAACAAAACACAAATGTCACTCAATTTTGAGTGACATAACTTAAACAAATAGAACAACTATGCTAAACAATCATATTACAGAAGCTATCAAAACTGCCTTTGAGGATAGAGTTTATGAAGGCAAAGCAATCATCTCTTTTTATAAGTTCTTTATTGACTCCTTAACAGAGTCTATTTTTGATGAAAATGAACATTTAGCCAAACTATTTGTAGATGAAAATTTGAGTGAACTAAAAGAGCTCTTTGCTGAAATGCTTAATTTTAACTAACAATTCTTCAGGCTGTATATAGACAGCTTTAGACTTATTAGTCACTCAAAATTGAGTGACTAATTTCTCTTTTCTAATTAACTTAGGATATTATAGGCTAAGTTGAAGGTGGTATAAAGTTGAGTTACTTGATTAGACCAATTTATTAAACCGTTTCTTTAAGCAAGAAAGCAAAGGTTACTTAATGACAGTAGCTATTGTTGGTTCAAGGTCTTTTAATGATTACTCTTTATTAAAGAAAGTAATTCTTTCCAAAAATTTTAAAATTACTAAAATAATTTCTGGTGGTGCACAAGGTGCTGACAGTTTAGCCAAACGATTTGCTAACGAATATGGCATAGAATTTGAAGAAATTGTTCCCAATTGGCGCCTCGGTAAAGGTGCAGGGATTATTAGAAATAAGCAAATAGTTCAATCTTGCGATGTTTGCTTTATTTTTTGGAATGGCAAATCCAAAGGTACTAAAAGTTGTCTTGATTTTTGCATCAAATTTAATAAACCCTACTATCTAACTCTATTCTCATGACTATAAAACAAATTCGAATCGTTTGCCAAGATTGGATTAAAGATAGTCAAACTGGCTGGCAATCATTAGGCGGCTGGTATTTTAAAGATGACAATAGTCCAATGCCTCCTGATTGGACTGTTATTCTACAATGGTCAGATAAAGAAGGCAATCCTATAGTTGGTGTAGCTGAGAAAATGACTACTGTCACTTTAGACTAATTGAAAACTATGAAAATTGCTACTTTGCTTTCCAAAACCATAGAAGGAGTTACTTTTAATCCATCTACCAAAAAATTTGAATTTGATTTTAATCAAGATGCTTCCGATTCCCTAATTTACTTAAGTCTTCAGCCCTATAACACTAAATTATCTATAAAAGATGGCAATAAAATCTATTACGCATACAAAATCAATCCATATGACAAAACAGCCAAATCTGCTTTGAAAGTTGCTCTTAAATATTTAGACAGCAATTTGATTGATAAAAACGATGCTATCAAATTTGTTGATACTGCCATTGATCGATTTGAAACCTACATTGCTCCTTTAAAATCCTATGATGTTATTATAGCTCCCAAATCAACTTCTCTAATTTTGAAACTATTTATTTCTCGCATAAAACACAGAGTTAACTCTACTAATACTCTCATTATTGATGGATTCTTTACCAAACTACCTCCAGACCAAATAGTTTTTGATGAAGTGTTATTATCCAAAATACCTCCAGAAAAAGCACAATGGATTAGAAATCACTTGACAGCTCAATTGTCTAAACCTAACTTTAAATTGAGAGATATTGATGTTAGATATAGAAGATATATTAAACAATTTCTAACTATTAACCCTGATATTGAAGCTCAAATCCTTTCTAAAATTTCCTCAGGTAATGTTTTAATTATTGATGACCTACTCACTGGTGGTTCTACAATGAAAAATATGGTCAACCTTATCAAAAATTTGAACGCCAACTCTATAACATCTTTTGTATTACTTGCTGATAGATATTCCTAATTAGCCAATTGATTCTAAATTGTTAAATCTAAATTTTCAATACTCTCTCTACTAAGAAAGCAATTTTGATTTAGAAAAAATCAAGTTTTTAATTAAACTAAAACTTCTTTCAACTCTAAACCCATACAACTATGCCAATAAAGTCAACAGTTTATCCCAATTCTTATTGGAATGGTACTGGTGCTTATCAGAAAGAATATAAGGAACTATATTTCAAATTGGTGCCTAAACAAGGCTCTGCTGCAACTCTTAATGGAGAGCTAATTAGAGCAATTTCAAGGCTTACTTATGAGTTTTATAACAATGGTAATGCTAATGCATTAATTGGTTCATCAACAATTAATCCTTTCTATGAAAAATTTTTGGATTTAATTTTGGATATAGTGCCAGGCACATTTAAATTTGTTTATGGAGTAAGAACCGCAATTCTTAATCAAGCGAGTACAGATAACAAAGATGCAATTTCCGCATATAATAATTTGGCTGATCGTGTAATCCATTATGTTTTAACTCATGATGATGAACCACTTCCTTCCAACTATAAAAGAGACTGACTTTATTAAAGCCTATTAGAGCCATGAAAATTTTACAGACGGGCAAACCCCAAACCAAAGAAAGATCGATTATTATCGAGCCTCTTAAGCAGTCCTAAACGTCTATTAAACATTTAGAAAGACAAACTTTACGCTTAAAAACCATATAAAATAATTTTTCTTAAAACGAAACTTTCTTTTACTTTAGCCGTTATCTAATTTAGACAACGACAAAAATTGTTACTCAATTTCGAGTGACATAACTTAAATTGAAGAATCCTATGAATTATGCAGACCAACTTATAAACCATATTAGAGGTTATGAGTTTGTTAGTCAATTTACTATCTTTGACAGACGCCTTACATCACACAAAAAATATGAACTTGTTCTCAGGTCTATCATCCAAGGACTTGAAAGGATTAAATATTTCAATCATCCTTACATGAAGTTTGACCTTCGTATTAAACCTTTGAACTGTCGTGGTATGTATGTTGAATCAAAAAATCCTCAACAAGTTGATAGAATTTATCTCAATCCTTATAAAACAATCAGAACCTTAAATAACCCTTCAATAAGAGCTTGCGGTATCTTTGGTCGCAAAGCAGATATAACT
>Ga0308407_1001227_pt1 | contig 14491 bp, 10 predicted proteins | sample HotsprSampleMSe2_FD_203476 | JGI IMG/M metagenome (GOLD analysis project Ga0308407, IMG submission 203476) | Hot spring phototrophic mat microbial communities from Mushroom Spring, Yellowstone National Park, Wyoming, United States - 20060911_MSe2 ...
TAATGACCTTGATGCGCTTAGATCTATTTCCTTTAATTCCTCTATTATATCCAATAACTTTGATTTAGCTTCTTTATAATCTGGCTCGTAGTATGCTAATTGTATTTTCCTTCTGTATCTTTCTTTTATCTCATCATTTAAGCAACTTACAACATTCTCTCTCTTATGCCATTGACGCCTCTGCAGTAATACATATTCCCCAAATACTTCTTTTACTGCTTTGATTATTCCCTTACTGCCATCGCATACTACAAGTATTCCTTCCTGAAATCCAAAGTTTCTCTCGATTAATCTTTGTAATAAACCTTTTACCGCCAACGAGTTCTCTGTTGTAGATTGTATAAAATCTAAAGGAATTTTCTCCCCTTCTATCGTTATTCCTATCGCTATTATCATCTGCTCTTTAGCTAAATATTTGCCATCTATCATTAAACTAACAAAGTCATAGCTGCTCAAATCTCTTCTCTGAAATTCCTCCAATATCCCCTTGAACTTTCCTCTATAAACTCTCCGCTTAAACTACTCTGGCTTAATCCAAAGCTATTTGCAAGCTCCTTTACTGCTTCTTCATATCTATTTTGGCTTAAACCTAATATTAATTTCTTTAAACGCTTCCCTTTTGGTCTCTTTGCTCTACGTATCCTGCCATATATCTCTGCATTCTCTACCTTATTGTTATTTTTATCCTTTATCCAGGGAACCTCTATCCTTACCTTCTCTTCATCTATCCAAATACTACCAGGATTTGTATCCCATCGACTATAATGGGGATTTCGCTCATACTTCTTCCCTACTTTCTTATTTACTTCATTCTCTAATAACAACTCTGCCATTATCTTTATAAAGCCAACCGTACTTTCCACTAACAGCTTCTCCATCTCTTCTGGCGATTGCTTTATCCTATCTACTACTTTATCTAAAATTGTCTTTTTATCTAAAATTTTCTTAGTTTCCATTTGAGAGTCTCCTTTATTTTTGTTTGCTTTAATTCTTTATTTTTTTACAATTTGGAGACTCTCCTTTTAAATTTCAAATAAAAAATAATATATGCCTTAAATAGAAAAAAAATAAAAAATTAAAACAGATAAAAAAATATAAAATAGATAAATAAATGCTGTTTGTTTTAGCATTAAGCTATTTGATTATTGTTCAATATATTTTTAAATTTATATAATAAGATAGTTTATTAAATGTTTGCAGAATTTTTTATTTAATTAGAGTCGGCATAAAAAAGGAGGCTCAATGAAAAAAGCTTTCATATTCGCTTTCTTGTTTTCGTCTATAGCGTTAAGTCAAAACAATTATGTAAAGCCCGCGAAAGATTTGAAATGCATATTAAAATTTTCCAAAGTTGAAAAAAACGATTTTTTCAACCGCGAAAAAATTGGAGATACAGTTTGGCTTGAAATTAATTCTAAAAAATTTTTGGGCTATAGAACAAATAATAAAGAATTTTTTGAACAGATAATGAAGCCGATAATTTTAGAAAAAATCGAAGAGTTAAAAAAACTTTCCAGTCGCGAGATAATTAATCAACTAACAATTTTTACTTATTTAATTTATCAAGCTTATTTTGGGAAATCTTTTTATCGCTGGGGAGGAGATATTTTCGATCTAGACGATCCTCAATATGAAGGGGACGGATATAAATTTAAGTATGGGCTTGATTGTTCCGGTTTTACTGTCGCAGGTTATGAAATAGCTTCTTATTTAAATTTAATTCCAGGCGAAGAAATAGTTTTCTCTTCAAAAGGCTTTAAATCGTATTGCAAGATAAGCGGTTTCGAGGATACGGGCGGCATACTTCAGAAAAGCAATAATTACAGATTAGACACAAGCGAGCTTGATAAATTAGGAAATGAAATTGTCAGATTAGAAAAGAATAAAAAAATAAGCGACGGCGAATTTTCTCTATTGCAAGCCGGCGATATTGTAGGCAGAAAAGGACATTTTGGAATTTTAGTCGAGTCCGATGGAAAATTATTTTATCTTGAATCGGGAGGTTATGTGGTTCCTAAAATGGGCTATGACGCAGTCGAAGCAAGATTTGCTATTGATAAATTTGCAGAATCGGGATATGTGACTATAAGAAGGGCTTTAAAATAAAATTAAAATCTAGTTCTTTGCATTAAGTTGGCGCTATTTAAAGTAAATTTTTTTTCAGCGTTTGAATATTTCCTGTTAAAAATTTTATAAGTTCAAGCTTATCTAAATTTAAATGACAAAATTGTTATTGATAAAATTATCTTTTATTTCGATTATAATGACGACGCAAGTTTTTAATTATCTCGTTTGTTTTTTTATTAATTTTGTTTCTACTCGACCAAAATTCTGAAGGAAAATCTTCTTTTAGGTTTGCGATAATATTTTGTAAGGAGTTATTTTATAATAATTATTTATTTATGCTTTTTTTTTGCGTCAAATAGAAAGCAATATTAGCTGATTTTGATAATTTCGAATCGAACGATGAAAAATTTTATCAATAATTATTTTTAAATAATTTTTTTTCAAGCAGTTCGATTTGTTCTTTCAAGCGTCGCAAATCTTCTTTTAACTCTTCTTTTTCACCGCGAATTATGTTCTCAATTTTATTCGATTCTTCGTCGCGAATTTTGTTTTGAGTTTCTGACATAGTGTTTACGATGATTGCAATGAAAATATTCAAAGCTGTATAAGATGCGGCTAAGATGAAAAAGATAAAATATAAAAATGCGAATGGATGATCTTCAATCACGTCGCGAGCAATATCAGCCCAACCTTCAAGCGTCATTATCTGAAAAAGGGAAAACATCGACGCCCACAATGTTCCAAAATACTCGGGATGAGTAGCTCCAAATATTTTTACTCCGACGACGGAAAACACGTAAAAAATAAGAGACAATAACGCAAAAATCCAGCCGATGCTGGGAAGCGACATCAGAAGCGATTCGACTAAGAAACGCAAGCGCGGCAAATTTTTTATAAGTCTTAGCGATCTAAAAATTCTAAGCGCGCGTAGAATTGAAAGGCTCCCTGTGGTCGGAAGCAAAGCGATAGCTACGATTGAAAAATCAAATACGTTCCATCCGTCTTTAAAAAAAGAAAAATTATATGCGTATAGTTTAAGCGTTATTTCGACGACAAAAATCGCTAAAATTATTCTATCCAAAAAATGAAGAATATCGCCTGTGGATATAACAATGCTTTCAAATGTTTCTAATCCTATTGTTATTGAGTTAAATATTATCAGAGCGATAATAAAATGTTGAAAAGATTTTTTTTCGACAAAAATTTTAACTTTTTCGACGCTCATACTTTAAATTCTTTAAAAAAATAATTTATTTAATTCAAACGAAAAATCAAATAGATAAATATAACTTTGAAAAATTATGGCGTATTAGAGAAAAAATAAAACGTACGACATCATCATTTTTAATTTTGCTTTTTATCTTAAACAAAGTTTTAAGCTTGTTTAAAATGCGAATATATTTAAGGATGAATAAATTGCGCGGCAAAAATGCGATTGAAAATTAAAGTTTAATAAATTATAATTGTATAAAATTAGAATGAAAAAAGTCTTATTAAATAAACAAACGACAATTTATTTTAATAGCGAGCGTTATCGGAATTGAAAAGAAGTAGTTTAGAAAAAAAAGATAAAATAATGATCATAAACGAAGTCGGCGAGTTAGTCGAAGCTGAAGCTCCTATTATCATTTCCGCTTCGAGAGCGACTGATATTCCCGCGTTTTATTCTAATTGGCTGATTAATCGATTGAGAAAAGGATGGGTTTTATGGCGAAATCCTTTTAATCAAAAGACGAAATATATCTCTTTTTCTAATTGCAGGGCGATAGTCTTCTGGACAAAAAATCCTATTCCATTGATTTCAAGATTGCGCGAAATAGACGAAATGGGAATACGCTATTATTTTCAATTTACTCTAAACAATTACGAAAAGGAAAATCTGGAGCCAAACGTTCCGCCTCTCGAAAATCGAATCGAGGCTTTTAAAAAGTTGAGCGATATAATCGGAAGGGAAAAAGTTATCTGGAGATTCGATCCTATTATTATACGAAAGGAATTATCGACAGAGGAAATTTTAAGAAGAATAAAATATATCGGCGAAAGAATAAAAGGATATACGGAAAAATTAGTTTTTAGTTTTGTCGAAATCCTGAAATATAAAAAAGTAAAAATAAATCTGCTTAAAGAAACAAAACTATTTGACAAAATTGAAATAAATGAAGCGGAGGCGACTTTATCGCAAAAAATGGAAATTGCGGAAGGATTGGCGAAAATTCGAGACAAATGGAAAACGGAAGGCTGGAATTTAAAATTGGCGACTTGCGCCGAGAAAATTGACTTCGATATATTTGACATTGAACATAATCGATGCATAGATATAGAACTTATGAAAAAAATATTTTACGACGACAAAAATATGACTTATTATTTTAATTACGGGAGAATGCCAGAAAGCGAAGATAGAACGATTGCTGAACATCTCTCTCTCCTTGTCGCCGATGATTGGAAAGACAAAGGGCAAAGAAAATTTTGCGGATGTATGAAAAGCAAAGATATTGGAATGTATAATACTTGCGTTCATTTATGTTCTTATTGTTATGCTAATTCGTCGAAAGAACTTGTAATTAAAAATTTTAAATTATCCAATATTAAAAGCGAAAGTCTGGCTCCAATTATTAATCGTAAAACTTGAATGCCAATATGAGCTGTTTCTTTTTGATTAATTGCTTACGAATGATAATTAAATTTAAGGTATTATCTAATTTTTTTGATCTTCAATAATTGGCTATTAAGTTTTGATGCTAATAAAGAAACTATAAAACGAAAAATTCATATAAGAAAAAAGCAGAGTAGAAACAACGTAAAGTTTGTTAAAAAAATATGAAGTTTTCTGTTTGAAAATTGCTATAATGCAAAAGAAATTTTAAATAATTATTGTGAAAATAAATAAAATAATTCTCTAAGAGATAGCATTGTTCGAATAAGATTTAATTGCTGTATGAGTAATTTATTTTAAACTTAAATTAAAACGATAAGAACTGATATAAAGTCGTTTGATTCGATATTTTAAGATATCAAGCGTCGCTTTGATTTTAAATAATTGTTCTTTTTTTTTTAAATTGAAAAATAAATAAAGGTTAATGGGGTAATGATATTAGATCATTGCCGTTTAGTATAAGTCAATACATAATTTAATATGAAATTAAGGAAAATAAATCATTGTCCGATTTAAATAATTGTTTAATTGTAATAAAGAATCATCGATCGATGATTTAATATACAATCATTAAGACGCTGCAATAAAAAAATATGCGAATGTGAAAACGGTTATAACTTCATCGATGAATTTAAAAAAGTTCGTCTTAACAGTCTAAAGAAGAAGAGGATTTTGCGATTATAGACGATAAAAAAACTAAGGCTTAAACCGAAAATTTTTACGCGGATTTGAAAAAATGCCCTGAAAATAAAAATTTTATTTTATAGAATAATCAAAATAATTTATGGAAGCTCCAAAAAAAATTAAATCATACGATATAGTTGAAACAATTGGATTTGGCGGAGTCGGGGTCGTTTATAAAGCCCGCCATATGTATAAAAACGAAATTGTCGCGATTAAATCGCTGGCTCATCATTACGCTTTTGACGAAAATAAAAGAAAAAGATTTAGACTTGAAGCTAAAATTTTAAGCGAGCTTAGACATCCGAATATTGTTAAGGTGTTTGACTTTATCGAAGAGCAAAACGGCTTGCATATTGTGATGGAATTTATAGAAGGCAAAACACTTGAAAAAATTATCGAAAGCGAACAAAAACCAATGTCGACTATTGTCGCTCTTCAATTGTTTGAGCAAATATTGGACGCGATCGAATACGCTCATTCAAGCGGAGTTATTCATCGCGATATAAAACCGTCGAATATAATGATAACAAAAGACAATATCGTAAAAGTAATGGATTTTGGAATCGCTCATTTGGAAGGGAGCGATTTTACTCGAACGGGGACTAAACTTGGCACCTTGTATTATATGAGTCCCGAGGCGATTCGCGGCGAAAAAACCGACGAAAGAACCGACATTTATTCTTTAGGAATTACTTTTTACGAAATGTTGACTGGCAGACTAGAGTATAAAGATATCGCCGGCAAAATGAGCGAATTTGATTTAATGCAAAAAATTTTGAACGAAGAATTAAGAGATCCAAAGTATTATTATCCTTATTTGTCCGATTGGCTTGTCGATATCGTTAGAAAAGCGACAAGAAAAGACAAAGATAAAAGAATTCAAAGCGTAAAAGAATTTAAAGATTTAATTAAAAATCAAGGAGCTATTAAAAAAGAAAATCAGGAATTTATATCATATAAAACTCTAGATGTGGAAAGCAGAGGCATTTTGTCTTTAGCTTTTAGCAGCGACGGATTTTATCTTGCCAGCGGGAATATGAATGGAACCTTGGCTCTATGGGACGCAAAAACCTGGGACTTAATCAAAATGCTCGAGGGGCATACTGATTCGGTTTGGACAATTGCTTTCAGTCCTGACGGCTCTTTACTTGCCAGCGGAAGCGACGATAAAACTATTAAAATCTGGCGGCCAACAACGGGCGTTTTGCTTAAAACTCTTTCGGGGCATACTCATTGGGTGGAAGCTGTCGCTTTTAGTTTAGACGGCAAAATTTTAGCAAGCGGCGGAAGAGATAAAATTATTATTATTTGGGACATTTCTACGGGAAAAATTTTGCATAAATTAGAAGATCATTCGGAGCCGATTTCTTCGATAGCTTTCAATCGCGACGGTTTTTTAATGGCAAGCGCAAGCTTAGATTCGACGATTAAAATATGGGACGCTTGCGATTGGAAATTATTAAGAACAATAAAAGCTCACGATCTGCCTGTTAAATCAATCGCTTATAGTCCTGTTGACAATAGCCTTGCAAGCTGCGGCGACGATAAAATTGTAAAAATATGGAATGCCGAAAGCGGCGAGTTAATCGCTGAATTTGAAGGGCATAGAGATTGGGTTGAAACAGTCGCCTTTAGCGTAGATGGAAAATTAATCGCAAGCGCTGGATACGACAATACTGTTAAAATATGGAACATAGAAAAAAATGAATTGATGCAAACATTGTTAGCGCACAGGGACGAAGTCAATTCGGCGGCATTTAGCGTCGACGGGCAATTTTTAGCCACGGGAAGTTCTGATGGAGCTTTAAAGATATGGAAAATGAAATTTGCTTTTTGACAACCGAGAGATAATTTAATTTGCATTGCCAATTTAAACTGAGTAATAAATTAGATTATGGAGCAATAGTTTTGTTGATAAAGCGAGATATATAATATTCGCTAAAGCTTAACTGAGATTTAAAAATTTTATTTCTTAAATGCGAAGATTGTATAGATTAAGATTTATCTGAAAAATAAAAATATCGTGGGAGCTAAATGAAAAAAATAACGAAAATATATTAGCTGACCGGTAAGAGCGATTAAGCATTTAAATAATGAAAAAATTGAAAATAAAAAAAAACGAGAAAATATATGAAGAAAGCAAATTTAATAATCGGAAATCATACCGATGTCGGAAGAGTAAGATCGGCAAACGAGGATTATTACGGAAGCTTTTCAAACGATAATGGCGATATATTTATGGTGTGCGACGGAGTGGGAGGAGCAAAAGGAGGGAGCGCGGCTTCGCAAACAGCCGTAAAAACGATAAAAAAGCATTTTGAAAATTTATCTTCGAAATACGATGCGAAAGAAGAATTAAAAAATGCGATAGAAAAAGCCAACGAAGAACTCAAGCGCATTTCAATGGAAAATGAAGAGTATGCAAACTTTGGAACAACAGTCGCAATTTTGCTGATTGGCGACAATTTTGCTTATTACGCTCATGTTGGGGACAGCAGATTATATCTTGTTCGCGATAATCAAATTTATCTTTTGACTCAAGATCATTCTTACGTTAGCGAGATGATAAAAGCCGGCATAATTACCGAAGAGGAAGCTAAATTTCATCCGAAGAAAAATATTATAACCAGAGCTTTGGGACCAAAAAGCAATTGCAAACCGGATATTGGAGAGCCGATTAAATTACAGAAAGACGATATTTTTATTTTATGCACGGACGGACTATCGAATTATTTAGACAATAATGAAATAATGTCTGCGGCTCTTAAAAGCGAGCCCCAAGAGGCTTGCATAAATCTCGTTAAGATTGCTAATGATCGCGGCGGAGCTGATAATATCACAGTTCAAATTGTTAAAGTTGTAAATGTCGATTCGCTCGAAGAAAATAAAGCGATCTCTAAATCCAAAAAAATTAAAATTGCTCTGATTTTTCTCGTCGCTTTTTTTGCGACTCTTTTCGCGTTTTTATTGTTCATTTCAAATGAAAGTTTATTTGAAAACGATACATTAAAATCAAACCAATATATTATTTTGCCTCGCGACAGCTTTAAAACTCAAGATAATTCCGACAGCATGCTAAATGAATCGAAGCAAAAAATCGAAGTACAAATGGAGCAAAAAGATTCTGCGATGCAAGAAGATTCTATTTTTTCTAAGATGAATATAGAGACAAAAGTAAATGTTATCGATGAAAACAAAACGATGGAGAAGAAAAATTATCAAGAAAAAAACAGCGATAGTTTAAAAGAAAAAAATTCATTAGCGCCGAAAAATGAAGCTAACGGAAAAAAGGAGAACGTTCAAAGCGAAGAAAAAAATAAAAATCTTGAAAATGAAAAAAAAGATACTTTGCAATAAGAAGAAAGTTTACAAAATTATGTTTAGTTTTAATAATATCGCGCATAATTTTAATAAAAAGATTTATTTGCCAATTTTAATAAGTATGAATTGAGACGATTGAATAGCGTGAAAAAAGGCTAAAAAATTTTAAAACGCATTAATGTTTGTATGTTCTTTCTGCAGAGAGAAAGCGTCTAAGTCTTTGATGAGAGAACAGCTTCAAGCGATTAATAAAATAAATATTGCAAATTTTTGGGCTACGTTTATCAAGCGTATATTTTTTTATAATTTCCAAAGGCTCTTGCTGACTAAAATAAATAATATGAAATAAAGTTGACGTTTGATATAACAAAATCTTAAAATTGTTAAATTCAATTTGTTTTAGGGGCCTCTTTTTAACAAGATTAGCCAAGCGAAAAAATAGTTGTTAATTTGAATTAACAATTAAAATTTAAAATTCTTTATGACTAAAAGCTAAAATTTTATAAAGGTTAACAAAATATTTCGTCGGTTCATAGATTAAAAGGGAAGGGGGTTTATGAATTTAATTAATTATATTATCTTGAAATAAAATTATTGAAAATTTTTAGATGGGCTTTAATTATGGCTAAAAATAATAATAATACCGAAACTTTTGAACAGCAACTCTGGAAAGCTGCAGATAAACTAAGAAAAAATATCGATGCAGCAGAATATAAACATGTGGTATTAGGGCTCATCTTTCTTCGTTATATTTCAGATGCTTTTGAAGATTTATATGAAAAACTTAAAAAAGGTAAAGGCGCATATGCTTATGCTGACCCAGAAGATATTAATGAATACATAGCAGAAAACGTTTTTTATGTTCCAGAAAAGGCAAGGTGGCAATATCTAAAAGATAATGCTAAAAAGCCAGAAATAGGAAAAATAATTGATGAGGCAATGGAATTAATCGAAAAAGAAAATTCATCACTAAAAGGTGTGTTACCAAAAGTTTATGCAAGAGGAAACATTGATCCCATTAGCCTTGGCGTGTTAATCGATCTTTTCAGCAATATTGCTTTCGACCAAACAAAGGAAAGAAGCGCCGACATATTAGGACATGTGTTTGAGTATTTTCTGGGCCAGTTTGCTTTGGCAGAAGGTAAAAAGGGCGGGCAATTCTACACGCCAAGAAGCGTTGTTGAACTTTTGGTTGAGATGTTAGAACCTTATAGAGGCAGAGTTTTTGACCCTTGCTGCGGATCAGGGGGGATGTTTGTTCAATCTGAAAAATTTGTATTAGCACATCAGGGAAGAATTAACGATATTTCCATTTACGGGCAAGAAAGTAACCAAACAACTTGGCGACTTTGCAAAATGAACCTTGCCATTAGAGGGATTGATGCAACGCAGGTTAAGTGGAACCCTGAAGGTTCGTTTTTGAACGATGCTCACAAAGATTTAAAAGCCGATTTTGTTATTGCCAATCCACCCTTTAACGATAGCGATTGGAGCGGAGAGTTACTCCGAAAAGATGTCCGTTGGAAATATGGCATACCACCAACAGGAAACGCAAACTATGCATGGATTCAGCACTTTATTCATCACTTAAACAACAAAGGTAAGGCAGGATTTGTTCTTGCCAAAGGTTCTTTAACTTCGAAAACAAAAGAAGAGTATGAAATTAGAAAAAACTTGATAGAAGCTGATTTGGTAGAATGTATAGTAAATTTGCCTGCCAAATTGTTTTTAAATACTGGCATTCCTGCTTGTTTGTGGTTTATCAATAGAGATAAGAAAAGAAAAGGTCAGATTCTTTTCATAGATGCCCGCGACTTGGGAGAACTTATAAACCGAAGAACAAGGATTTTAAAACCTGAAGACATACGAAAAATTGCAGACACTTACCACGAATGGCAGAAGGGCAACAATGGAAATTACCAAGATATTGCGGGTTTTTGCAAGTCGGCAAGTTTGGAAGAAGTCAGGAATTTAGATTATGTCTTAACTCCCGGTAGGTATGTTGGGCTCCCTGACGAAGAGGATGATTTTGATTTTGTGGAAAGGTTCAACAAGTTAAAGGTTGAGTTTATGGAGCAGTTGAAAGAGGAGGAAAGGCTCAGTAAAGTTATTCTTGAAAATCTGGGGAAAATAGATATGAACAATGAACAATTAGGTTAAAACGATTATAATTTACTCTATTCGATGCAATAAAGTTATGCTTATAAGCGATTTGGAAAAACTTTATGTAGTTAAAGCAAAATAAGATAGTTTCCATATGACTTTACTTAATAATGCATTGCTATTCGATTTACATAAATGAAAACTGAAATTTATAATTTTTTAACAGTTAGTGTTAAAAATGTATTGACTTTTTGGTTTTAATGAGGTATACTTAATATGGTTATAATTGTAGTTAATAAAAAATTAAAAAAGATATTAGAAGATAAAAATGAGATAATAAAAAAATATGGATTTAAAATGGCTGGTAAAATTATGCAGAGAATTGATGATATGAAATTTGCTGAAAATTTAGAAATCCTTATGAAGTTACCAGGGAATCATCATCCTTTAAAAGGAGATAGAAAAGGTCAATTTGCATGTGATCTAGTACAACCATATAGACTTATATATAGACCTGCTAATGATACTTTACCTATAGACGATAATGGTAATTTGATATATTCAGAAATTACCATAGTTGAAATCCTTGAGATTGTAGATTATCACTAAGGAGTACAAAAATGATTGAGAAAAATAAATTAAAAACAAACTATGCTATACATCCAGGTATTACCCTTAGAGAAAAATTAGAAGAATTAAAAATAACACCAAAAGAGTTTGCTATTAGAACTGGTAAACCTATCAAAACTATTTCCAATGTATTAAATGGAAAAAGTTCTATTACTCCCGAAATGGCTGTCCAATTTGAAAAGGTGTTAAACATTCCTGCAAGTTTTTGGATGTCAAAGCAGGCTAATTATAATGAGTATATTGCAAGGGAAAAAGAAAAAGAAGAATTAAATGAATCAATCGAATGGAGTAAAAAATTCCCTTATAACGATCTCGCAAAATTAGGATATGTAGCTTTTACAAAAGATGCAAAAGAAAAAGCTGAAAATTTATTATCTTTTTTTAATATATCAAAATCAAAAGCATGGGAAGAAATATATATTAATCAGCAGGTGCCTGTATTTTTTAGGATTTCTCTTAAAAAGTCTAAAAACCCGTATTCGTTATCAGCCTTTTTAAGAATAGGAGAAATCGAAGCTTCAAAAATAGATGCGCCTCCCTTTAATAAAGCAAAATTAAAAGAGATACTAAAGAATTTAAAAGATATAATGAACAAAGAAAGCGAGAATTTTTTAGAAAAAATTAAAGAATATTCTCTTTCTGCTGGAGTAAAAATTATTTTCACACCTGCATTACCAAATACAGCAATTAATGGTGTTGTAAGATGGATAAATGATAACCCTGTTATACAGATAACAGATAGATTTAAAAGATACGATATTTTTTGGTTTTCTCTTTTTCATGAATTTGGTCATATTATTTTACATAGTAATAAAAAAGATATATTTCTTGAAGAAATAAAAAATACTAAAAGTAAGTCTAAAGAAGAAATTGAAGCTGATAAATTTGCTGAAGAGTTTCTTTTATCTTATGAAAATTATAATAAAATAATTGATAAATTAAATTCACTTCCTGACAAAAACCCCTCAAAGATTTTAAACATAATAAAGGATTATGCTAAGGTTTTAAACACTCATAAAGACATAATTATAGGTAGAATTTTATTTCATGATAAAAGTTTGTATAAATATGGTTTTTTACAAAATGAATTAAAAAAGATTGATTTTGAAAAGTTGTTAAAAACGCAGAGGGAAAACAATGAGTGATAAATTCCCAAAAGGCTGGAAGTGGGTAAGGTAAAGCTGGCAAAAATAGATTTGCCAAAATCAAAGGACGATAATGAAAATTGAAGAGATCATAAAACAACCGGAAGGGAGAAGACTAGAGTTTAAAGAAGCCCCTCCTTCAAATTTGGATTTATGCAAAACCGTTGTTGCCTTTGCCAATGACGCAGGGGGAGAACTATTCATAGGGATTAAAAATCAGCCGAGAGATGTTATAGGTGTCCCAGAAGAACAACTGTTGAAAATTGAGGAAAAGATAAGTAATATAATTCATGACAATTGCTATCCATTAATTTTACCTGAAATCTTTTTTGTGAACTATGAAGGAAAACACATTGTAGTCGTAAAAGTTTTTAAAGGAAGCAATCCGCCATATTACCTTAAAAACAAAGGAAGGGAAGATGGAACTTACATAAGAGCTGGATCTAACAATAGACTTGCTGATAAAGAAGTCATTGAAGAACTTGAAAGGCAAAGATTAAACATTTCTTTTGATTCTCTGCCTGTTTATTCAAAAGAACTACACGATATAGATATATCCCTTTTTATAAAACAATGGGAAGAGACTACCGGTGAACATATCAATAAGAATATCTTAAAAAAGTTAAATTTGATTATTGAAGACAGAGGAAAGGAATTTCCTACAAATGCTCTTGTTTTACTTTCAAATGATGAGATAAGAAAAAAGCTTTTCCCCTTTGCGAAAGTAGAATGTGCAAGATTTAAAGGCACTATTCCAGGAGATTTTATAGACCAAAAGACCATTGACGAGCCCGTAAGTTTTCAGGCAGAAGAGGCTTACAGTTTTATTTTACGACACATATCCAAGGGTTCTACATATGAAGGAGTATATCGCAAGGATCGCTGGGAGTATCCGGTTGTAGCAATCCGCGAAGTAATAAGAAACGCAGTTATCCATAGAGATTATTCTTTGAAAGGACAGGATATAAAATTAGCTGTGTTTGATGACAAAATTGAGATAACAAGTCCGGGTAAGCTTATGCCTACCATTGATTTTAATGATATGGAAGCAGGACAATCTGATATAAGAAATAAAACCCTTGCTCCAGTTTTTAAAAGACTTGGTATTATAGAACAGTGGGGAAATGGTTTACGACTTATTGCAGAAGAATTAAAAAAATATCCTGAAATAAAAATGGAATGGAGCGAACCAGGCTTTGCTTTTAGGGTGAGTTTTAAGAAAGTAAATTATATAAATGAGAAGCTTATCTCAGATAAAGAAACACATTACGAACGATTACGAACGATTACGAATGATTACGAACAAATATATCAAAATTTTTTTAAACCCAATTTTAATAAGCAAGAGTTACAGCAAGAGTTGCAATATTGGCTCCGTCAAGGAATTGAAAAAGAGAAGCAAGAGTTACAGCAAGAGTTACAGCAAGAGTTACAGCAAGAGTTACGGCAAGAGTCGTTATTTACGCTTGTTATATCAAAATTGCTTGATTCTCCAAAGTCAAGGAAAGAAATTTCTATTGAATTAGGGCAAAAAGCCATTTCTGGTAGATTAAACGAAGTTTTATCAAAATTGCACGAATACCAATTGATAGAATGGATTATTAAAGATAAACCCAATAGCTCGAAGCAAAAGTTTAAATTAACCAAACGAGGTTTGGCTTTTTATGTTTTGGTAAAAAATAAAGGCAAACTATGAGTGAAAAAATACCAAAGGGCTGGAAGTGGGTAAAACTGGGGGAGGTGGCGGAGATAGTAAAAGATATAGTTAACCCAAATGAATTTGATGATTTGAATTATATTGGCTTAGAGCATATTGGTCAAGAAAATCTTAGGATTATTTCTATTGGTAAATCAAGAGAAGTGAATAGTGCTAAATATTTAAACC
>Ga0308407_1001229_pt1 | contig 14480 bp, 13 predicted proteins | sample HotsprSampleMSe2_FD_203476 | JGI IMG/M metagenome (GOLD analysis project Ga0308407, IMG submission 203476) | Hot spring phototrophic mat microbial communities from Mushroom Spring, Yellowstone National Park, Wyoming, United States - 20060911_MSe2 ...
GCTGGAGGTCTACTACAAGCCGTTCACGATTCTGGTGTGGCTGGGTCCGCCGTTGACGCTGCTGGGCGGGCTAATGGCGACGCTGCGCCGAGCGCGCGATGTGCGCTACGGGGTCGCCCGCACGACAAGCGAGCCGTTCCCGACCCCAACGCCGAAGCCCGTCAAACCGCGCGGACGCGCCCCGCGCCGCCTCAAAGAGCCTGTGACGGCGCACTCGGAGACACACGCCAGTGGTTAGTGGACAGCGTTAGCCTGCTTCAGCAGGTCAACTGACCGCGCTGGGGTACTTGAAAATCCCGTCCAGCAGCAGGGCGCACGCGCCCCGTTGGGCAGCTTGCTCGGCGGTTTGGGTCGCCTCGCCGCCTGCGACGACGGGCACGGCGAGCAGCCCGCGCTGCATCAGCACCTCCGCGCGGCGCTGGGCGCGTTCAACATCGCCGATGTCAACCATCCACGAGACCTCCACCACCCCAATTATCTCGCGCCCGTCCGACTTGCGCACGCCCATCACATAGGCGTCCGCGCGGTACAGCGACTCCTCCTCTTCGGGCGTTAGGGGCTGAATCGATTCCGCCAGTTCGCAGATTTCGGTCGCGGGAACCACGCGCACGCGCCGCCAGTAGCGCCCGAAAACTGCGGGCGCGCGCCTGTCGAAAATCAACTCCAGCACGAAGCCCTTGAGTTTGGCGATGTCGTTCGCTTGGCGTCGTTGCTCTGCCGCTTGGCGTTGCAGCTCCGCGCGAACTTCGGCGAATTGTTCATCCACTCGTGCGAAGCCCTCGCGCATCTCCGCACGCACGCTCGCAATCTCTTGGTCGACTTGGGTGAAGCGCTCCTCGACTCGCGCTTGGAAGCGTGCGAAGGCTTCGGGCAGGAGCAACAGCTCGCGCGGAATCAGCGCCCGCTGAATCCGCTCGCGATATGCCTCGTCTTGTTCGACCAGGTCTGCAAACTGCTCGGCAAACTCGCTGCGCGCCATGACTTCGGTATTATACCACGCTCACGGGATCTGCCGTCCGCCGAGCAGGTACAGCGTGTGGGCGGCGTCGGCGCGGCGGATAGGCGCGTCAGGCTGGAAGCGCACCCCCTCCGCCGTGAACGCCCCAAAGCCGTCCCAAATCGCGGGCGAGAAGCGACGCGCGTGCAACCGCGTGAGAAACGGCAGGTCGGGGTCATCGTCGCGCACATCGGCGAACGGCGACCGCTGACCCTGCAGCGGCTGCCACTCGTTCGGCTCTACAATCGCCAGCGCGCGCGTCAGCCAACGCACGAAATCGCGCCGCTTGATTGGCTCGTCAGGGTTGAAACGGCGGTTCTCGGTGCGCTCGATGACGCCCAGCAGGAACAGGTTCTGCACGGGCACGGCGTAGGGGTGTCCGAACAGCACATCGGTGAACGCCAGTCCTTGGAATCGCTCTTCGGGTAGGTCGGGTCGGGCGGTGCGCAGATGCTTCCACAGGATTCGCGCCGCCTCGCCGCGCGTCAACGGCGCGTCAGGCTCCATGCGCTCGCTGGGGAAGTAGCCCCGCGCCGCAAGGAACTGAATTGCCTCGAAAAAGCGCGTGTCGGGCGTGACATCGGGGAAGTAGTAGATATACTGCTTGAACTGGCGCAGCAAGATGCGCTGTATCTCGGCGGGGTCAATCCGTCTCAGGGGAACGCCCGTCTGCAGGCTCAACACCGCTGCGACGCCCGCTGCTTGCCCCATATTCATCCGCACAGGCTCCATGCGCAGGCTGCCAATCGCCACATGGCTTGCCGAGACGCAGGTGGTCACCAGCAAGCCCTCTACGCGCTTGGGAACCAATACGCCGTAGGGCACTTGGTACCACGGGGTGTATTGGAAAATCCAGAACTCGCCCTCGCCCATGTGCGCGATTTCGGGCACAGGCTCGCCCTCCTTGACCACCACGCGGCGCACGGCATGCGAATCCATCGGGTAGTCGCCAATCGCAATCGCGTCGCGTCGGATGCGCTCCCGCGCCAGCGTGATGTCCATCTGCTTGAGGAACACCTCGCCTTCGATGCGCCGCGCTTTGCGCACATACAGAATCGGCGGCAGGTTGTCGCTGTCGCGGAACTCATCCTCCGCCAAGCCGAGATTGGGCTGCCCCAACTCGGTCTGGATATAGTGCAGGTAGCCCAGCACATGGTTTTTGTAAATCTGATAGATGCGTTGTCGCTCTTCCCAACTCGCCGTTGGGTAGCGGTAGTTGACCTCTTGCAGCGTTGTGCCGTGCGGGTGCTGGTTCACCTCGAACTTGTTGCTAGGGATGCGCCCATACAGGTACGCCCACGACCGCTCCCATGGGGGCGATAGCACATAGTTGAGGCGGTTGTAGCCTGGCGGCGGGTCGCCCACCTGCGGCGTCGGGTAGTTCTGCACAATCATCAGGATCGCGTAGCCGGGGATGCGTCGGTCGCCTTCGCCCGTGCTGCCCGGCAGGAATCGGTCGTTGAGGCGGTCGTAGTAGAGGACGCCCGCGTGCGGCTCTTCGGGGCTGCGCGGCTCGCGTCCGATTCGGTACGGCGCGCCTGCCCATGCGGCGATGTCGCCCTCCGCCGTCGCGTCAATCACGATGTCCGCCGTGAACCGCCCGCGCCGCGCCCCGTCCAGCGTGACGAACTCTACGCCTGTGATGCGGTTGCCCCGCTTGAGCACGCGCGTTGGGCGCACGCCGAAATAGAGGTCAATATTCGGCTCGGCGTACACCATCTGTTTGATCAGCATATTCGCGACCCACGGCTCGAAGTTCAGCCCGTTTCGGTAGAAGTAGACGCTGGTGTCGTCGCCGCGCGCTTTGTAGTAGGCGTCCACGCGCTGGCGGAACTCGTCGTACAGCCCGTTGATTCGGTCGCGCTGGCGCACATCGGTGACGGCGACGCCGTTGGTAATCATCCCGCCGAGGCGGTTGGTCGGCTCCATCAGGGCGACCTTGACGCCCAAGCGTGCGGCGGTGATCGCCGCGCCGACGCCCGACGCCGTGCCGCCGACAATCAGAATCGGGTAGCGCGCCTCCGCAGGCAGCGCGCGGTAGGTACGGTCAATGCGCTCCACACGCTCCGACACACGCCCATCAGGGTAGACCGCCTGCACCGCCAGCCGATACTCACGCCCTGCCGCAAGCCCCGTGAAGTCATACGCCTTCGCCGCGCCGTCCACTTCGGCGACCTGCACGCCGTCCAGCAGCACGCGATACGCGCTGGGCGTCTCGCCACGCGGGGGCAGCCAATAGAGGGTGATGCGCTCCGTGCTGCGCGGAATCGCCTCTACGGAACGGGGAACCGCCTGCCCAACGCCAACGCTCGCAATCGCTATCCATAGCCCAAGCCACAACCATCCTCGATGCATATCCTATAAGCATACCCCGCGCGGTTCTCGCACGGCGGTGTGTATTGCTGCGTACATCCCCTGCAAAATCGGGGCGCGCCCGCCGATAATTGCGCCTGATGCTGCCAATCGAGGTCTCGCATCTGGTGGTGGCGTATCGGCGTTGGTTCAAGCCGCCGTTCCGTGCAGTGGACGACCTGAGTTTCGTCGTGCGCGAGGGGGAGATTGTCGGCTTTCTGGGCGCGAACGGCGCGGGCAAGACCAGCACCATCAAGACGCTGATGGGCTTCCAGCCGCCGACAGCGGGCGCGGCGCGCATCTTCGGGATGAGCGCAACCGACGCCCGCGCACGGCAACTGGTCGGTTTTTTGCCCGAAACTGCGCTCTACTCGCCCTACCTGACCCCCTACGAGACGCTGCGCCTGTACGGCGAACTGCACGGGCTGCGCGGGCGGCAACTCAACGCGCAGATTGAAGCCCTCCTGGAGGCGGTCAACCTCAGCCACAAAGCGCACACGCTGAACAAAAACCTCTCCAAAGGCATGCTGCAGCGCGTGGGGATTGCACAAGCGCTGCTGGGCGACCCGAAACTGCTGATTCTGGACGAGGTCTCGTCGGGGTTAGACCCCATCGGCAAGCGCGAGTTGCGCGACCTGCTGGCAACCCAACGCGCGCGGGGCGCGACCATCTTCTTCTCGTCGCACGAACTGGCGGAAGTCGCCTCCATCTGCGACCGCATCCTGATTATCCATCGCGGGCGGCTCATCGCCGAACATCGGCTGAGCGACCTGGCAGGGCGCGTGGAGTCGCTGGAGGACTACTTTATCCGCACGGTGCAGGCGGGACGCGACATCCTGCTGGAGGAGGCGAGCGCGGCATGACACGCACGCTGCAAATCACACGCGCACTGATGACCGCGGGGCTGCTGGAGACGCTCCGCCGCAAAGACCTGTATGTGGTGCTGATTCTGACGCTGCTGCTGACGCTGGGCGCGTCGGCGTTCCGCGCCTTCGGGGTGCAGGGGCTGGAGATTTTCGTCAAGGATGTCGCGCTGACGGCGATCGGCGTCATGACCACCATACTGACCGTGCTGATTGCCGCGCGGCAGATTCCCGAAGAGATGCAGCGGCGCACGATTTACCCGCTGATGGCGCGCCCAATCACGCGCGGGCAACTGCTGCTGGGCAAGTGGGCGACGGCAACGATGACGGCGAGCCTGTGCTTCATGCTGCTTGCGCTCACCACACTGGGGCTGCTGTTGACGCTGGGTATCGGCGTCAAGCCCATCTTCGTGCAGTATGTGATTCTGAAGTTGCTGGGCATCGGCTGGCTGTGTGCGATGGTGCTTGCGCTGTCGCTGTATATGACGCCCGCGGCGAATGTGACGCTCTCGCTGATTCTGGCGTTCGGGTCGGGGTTATTTGGGCGGCTGCTGCTGATGGCGCACTGGGAGCATGACCTGAGCGCGCTGTGGCTAAACCTGCTGTACGGCGTGCTGCCCCACTACGACTATTTTGACATGAGCAAGAAGGTGGTGTTCGACTGGGACCTTGCGCCGTGGTGGGTGCTGGGCGCGATGGCGGGCTATGCCGTGCTGAATGGCGGCGCATGGCTGCTCATCGGCTGGCTCCGCTTCCGCAAGCAGACGATTGGGTAATCACCTCCAACGCACGCCCACCTTCTGCAACCCGCCTGTGTTCGCCTCGTTCCGATAGCCCCACGCGCCGTTCCACGCATACACATCGGGGCTATCACTCACGCCAGCCACCGCCGCTGACAGGCACGGGTTCATACATCTCTCCCCCAGCCGTCGTATTCGCCGCCATATTCTTCGGCGATATGCTCCAGTTGCGCAATCACTTGCTCGAACGCATCCGCGTCGCTGGGCGTATCGTCATACACCAGCACGCCGTAGGTGTCCTCTTCTGGGTCGTCCAGTAGCTCGGCATCGAAGCCTGCCGCGCGGTACGCCTCCAGCACACGAGAGGCTCTCGCAGCATCTGGAAACAGGATAAGATGCTCCATGCGCACATGCGGGGTAGATGTTTCACTCGCCGCAGGCGCGGGCGGTTGAGGGGTCTCCTCGTGTAGGGCGCGATAGTGCGCGGCGCGCGCGGGCTGGTCTAGAACCTCGTAGAGGTTGGCAAGCATCTCGTAAATCTTCTGCTTTGGGGCTTCCGCGCCGCCGTGCTGCAACGCCTGCTCCAAATGCACAGCGGCTTGCTCCAGCTGACCGACTTGGATCTGCACCAGACCGAGCAGCATGTGGCTATCCCACTTATCGGGTCGGATTTCGAGGGCGCGTTGCAAGTAGGGGATGGCTCGGTCAGGGTAGTCTTGTCGGTAGTAGCCGTAGCCGATGTTGTGCCACGCGCTTGTCATTTCTGGGTCCAATTGAGTCGCGCGCTCGAACGCCTTGATAGCATCGCCCCAGTGCCGCTGCTCCATCAGGGCAACTCCCAGAAGGAAGCGTGCTTCGGCGTGGTCGGGCGCAGTAGCAAGCAGTCGGCGGAGCTTCTCCACTGCCTGTGAGTACTCGCCTGCTTCTATCAGCGCATGGATCTCTGCCAGGTAGTACTCGAGGTTCGTATTCATGAAAGCCTCCTAGTGTTTGGGTAGCTTATTTAGCAGTTCGACCCCTGCTTTTCGGGTTTCTCGTATCAGAGTCTCTTCTACGAGGCGCGCCTTGCGAACATCGTCTAATTCCACTAACTTTTCTATAGTGTCAAAGTCTTTGCCGCTACGGAAATGCTGCCTGCCTCTTACACGAAGGTTTTGCTTGGTTATGCCGTAGTATACCACACGCCCTGCTTTCAACAGGCGGTACACTACTTCCTTCGGGAGGGGCATGGCGCGCCTGACGGTTTGGTAAGTGGGGCAACGCCGCACCAGCCGCCGACCTTGCGGGACGTGGGTTAAGACCACTTTGAAGAGCCTCTATGTACAAGGAACTCGTGAACCGTACCCATGCGACTGATACAGTTCCCGTGCAACCTTCCCTATTGTTTCCGACCAGACCGAAACTTCCCTGGAGTGGAAGGCAAGTTTGCCTGTGCTGCTGAACCTTACACGCACAAACACCCAGTGCAAGCTTTTTGTCTCCGCCATCAAGTTCACCGCGCAGCAAAATTCCACAGTGTCAGCGCGAAGAAAGTGGTAGCCCAAAACATCTGTCGCTTTCACTGCGCTCGTGCTGATGCGCTGAGGCAATTGATGTTGTTCTAAAGGTTGAAATACGGATCTGTGTGCTTCCTCACACGCTTTGTGCGCCACCTGAGTGATGAGGACTTCACCATACCTTTGTAAAAGAGCACGCATCCTTGCCTCATCTTGCGCAACAGCATCCCAGAGCCTTTGGTTCAACGGAGTAAGGTAGCTTTCCAGTTCCTGCCGTGGGGACGGGGAGAGTATCTCGAGCACTGTGGAGTCTCTCAGCAGTGCGCACCAGAGGTGGGCTTGGTTCATCACTCGCTGAAAATCGCGCAGTTGGGTGTTGCCTTTTAGGAGCTTCGAAAAAGCATCTCGTGGCGATTCCTGTGCTTCGGGTATCAGGAACACCTCCGTTGCATCGCCGAACAGATAAGGCATCACCTGTTGCAGTGCTCGCGAGTCATAGCAGCAGAGTAGTGCCTCAAGCAGCGGTTTAGGGCTAAAGTCGAGAACCTCGACAGTATGCCAACGCCTTACTCGTTCGAGAACATCCTCTGCTCCGAAGAGACTGCGAATGACCACAACCCACTGCTCTGAAGGGCTTAGTGCCAGCAGCAGGCGAGCGAATGCAGGCGCAGCGTACCACTTGAGGCACTCAGCAGGAACATAACTGAGAACCCTGTCGTCCTTGTCATACAGGCTGACCGCGTGGAGATGGTAGCCCTGCAATCTAAGCCACCGCGACAGCGTTTCACTTTCGCAAGCAACCTGCTGAAATAACCCACCTGCGGCGCGACTGGAGTCGGGACTCCAGTCGCGCACTCGTAGGGAAGCGACACTGAAGAGATGATTACTTATTACCATGGCAGTGGTATTCGTATTTTGCCCTTTTTGGAACCGCCTTTCCATATTTCCACATCAAGATGCCCACGATAATGTAGTTCATCTCGGGCATTTGGGTCTGGTTCGTCGATACGAACAACTATTCTGTATTCGCCTGCTCTAAACTCTGCTTTTCCACCTGCTTGTCGAATATATTTTATACCGCCCTTCACAAACTTTTGCACCTCGGGCGATTTCTCAAGAGCCTCTCGTATTAGCTTAATCTGGACACTGCTAATGCCAGGTATCAAGAGACAAATCACTCCAATAGCGACGCCCACCCAGTCATTCTGGGAGATGTCATACAGAATTGCTGCCAAGTCGAAAAGCGCGTCCAGAATCATGCCGCTTGGGTCTGTGTAATGTATTGGGTCATTTACACAATACCCGTACCTATTCAGCGTGAGCGGCATCGCAGGGCTACCCAACCACGGATCCTTCTGCAGGAACCGTCCTATCGCAGGGTCGTACCAGCGCACGCCCACCTTCTGCAACCCGCCCGTGTGCGCCTCGTGCCGATAGCCCCACGCGCCGTTCCACGCATACACATCTGGGCTGCCGCTCACCAAGTCGCCAAACGCATCGAACACAGGCGCGCGCTGCACTGGCTCACCAACGCCAGCCGTCGCCGCCAAGTCGCCACGCCAAGTCCAGTACTGGCTCACGCCACCACACTGCAACAGATCCAGCCCGTACACCATCGGTATCCACTCGTTCCCACGACGCTCCGCAACCAGCGTATCGCCAACATACGCATACTCCACCACAACGCCCGACACGCCGTCCACCGTGCGCACACGCCGACCTAACCCGTCGTACTCGTAGGATACCCCAGCCGAAGCGTTCGCACGACGCACGCTCACCAAGTTGTTCTCCGCGTCATAACTCATCAGCCAAGTCACGCCGTCCCACACGCGTACCGTCACATTCCCGTTCGCATCGTGTACCCACGATTGACCATTCGCCGTCGCCACGCGGTTCGCATCGTCATAACTCAGCGTATCCGTGCGCGTCTGACCATCCACTGTGCGCACCCGCTGCAGCCGATTGCCCACCAAGTCGTACCAATACTCAATCGTATACGACGCGGTAGACGCTCCAGACGCCGCCGTGCGCACCTCGCGCACCAACTGCCCTTGATGGTCATAAGTATACTCCACCGTCGCCCACAACGCGCCGTTCCAATACTCGCGCATACGCCATACGCGCCCCAGCCCGTCGCGCTCATACTCCTCACGACGCCACTCCGTCAGCTGCGGCTGACCCGTGTTCGGATCCATCACCCCCGACGCCGTCGCGTACCGAATGCGCTCCAACTCGTCGGTCGCACGCCCGTTCACCACGCGGTACTCATACACCTCGCGCTCCGCCGTGCCGTCCCCGCGCGGACGCTCCACATACCAGAGCCGACCGTGCGCGTCGTAGTGATACTTGGCAACCAGCACGCCGTTGCGCTTGACCTCGTCCAACTCGCCTGTGGTCGGCTTGTAGGTATACTCCACCACGGTACCGCCAGGCACGCTCAGCGACTTGAGCTGCCCCGTCGCAGGATAGTAGTCGTACCCAACCTGCCACACCACCTGCCACTGACCGTTGACCTGACGCTCCCGACGCTCGCTCTCCAGAAAGCCCGACTCGTCATCGTATGTCCACACCGTGCGCCCCGTCGCGTCCGTCATCTCGGTCATCTGCCCGTTCAGGTTGTAGCGGTACACCACCACGCTGCCGTCGGGCAAGTCCTTCTGCCGCAGCCGACCCCAGCTGTCGTAGTGGCAGGTAAGCGTCTGCCCGTTCGCGTTCGTGCTGCTGAGCGTCCAGCCCAGCATGTTGCGCTCGCTGCTGTCAGTATGCCCCAGCGCGTCAGCAACACTGGTCAGCTGCCCCCACTGGTCGTACCCGTAGGTCGCCGTCCACTTGCCCCGCGCGTCCTTGACCCGATGCAGCTGCCCGTTTAGCCAGTGCAGTTCGGTCTCCGCGTAAAACGGCGCTTGCCCGCGATGTGGCGCGCCCGCCAACTGGCGCACCCGCTCCAAGCGACCCTCGCCTGCTGTGTCGTACACATAGCGCAGGCGGTCAAAGCCCGTCGGCGTCAGGTCATCGCGCACCCACTCCAGCAGGTTCAGCGCGTTCCAGCCCATCCGTACTTTGCGCCCCGACGGGTCAACCACCTCGCGCACATTCCCGCGCGCGTCGTATAGGTAGCGCCACTCCGCGCCGCTGGGCGACCGCCGCCACAGCAGCCGAAAAGTTGTATCGTCCCAGCCGAAGCGCGTCAGACGACACGCCCCGTCTGCCTGCACTGCCAGTCGCCCGTAGGCGTCGTAAGCGAAGGTCACCGTGCTGCCGCTTGCCTGATAGGTGCGCACGCGCGAATAGCCCGACAGGTTGCAGCCGCCGCCAGGCGCTTGCATTCCCAAGCCGCCCGTCAGCCCGCCCGACGCCGCAAAGCCCGTCCACTCGCCGTTCTGGTAGGTGAAACTCACCGTGCGCCCCATCAGGTCGGTAATCTGCGTTAGAATGACTTTCGCTTCTTCCACGCTGAGCGCGCCGTCGTCAATAGAGGCGTCTCCATCGCCGCCAGAGCCTGTGGAGCCGCCACTACCGCCGTCGCCGCCAGAGATTTGCAGGGAACCAAGTGCGAGTTTTGCGAAGGTCGGAGCAAGAGGTAGAGCTGTTCGGAGCAGGGTGAGCCAGTCAACACGGAAACTATTACCAGTATTTAACCCCCCCGTTTCGGGTGGTGGTGTTCCAGTTCGGCAGCGACGCCGAAGGTTGGGGGCAGGGTCATAGCACAGGATTTCGGATTTGTCAAGGGGTTGCGGGAGAATTTGGTAGAAATCTCCCCTATCGCTGTCGATGGCGCAGCGACCTACTCACACGGCTTAGGTTCTGTATTTCGCGGGGCGCGCTTACCCAGACGCACCTCGCAGATGGGCGTTTTTAACACGCCCTTAACACTCAAAGCGGGTATCCTGTAAGCGGTGGAGCGCATTACTTTGGACACACAGTCGGCGACCTCTGTAGGGCAGCAGGCGACGCCTCACGCGCGGATGTCGGCGCGCCAGCTGAACCTCTACTACGGCGACTTCCACGCGCTTAAGGATGTCGATCTGGACATCCGCGCCAACAGCATCACCGCGCTAATCGGTCCCTCAGGCTGTGGCAAAAGTACCTTTTTGCGCTGTCTCAACCGCATGAACGACCTCATCGAGGGCGTGCGCATCACGGGCACGGTCACGCTGGACGGCAAAAATATTCACGACCCTGATGTGGATGTGGTGGACTTGCGCAAGCGGGTCGGGATGGTGTTCCAAAAGCCCAACCCGTTCCCGATGAGCATCTACGATAATGTCGCCTACGGTCCGCGCATGCACGGCATCCGCGACAGGCGCATTCTGGACGAGATTGTGGAGACCAGCCTGCGCCAAGCTGCGCTGTGGAACGAGGTGAAGGACAAACTCAAGCAGTCGGGCATGGCGCTGTCGGGCGGGCAACAGCAACGGCTCTGCATCGCCCGCGTGCTGGCGGTCAACCCCGAAGTGATTCTGATGGACGAGCCGACCTCCGCCTTAGACCCGACCGCCACCTACTACATCGAGGAGCTGTTAACCGAGCTGAAAAAAGAGTACACCATCGTCATCGTCACGCACGGGATGCAGCAGGCGGCGCGCATCTCGGACTACACAGGCTTTTTCATGATGGGCGTGCTGCACGAGTTCGACGCGACCGAGAAAATCTTCACCAACCCCAGCAAAAAAGAGACCGAGGACTACATCCGCGGGCGATTCGGCTGATCGCCAGCGGGTACAATACCCTCTGCTGTGTTCCGCAAAATCCTGATTGCCAATCGCGGCGAGATTGCCGTGCGGGTGGTTCGTGCATGCAAGGAGCTGGGCATCCAGAGCGTGGCGGTCTATTCGGAGGCAGACCGCGACGCGCTGCATGTGCAGCTGGCGGACGAGGCGGTCTGTATCGGCGCTCCGCCCAGCACAGAGAGCTACCTCAACATCCCGCACATCCTGATGGCGGCGCAGATTACAGAGGCGGAAGCCATTCACCCTGGCTACGGCTACCTGTCGGAGCGGGCGAGTTTCGCCGAGGCGTGCGCGATGCAGGGCATCAAGTTCATCGGTCCCACGCCCGACGCGATTGCCAAGATGGGCGACAAGTCGCTGGCGCGCGCGATTGCGCACCAAGCGGGCGCGCCCGTGCTGCCAGGCACAGAACGCGCGCTGCAGAGCGAGGACGAGGCGGTCGCCGCCGCGCGACAGATTGGCTTCCCGCTGCTGATTAAAGCGGCGGCGGGCGGGGGCGGACGCGGCATTCGGCGCGTGATGGGCGAGGACGACCTGCTGCCCGCGCTGCGCATCGCCCAATCGGAAGCGCAAGCCGCCTTCGGCTCGCCCGAAGTCTACCTCGAAAAATACATCCCCGAACCGCGCCATATTGAAGTGCAAATCCTCGCCGACGAACACGGCACAGTGCTGCACCTGTTCGAGCGCGAGTGTTCCATTCAGAACCCGCGCCACCAGAAAATGATTGAGGAAGCCCCCGCGCCGAACCTGCGCCCCGACACGCGCCGCGCGCTCGGCGACGCAGCGGTTAAGGTCGCCCAAGCCGTCGGCTACCAGAACGCAGGCACGATTGAGTTCCTCGTGGACGCTGAGGAGAACTTCTACTTCATTGAGATGAACACGCGCCTGCAGGTGGAGCATCCCGTGACGGAAGCCATCACAGGCATCGACATCGTGCAGTGGCAGATACGCATCGCGGCGGGCGAGTCGCTGCCGTTCGAGCAAGGCGACATCGCTATCAGCGGGCACGCGATCGAGGCGCGCCTGACCGCCGAAATCCCCGAACAGGACTTTACCCCCTCCACAGGGCGCATTAGCGAGTGGACGCCGCCGGGCGGTCCGGGCGTGCGCGTCGACAGCCACCTCTACACGGGCTATAGCATCCCGCCGTACTACGACCCGCTGCTGGCGAAGATTATCGTCCACGCGCCCACACGCGAGGGGGTGGTAGGGCGTTTGCAGCGCGCCCTGCACGAGACGCGCATCGCGGGCGTGCAGACCTGCCGCGAGTTCCTGCTGCGGATTGCGCACACCGACGAGTTTCGGGCGGGCAGGGTGGCTACGCCGTTTGTGCCGCGCCTACTGAAAGGCGGGGTCGCAGGAGGCGCGCGATGAACGGCAAGCCCACAGGCAGACGCGCCGTGCGCGAATGGGCGCTGCGCGCCTTGTACCAGATAGACCTCGGCGGCAAGCCCCCCGACGAAGCCGTCGAGGAGGTGCTGAGCGTCGCCGCGCTGGAGCCAAACGACGCCGACGCCGTGCGCGAACTGGTGCTGGGCACAACCCGCACGCAACTCACCGAGTTAGACCCGCTGATTCAGCAGTACGCCCGCGGCTGGACGATTGACCGCATGGCAGTGATTGACCGCAACTTGCTGCGCCTCGCGCTCTACGAACTGCGCCACCACCCCGAACAGCCGTACAAGGTGGTCATCAACGACGCGATTGAGCTGGCGAAAAAATACAGCACCGCCGAGTCGGGGCGCTTCGTGAACGGCATTCTGGGCGCGATCGTGCGCCAGATGTACCCCGACGCGGCAGGCGAACCCCGCGATTAGGCATGATTGGTTCCCCTCGCGAAGCGGGGGGAACCTAAAGGAGGGGGGCAATCCAGCTACGCAACCTGAGACGCGCGTCCCAGCAGCAGCTCGAACATCGCCCGATTGAATGCTGCGCCCTGCGTACCCGATTCCACCAGTTTCCAGTAGGCTTCGACGCGCGGCAACTCCGACTCGCGGTACAGATGCAGCGGGGGCAAAGTTGTGTCGGCGAACAGGCGGAAGCCCAACGCTTCGGCGCGCAGGCAGAGGTGGCGATCCTCGCCTGCGTGCAAGCTCCCGCGCAGCTCGCTGAAGTTGACGCCCGCCTCAATCGCGCGGCGCGCAATCAGCGTACACGCGCACAGCCCGCTCACGCGATAGACCCCCTCGAAAAACTCCAGCGCGCTCAAGAACGCCTCGGTGCGTCGCGCCTGCTCGTCGCGCTCCAGCGTCTGTTTGCGCCGCACGCGATACAGGTTGTATTGGTCGGCGCACCACACATTCGGCAGGGGCAGTTTGTCGTGCGACCACACCGTCCAGAAGACCTGCGAGAGGATGTCGCGCCTGCAGCCGACCATGCGGCGCAGCGTCTGCGGGTGCAGCACAAGGTCGCTGTCCACCAAGAAGGCGTAGTCATAGCCGTGCTGCAGGGCAGCGTGCAAGATGCCGTCTTTGATGGCTGCCAATCGCCAGATGAGGCTTTCCGTCCAGTGATGGGTGGTCTCGGTGCGTTGGTACGGCTCGGCGACGGGCACGCGCAGGCGATGCACGGGCGCGCTTACCTGCTCTGCAAAGGCACGCAGCATCTGCGACGCTTGTGGATCGTCGTTGTTGTCCACGAACAAGTAGGCGACCTCCAGCCCAGTGGTGTCCAGCCGTTGCAACCCGTCCAGAAAGTGCTGCAGATAACGGGCTTCTGGCGCACGGGCGCGGCAATCAGCACACGCGGCGTGGCGTCGGCTTGCGGCTGCGCCGCGCGGTCGCGCACAGCGACGACAATCACGCCGTCGTCAGGCTATTCCGTAATCTCGTTGTGTGCTTGGTAGCCCAGCGACTGCCAGTCCACTGCCTGCGCCGTTCGCCACGGGGCAAGAATCAGCTCCCAGCGTGCCCCAACGCTTCGAATCGCCTCCAGCGTCGGCTCGATCGGCTGAGACGGCTCCACAATCGCGACGATGCAGTCGCACTGGAAGCCGTTGGGCAGCGTGGCGAGGTATCGCTGCCCGCAGGCGGCAAGGTCACGGCTGGGGCTGCCCGTCGTCAAGCCGAACACCGTGCTGTATGGCATGAAGTACTGCAGGTACAGCGTCGTCGTGCCGTCGGCGGCATACATGTCCAGCACTGTGCGCGTCTGATGCCGTGCGAACGGCATATTCTCCAGCGCGAGTTGCGCTAACCGAAGCCTGTAAGCGTCCATCGGTGGAATTATCGGCAGCGCGCGGGCGACTTCCGAGTCGCTCTGGTTGCCCCCATCGTCAGGGAAATAACTTCCGCAGCCAGAGC
>Ga0308407_1001230_pt1 | contig 14479 bp, 15 predicted proteins | sample HotsprSampleMSe2_FD_203476 | JGI IMG/M metagenome (GOLD analysis project Ga0308407, IMG submission 203476) | Hot spring phototrophic mat microbial communities from Mushroom Spring, Yellowstone National Park, Wyoming, United States - 20060911_MSe2 ...
GGCTATAGTGCCTTTGCAGGATGTGTTGGGGCTGGGCAGTGAAGCCCGCATGAACTTCCCGGGGCGGCTGGGGGGCAATTGGTCGTGGCGCTACAGCGAAGGCGACCTCGAGCCCGGTCTAGCGGCAGGTCTGCGGGCCCTGGCCGAGGCCAACCAGCGCACTTGAGGCACTTCAAGCTTGCACACAAGCTTGCGGCTGGGTTTTGATACCCTAGGGACAACGATGAACATCACTGGGGTTCTCGAGACCTGTGTGTATGCTGCTGACCTCGAGGCGGCCAGAGGCTTTTACCAGGGGCTTTTGGGCCTGGAGCTGTTTGCCGAGCAGCCAGGGCGACACCTGTTTTTCCGTGTAGGGCCGGGGGTTTTCCTGGTGTTCAACCCCCAGGCCACCCAGCAAGAAACCATCCTGCCCCCGCACGGGGCCGAAGGCAGCGTGCATGTGTGTTTCCGGGTGCCCTTAGCCGATTTGCAAACCTGGGCAGAGCGGCTCGAGGCCCACGGCTACCCCGTAACCTGGGCCGACTGGAAAGCCGGCCCTAGCCTGTACGTGCGCGACCCTGCCGGCAACCTGGTCGAGCTGGCCCCCGCGGCGATATGGGGTCTGCCCGATAGCTGAGGGCCCTGGAGGGGCTTCACACCCCCAGCACCTGGTGGGGGGTGGCGATCAGGTCGAGCTTACGCTCGGGCGGGCAGGGTAGCACATCAAAAACCATCAGGGTATGGGCCAGGGAGACCCAGGGAGCGGCCACCTCGAGGTTTTTGTAGGGGAAGCCGTACCCCTTGCCGATCCAGTTCCGCTGTTCATCCACCGCCACGCTCCCCACCAGAACCAGATCTATGGTGGTCTGGCTCAGCTCGAGGGGCTTGCCAAGTTGAGCCACCTCCCGTACCCGTTTGAGCTGGTGAGGTAGCAGCCCCTCGAGGCTTAGGTAGTGTCCTGCTCTGTCGGGGTGGGGCATGATAACGATTTTTCCAGACTTCAAAGCGGCCTCGCGCAAAGGCTTGAGCACCTGGTCGGGGCCGGCCAGGATTACCGTGGCCTGTTGCCATACCTTTAGCTTCATCAAGCGCTCAGCAGCGCGGCTGGCGCCTACGAAGTTGGGATGGTGCCCGTGGGGTGGGGTAGGGTAAGCGGCTGCTCGGTTTTGCGCCAGGGCATTCCAGACCAGTTCGCGTACTTCGCCTTGCGTCACAGCGGCAGTGTATCGTACCAGGAGGCTTTTTTATCTCCGGGGAGCCGCCTTTCCATTCAACTTCGGCCGAAGCGCAGGGAGACGAGATTGGGCAGCCTGTGCAGATGTTCCCGGAAGGCCTCGAGGATGGCCTTGCGCTCAGCCTCGCTCACCTCCTCCAGCCCATAGGCGATAAAGGGCGGCAGTACCTCCATGCCACAGTAGGCAAAAACACCATAGTGAATGGGCTCCAACACCCGCATTAGATCGCGCTGGGGGGCTTGGCGAAAATAATCCTCGCGGGCACCTACGGTCAGGCTGAGCATGGCTTTTTTTCCCTGCAAAAGGCCATTTTCGAAGCTGTGCTTGCCGTCGTAGGCAAACCCGTAGGCGAAGACCCGGTCAATCCAGCCTTTCATGATGGCCGGCATCCCATACCACCAGAGGGGGAACTGAAACAACAGCAGGTCGGCCCGCCGAACCTTTTCGATCTCGGGCTCGATGTCTTGCAGGTTGCCCTGCAGTTCCTCTGCACTGAGCACCGGATTGTAGCGCATGGTGTAGAGGTCGGAAAGCAGGATGCTATGCCCCGCCTGGCTCAAGACCCGTACCGCCAGGTCGCGTAAGGCGGCGTTGAAGGAGTTGGGATTAGGGTGGGCGTAAACGATCAGGATGTTCATAGGCTCAAAGCCTACAGCCAAAGTCCCTGGAGCTGCAATGGGCTGCTAGCGGTAGAGCTCTCGCGCGATCACCAGCTTCTGAATCTCGCTGGTGCCCTCGTAAATCTCGGTGATCTTGGCGTCGCGGTAGTAGCGTTCCACCCGGTACTCGCGGTGATAACCGTAGCCCCCCAGCACCTGTACGGCCTCGCGGGTTACGCTCACGGCCACGTCGGAGGCAAAAAGCTTGGCGGTGGAGGCCTCAAGGGTGTACTGCTCACCCCGGTCTTTTTTGGCAGCGGCCTCCAGCACCAGGGCCCTAGCCGCGGCAATGCGGGTATGCATCTCAGCCAGCTTGAAGGCAACCCCCTGGAACTCCCGAATCTTCTGACCAAACTGGGTGCGCTCGTCGGCGTATTGTTTGGCAATTTCGAAGGCAGCCCGGGCTATACCCACCGCCTGGGCCGCAATGCCGATGCGTCCGGAGTCTAAGCCGGCCAAGGCCTGGGCCAGCCCGCGCCCTTCCTGGCCCAGGAGGTTCTCTTCCGGCACGAATACTCCCTCAAAGCGTGCCTCACAGGTGTGGGCGGCGTGCAGGCCCATCTTCTCCTCGGGGAGGCCGAAGCTGAGGCCTGGGGTGTCTTTTTCCACAAGAAAGCTGCTGATGCCGGCCTCGCCCCGGGCCATGACCACGTAGAGCTGGGCCTGCCCGCCTGAGGTGACCCAGCTTTTGAGGCCGTCGAGTACCCAGCCCCCCGGTACTTTTTTTGCCGAAAGCTTGAGCGAGGCGGGGTCGGAGCCTGCTTGAGGTTCGGTGAGGGAAAAAGCCCCGATCCACTCACCTTTGGCCAGCGGTACCAGATACTTCTTTTTTTGCGCCTCGCTGCCGAACCTGTTCAGCATGTACTGGGGCAACCCCGAGGTGACCGAGAGGATCACTGCCACGCTGGGGTCAGCAGCAGCGATTTCTTCCATCGCCAGCGCCCAGGTTACCGAGTCGAGCCCGGCCCCGCCCCAGGCCTCAGGGGTGGTCATACCCAAAAGACCCAACTGGGCTAGCTGTTTCAGTTGGGGCCAGGGGTACTGCCCTGTGCGGTCGAACTCGGGAGCCAGCTTCCACAACACCTCGCGGGAGACGGTCCGCACCATCTCTAGGACCATTTTTTGCTCTGTGCTTAGAACAGCCATGAATATATCGTATCATGCGCTTTGTGCATAAAAAGCGTTATAAAAGCTTGTCAACAGCGCCTGTTTGGCTGGCGTAACGGCGGATAGGCATAAGATGGTCGATATGCCGAGGTTGCCAGAACGACTGCTGATGGCTGCTGGCCTAAGCTTGCTGTTGTTGCCCCTAGGGCTGGTGATCAACCCCGAGCTTGGCTTGCTTCCGTTGCTGGGGCTGTGGCTGGTAGGGGTGCTGATGGGCGGGTCTAGCCTTACCTTTCGGGTGCTGCTCTTTGGGAGCGGGCTATGTGCTTTGCTGGTTGCAGTAGTGGTTTTTACCCCGCTTACCCGGTTGTTGGTTCAGGGCCTGGTGGTTAGCGATACCCCGCAGAAGGCCGACCTGATCGTGGTTCTGGGGGGTGGGATGCACTGTGGAGCAGGGGAGCTCGAGGCCTCCTCGCTGGCCCGGCTGGAAAAAGGCCTCGAGCTCTGGCGGGCCGGGTACGCCTCCCGCATCACCCTCTCCGACACGGTGGGGGAGATATTCGGGGATGCCCGCTGTCCCTCGCTGGGCCGGGTGGCAGCAGAACGGGTTAGAGCGCTGTACGGAGGGGAAGGCCCGGAGGTTGTTTTCTTGTCCCAGATGCGCACCACCCGCACCGAGGCCCTGGCTGTGGCCCGGTTGGTGCAAGAGCGGGGATGGGGGCGGGTTTTGCTGGTCACCACCCCCACCCATAGCCTGCGCGCGGTGGGCGCCTTCCGCAAACTGGGCGTGGAGGTGATAAGTGTGGTCTCGAGCGAGCCCCGTTTCGATATGGCCCTCACCAAGCCCTTCGACCGGTTGCGGGCGCTCACCCCCCTCACGCGGGAATACCTGGGCCTGCTGGCCTACGGTTTGCGCGGCTGGCTTTAGCGGTAAGCCCGCAAGAATTCCTCCAGGGCAGCCCGGCTGGGGCGGAGCTGTTGTGTTGAAAGCTGGGCCAGGGGGGTGCTGAGCCCCTCAACCTCGGCCAGGCTGGGGCGGTCGGGGTTGTAGTAAATCAGGCCGGTGATGAACCCCCCGGTCTGCTGGGCCTGCTGCAAGCGCTCTAGGGCAGCATATTTGTTGGTGGGATCGTAGTCTCGGCCCAGGTTGCGCAGGCTCAGCAGGGAGCCGTCGTGCAGGCGCACGGTGCGAAGCTCACCGGGCTCTAGGGGCTCGATGGAGATCTCCTGGGCGTAGGGAATAAAGCCCAGCTCGTGCAAGGGCTGTTCGTGCTTGGTGCCGTAGCCGTAGCTCTTAGGGCTGTCGTCCTCGTTGTTGAAGGCCACGCACGGGCTGATAATGTCGATGAGGGCTGTACCCCGGTGGGAGAGGGCGGCTTTGAGCAGCTCGCGCACCTGCTTGGCATCACCGGCAAAGCTGCGGGCTACAAAGCCGCACCCGGCGATAATGGCTTCCATGCAGAGGTCTACAGGTGGAAACTCGTTGCGACCTGTATACTTGAGCGTCAGGCCCTCCTCGGCGGTGGCCGAGAACTGGCCCTTGGTCAGGCCGTACACCCCGTTGTTTTCCACGATGTAAACCATACGCACATTGCGGCGTAAGAGGTGCTTGAACTGGCCCATCCCGATGCTGCCGGTGTCGCCGTCGCCCGAGACGCCGATGGCCTTTAGGGTGTGGTTGGCCAGCAAGGCCCCGGTGGCTACGCTGGGCATCCGCCCGTGTAGGGCGTTGAAGCCGTGGGACATGCCCAGGAAGTAAGCCGGCGACTTGGAGGAGCAGCCGATGCCCGAAAGCTTGATAATATCGTGTGGCCGTAGGTTTAGTTCAAAACAAACCTGGGCGATCTGGCTGGCGATGCTGTTGTGCCCACAGCCTTTACACAGGGTGCTGGGCGCACCGTCGTAGTCTTTTTTGCTCAGGCCCACCGCGTTGAGCTTGATGGATGCTGGATTGGGGTTTTCCATAGGATGAACCTCACAGCACATTATCCGTTAGCTTCTTCTTGCAGCAGACGGGCCTGCACCCACTGGGCTGTTAGGGGTAGCCCGTCCAGATGGGCGATCGAGCGCAGCCGGGCTGCATAGGCGGGCATCTCGGCTTGCAGGATGCTGTGCATCTGCCCGTCGCGGTTGAGCTCAATCACATAGACCCGCTCGTGGGCTGCTACAAACTCGCGCACCTGCTGATTGATGGGCAAAGCCCGCAGACGCAAAAAGCTGGTGGGAAACTGCCGGGCCAGCCGGTCGCGGGCTTCCTCGATGGCGTAGCGGGTGGTGCCATAGGCGATGATGCCTACCTTAGCTGAGGGGTTGTGATCTATGGCAGGGGCGGGCACCAGGTCGCGGGCGGTCTCGAACTTGCGGGCCAGGCGGGCCATGTTGCGCTCCCAGTCGTCGGCGCGTTCGCTGTACTGGGCCTGCTCGTTGTGGCCGCTGCCACGGGTGAAATAGGCGGCCAGGGGGTGGGGGGTGCCAGGCAAGGTGCGGTAGGGAATGCCGTCGCCGTCTACGTCTTTGTAGCGGGCAAAGCCACCCAGGGCCTCGAGCTCCTCTGCTCCCAACACCTTACCGCGCTGGAGGGGCTGACTGGGGTAGTCGAAGGGTTTGCCCATCCAGTTGTTCATACCCAGATCCAGGTCAGAGAGCACGAAAACCGGAGTTTGCAACTGCTCGGCCAGGTCCAGCGACCTCCAGCCAAACTCAAAGCACTCCTCAATCGAGGAGGGGAACAGGATGGGGTGCTTGGTATCGCCGTGGCCCAGGGTATAGACGAAACAGACATCGCCCTGGCTGGTGCGGGTGGGCAGACCGGTGCTGGGGCCCACCCGCTGGATGTCCCAGATCACCGCAGGGATCTCGGCGAAGTAGCCATAGCTGACAAACTCGGCCATCAGGCTGATGCCAGGGCCGCTGGTAGCGGTGAGGGCCCGTGCGCCTGCCCAGCCTGCTCCCAACACTATGCCTGCCGCGGCCAGCTCATCCTCGGCCTGAATGACAGCATAGGTGGGTTTACCGTTTTCATCCCTGCGGAGTTTGGGCAAGAACTCGCGCAGGGCATCCATAAAGCTCGTTGAGGGGGTGATAGGGTACCAGGCGGCTACGCTGACCCCCCCGAACACCGCTCCCAGCGCGCCCGCTTCGTTGCCGGTCATCATGATAAGCCCCTCGGTTTTGTTCATGGGCTCGAGGCGATAGGGGTCTCGCTTGCAAAGGTGCTCACTGGCCCAGGCATGAGCCCGACGCACCACCTGCATGTTGCTTTCCGTCAAATTTTGCCGGTAGCCAAACTGCGCCCCCAGGGCTTCCTCCACCACCTCCAGCGGTACTCCCAACATCCAGGCCACCACGCCCACATAGGTCATGTTGGCTATGTAGGGTTTGCGCTTGACGGGCACCTCAACTCCGCTTATGAGTTCGCTCACCGGAACCGGGTAATACACGATGTCGTCGCGCTGAGGTAGTGTCTTTAGGTCGGCGTTGTAGATGCATACGCCGCCTGCGGGGAGCTCCTGCAGGTCCTCCGCGGCAGTGGCAGGGTTGAAGGCCACCAGAATCTCAGAAGGCCGCAGGGCGATGTAGCCTTCATGGCTGACCCGAATATGGTACCAGGTGGGCAGGCCTTGGATGTTGGAGGGAAAGATGTTTTTGCCGTGTACGGGTATGCCCATCTTAAAAAAGGACCGCAGTAAAGTGAGGTTAGCGGTCTGGCTTCCGGTTCCGTTAGCAGTGGCGACAACCAGGGAGAAGTCGTTGATGATGGGTTTGTGGGATTTCAGGGTCGCTTCCTGTTGTCGTTCTAGAACGCTCATCAGTACCTCCTGGTGCCGTGTAACCCCTCAGGTCAGCACAAACATTGGTATACCCATATCCTACCCGGAAACAACGGGGATGTGGGTGGCTTTATGCCCTATTTCATGGGAAAAGTAGCACGAAAGAAGCCTGCCTTGGTGTCTCGGTTTTTCGTCCTTGAGGCCATCTCTTACAGGCCTTTTGTGCTGGGGACTGCCCGAAGCGCTCTCGAGCGCCGCCGGTCTGCGGGCTAATGCCGGAGCCAGCCCGATGCGTCCCAGTGCGGCAAGGCAAAGGTGCAGCCAGAGCTTCCCCGAAGGCGCTAGGCGTACTTGTCTCCTCGCACCACTTCCACGTTCTCCGCAAAGGCGACCACGGCGTAATTGGCGAAGTAAACCTCGGCCAGGTGGCTGAGGATCTTCTCGGCAACCGCAGGGCTCACGATGGTTTCCAGGCGGATATTGTTGCCTTCCCATTCACTGGCCCGCACCCCTCGGCTGCCCTCGCCCCGTGCAGAGGTAATGGTGTAGCCCCTGGCCCCCAGCTTTTTGATGTCCCGAATCAGCCTCTCTTCCAGGAACGCCTCCGCGATGATGGTGACCAGCTTGAGCGGGACCAAAGCCATTAGCTACCTCCGTTGAGCCAGCGGGAAAGGACGTAGTAGAGGGGGATTCCTAGGGTCAGATTGAAGGGGAAGGTGATCCCCAGTGAGGCGGTGAGGTAGTAGCTGGGATTGGCCTGTGGTAAGGCGATGCGTACTGCAGCAGGGGCAGCGATGTACGAAGCGCTGGCGGCCATGGTGCCCAACACCATAGCGCCCCCAACGGACATGCCGGCCAGACTTCCCAGCCACACCCCCAGACTGCCCTGGATGATGGGCATGACAATAGCGAAGCCAAGCAGGAAAGAACCCACCTGTCGCAGGTCCCATAGGCGTTTGGCCGCTACCATCCCGAGCTCGAGCAAAAACAACACCAGCACTCCCCGAAAGGGTTCTACGAATACCGGGGCCACTTGCTTTAGCCCTTCAGGACCGCTTAGAAAGCCTATCAGGGAGCCTCCCAACAATAACAAAATGCTCTTGCCGGAGAAGATTTCCCGCACAGCCTCACCCAGCGAGCCTCCGCCCAGGCTTCGGCGGGCAATCAGCAGTGCTATGACGATGGCCGGAACTTCCAGAATGGCCACCAGGGTTGGCAGAAAGCCCTCTATCGGCTCTTGCGCTGCCTGCATGAAGGCGGTGGCAGCGATAAAGGTTACGGCCGATACCGAGCCGTAATGGGCTGCGATGGCTGCTGCATTCAGCACATCAAAGCGCCCCAAGCGTCGCAAGGTGGTGTAGGAGAGCAGCGGGGTGAGCACACCCAGGGCCAGCGTAGCCAGGGCGGGTTTCCACAACAGGGAAATGGGGGTGGTGGCAAGGGCCGCCCCCCCTTGAGGCCAATGGCCAGCAGCAGGTAAATGGAGAGGGTGGTATAAAGCGCATCGGGGATTTTCAGGTCAGACTTAACCAGCGTGGCTGTTATGCCTAGAGCAAAGGCCAGCACGGTAGGGGAGAGCAAGTTGGTGCGAAGCAGCTCCAGCGTATCCACAGCCATATGATTCTAAAGCCGAACTGGGCTGCTACGAAGAGCAGCCTTTTGTATTCAGCCAAAAGCCCCGGCGCACGTGCTTACAAGAGCCACCATTTCGGATGGTTCTCACTGGCCTTGCCCTAAGGAATACCCCGGCTTGCCGTCGAAGTGGTAGAGGTGTTCAGTTTTGATGAAGTCCATGCCCGAATTGGCAATTCTGCCTAACAATTCCACAATGTCGTGGTGGTTCAGAGGGGGGTTGTGGGCCATGAAACGTCCGCGCCAGTGGTCGGTGCGGAAGGTTTCGGGAAAGCCACCAGGCCATACCTTCACGCCCCGGTTGGTGATCAGCTCAAGCTTGAATTTTGCGGTACACAAGGGCTGTAACAGCCTGGCTAAATCCTCGGGTTTGGTACCACGCCAGTTGAAAAACACATCAACTCCGACCAATTCCTTCTTGGCAGGCGGGCGGCTGCGAACCGTTAGGGGTGCCATGGGCTCTTTGCTGGCCTCGCCAAACCTGGCTGGGCGCAAGCGTTCCGGCAAATGCCCCAACCGTTCGATTACGGCCTGGGCAAACTCGGCGGTGCCCACTTTCTTCCGGCTGACCCGCTCATCAAAGATATCTGCTGTGTGGATACCATCTTCCAGGGTTTTGAGCCAGGCGTTCTTGATTCGTGCGGCGGCCTCGGGCTGTCCAATGTGAACCAGCATCAGTATGGCTGCTTGCAACAGCCCAGAAGGGTTGGCTACTCCCTTGCCCGCAATATCGGGGGCGCTGCCGTGTACTGCTTCGAACATGGCACAGTCGTCTCCCACGTTGGCTGAACCGGCCAGCCCCACCGAGCCAGCTATTTCGGCAGCAATGTCCGAGAGGATGTCGCCATAGAGGTTGAGGGCTAAAATCACGTCAAAGCGCTCGGGCATCTCAGCCAGACGGGCAGCGCCGATGTCCACAATCATATGTTCCTTTTCTAACTCGGGGTATTCAGCTCCGATCTCGTCGAACATTCTATGAAACAGCCCGTCGGTGATCTTCAATATGTTGTCCTTGGAAATGCAGGTCACCTTCTTGCGCCCGTTACGACGGGCGAACTCGAAGGCATAACGCACGATGCGCTCGGTGCCGGGCTTGGAGATCAGCTTGAGGGCCATGGTGACTTCGTCGGTCTGCTGATACTCGATACCCGCGTAGAGGTCCTCTTCGTTTTCCCGCACGATTACCAGGTCAATGGATTTGTGCTTGGTGGTGACGAAAGGCTCGTAGCTTTGCACAGGGCGAACGTTGGCGTAGAGTCCCAGGGTTTTACGCACAGTAACGTTCAGGCTCTTGTAGCCTCCACCCTGAGGAGTGGTAATGGGGGCTTTGAGAAAAACCTTAGTGCGACGTAAGCTCTGCCAGGCACTTTCCTCGATGCCGCTGGTGTGCCCGCGCAGGTAGACGCTTTCGCCGATCTCGATAACCTCGGGCTCGAGCTGCGCGCCGCCTGCCTCGAGAATCTGCAACACCGCTTGCATGATTTCAGGGCCGATACCATCGCCATAAGCGACCGTGATAGGTGTTTTGCTCATTTCCTCTCCTTGTCTCCTTGCGCTCCTTGGCGCTCGAACGCTAATCTAGGTCAACCCGACCCAGAATAAAGCACATTGCGCCATGGTTCGTTTCTGCTATAACATCTTTTACGCTGGGGAATAAAACCTGCAAAAAGGTTCAAACGCAGGAATTTATGCTACCGGGTCTATGCCCGTGGGTAGAGGCGCAGTAAACTACTCCCCGATGAACCTTCCCTCCCATCCCCTGGTTGGTATCATAATGGGTTCTAAGTCGGACTGGGAGACCATGCAGCACGCTGCACAGACGCTAGAGCAGCTCCAGGTTCCCCACGAAGTACGGGTGGTTTCGGCTCATCGTACTCCCGACCTGCTTTTTGAGTACGCTGAAGCGGCCGAAGGGCGGGGCCTCGAGGTTATCATCGCCGGGGCAGGTGGGGCGGCCCACCTGCCGGGTATGACCGCTGCCAAAACCCATCTGCCGGTGCTGGGGGTTCCGGTTGAGTCCAAAAGCCTGCGGGGGCTAGACTCGCTCTTATCCATCGTGCAGATGCCCGCTGGGGTGCCGGTGGGCACCTTGGCCATCGGCCGGGCCGGGGCCATTAATGCGGCCTTGCTGGCAGTAAGTATCCTGGGCAACAAGTACCCTCAGTGTAAGGCTGCCCTGGGGCGCTATCGCAACGCTCAAACCCAAGCTGTGCTGGCTGAGCCTGATCCTCGCTCCGGGGGCTACTAAGACCGGGAAACGCACACCGCGAAGGCCCCTTTAGGTAGCCCCAACCCGCCCTTGTTGGGACATAATGGTACCTTGTGTTGAGGCTAGAACCTGTTTTTGAGGCGACCAGCTGGAACCAGATGGTCTCGTCGCTGCCGATTGCCAGCGCGCTGCAGTCGTGGGGCTGGGGTGAGGTCAAAAAACTTTCGGGCTGGCAGCCGGAACGCTGGGCGGTATTTGATGGTGAACAGCTGATCGCAGCGGCCCAGCTTTTCCGGCGGCGGTTGGGGGGACCGCTCTCGATGCTTTATGCCCCCCGCGGGCCGGCCCTGCGGGAGCTGGACGACCTGCCTCGGGTGGTTGAGGCCCTGAAGCAAAAGGCCAATGGAGCGGTGTATCTAAAGCTCGAGCCTGAAGCAGGTATCCCTGCCAATCAACCGGTTAGGGCGTTTCCAAACTGTTCCATTGAGGAGAGCATTCAGCCCGAGTACTCCATCTGGCTTGATCTAACGCTAGGCCACGAGGGCTTGTTGGCCCAGATGAACAACATGCACCGGCGCAACACCAGGCTGGCCGAAAAGCGTGTAGTGACCCGCATCGAGGGTATGGAGGCCTTCGAAGAGTTCTGGCAGTTGTTCGAGGAGACTAACCGCCGGGCCCGGCTCCTGCAGCACGCCAAAGCCTACTATCAGACCGTTCTGCACGAGATGAATCAGCCTTTAGGGGAAGCTTTTATCTCCATTGCACGCTTAGAGGGCAAGGCCCTAGCCGCCGGCTTGTTTGTGGCCTTCGCGGGAAAAGTGAACTACCTCTACGGTGGGAGCAGCCGTGAAAACCCCAGCGTTAAGGCCCCCAACGGCATGCACTGGGGGGCCATACAGTGGGGCATAGTGAAGGGTTATCGCATCTATGACCTATGGGGCGTGCCGCGCCGTAGCGTGGGCAGCCACGCTGCCGGTATCGAGGCTTTTAAGGAGGGTTTTGGCGGGCAACGGGTACGCTTTCCCTCCTATGATGTGCCCCTCTCGCCCCTTTACGGGCCACTCAAGAAGGCTTTGCGTTGGAGGAAAAGCTGGATCAACTACCGAACTCGAGGCACCACCCGCGATGTGCTGTAGGGTTTTGTGCCCTGAAGCTAGGGGTTATGCCAATGCTGGGGGCTTCCACTCTTGCATCTGGTTGGCTTTTGCTGTAAACAGAAAGCCCCGGGTAGGGGACATGCTCAGATAAGCTGGCACAAGGTTTGTGCTTGCAGTTGGTGCCGGAGCACCAGAAACAGCTCGGCTGTTGCCAGGGCGTCCCACAGGGCATGGTGCTCGAGGTGGGGGGGCAGGCCCAGCCGGGCCCGGGCTGCCCTTAGCCCATAGGGATAGGGCTCGCTGTGGGGCTCGAGCCGCCGCCGTCGCTCGCTCAGCCGGGTCAGCAGCACCGCCGTGTCCACCACCACGGGTTTTATCCAGGGCCGCCCCAGGGCCTTATAGCTTTGTCGCAGAAACCCCAAATCTATCGAGCCAAAGTGCAACAGCAGCACATCCTGGCCGACTCGTTGCTGTACTTCATCGAGTACTTCAGGCAAGGCGGGTGCCGTTTCTAGCTCGCAGGGCAGGAGGTGATGGGCCTTGATGCCCTCAACCGAAAGGGCCTTGAGGTGGGCTGGCCTCACCAGGCTGTAAAAGTGCGCACCGAACTCGATAACCCCATTTCGGATGGGAACCATCCCTACCGATAAAATCTGATCAGAAGGGTTCAGCCCGCTGGTTTCCAGGTCCAATGCCCAGTAGTTAACCGCGTTCCAGGCGGGACTTTTGCGAAAAGACCATAGGTTCATAGGGTAGGGGTTGCCAGGTGCTGGCGCGGCTAGCCCAGCCGGTCTGTTTGGAAGCGGTGGCTCAAAGACTCCTGCATTTCGCGTATCTGTAAAAAGGCCTCCTTGAGATGGCGGCGCTCGAGCGTAGATAAGCGCTCTAGTTGAATTTTGTTGTTGGGCGGGAGCCCCTGCCGCAAACTGGTAAGCTGCTGACGCAGCCTTAAGCGCATCAGAAAACCGAAGGCTTCAATGAGGGTCTCGGCCCCTTCCTGGCTCAGCTTGTTCTTGTGGACTGCGGCCCTTAGGCGCTCAACGGTTCCTTTGGCGAGGCTTCCTGCTTCCAGGGCATATACCCGGGCCAGGCTGACGATGGGGACGATACCCCCCTTCTTGATATCCACGCCACCGTCTTCTTCCTCAATTCGCCGGAGAAACCCGATGGGGGGCCGAAACTGCAAGGAAGCCCTGGCCAGGTGCGCCATAAAGATTCCCTGCTCCCCGCTGGTAGCTACTATCCTGTCCAGGGCCTCCAAGGAAAGCTCACCGTGGACCTTGCGGAAATCGAAGAAAATCTGGGCCTCGAGCAACTCCTGCGGGGTAGGGGTCTCGACCCAGTGCTGGAAGAGCTTTTGCCACTCCGAGATGGGTTTGCGCCAGTGGGTGGCCATATAACCGCCAGGGCAAGGAGGAAAGCCAACCTGAATCAGGCCGCCCACCACGTACTCTGCCAGCTCGGCAAAGTAGCGCCGGGCTTCGGGGCTTTCCTCGGCATAAGCCAGGGCATTGTCCTGATCGGTGAGCAAGGCCTGTTCCATGCGCCCTTCAGAGCCGAAGACAATCCAGGCGTAAGGCGTTGGAGGGGCACCCAGGCGCTTTTCGGCCAGTTGGAGTAGGATGCGGATCAACTGGTCGTTGAGTGCGCTAATGCTGCGGCCAATTTCGCTAACCCCCAGGCCTCCAGCAAGGAGAAAAGCAGCGATTTCACTGAGTTCCTTAGTATAGCCTTTCAGCTCATCCGGGCTGTGGGTTCGCTCGAGCCGCCGCAGCAGGTGAAGCGGGCTTCTGGCCTGCTGCTGCATCAGGACGGTATCGCTTATCACCCCCACGATCTTGCCGTCTTGCTCGAGGGGCAGGTGGTGAATGCCCTGTCTGACCATAAAGGATAGGGCTTCAAATAGGGGAGTGTTAGCGGGCAGGGTTTTCACCGGGCTGCTCATCACCTCAACCAGAGGGGTATCGGGGCCCTTGCCCAAAGCCAGCACCCGGTTGCGCAGGTCGCGGTCGGTCAGGATGCCCATGGGGCTACCCTCGACCAATACCGAGCTGATCTGGTGTTCGCGCATCACTGCTGCGGCTTTTTGCACCGTGGTATAGCGCGTTACAAATACCGGCGGCCGGGTTACCAGCTCGCCTACGGGTAAGCTCAGGTTAATGCTGGCTAGCTCAAGCTCCTCGCGCTGCGTTACCAGACGCAAGCGCTCCGCCAGCCCCTCGGTGAAAAAACCGGCGAAGGTGGGATGCTCCATTAGCTTGCGGAAGACCTTTTCAGGCCAGCGATAGACCAGTAAGTCTTCCTCGGCAATCACATCGAAAGCGGGTGCGTCTTGTGCAATGAGGGAGGGGTAGCCGAAAATCTCCCCCTCCTCTAGATGAATCACAGCCCGACCGTCACGCTCAAGGCGGGCCACGCCCTTTCGAATCATGTACAGGTGCTGGTTTTGGGGGCCGCTGCGCGATAAAACCTTGCTGTCCTTGGGAAAAAAGGTGATCTCCAGGCCCCGTTCCACCTGGCCCAAGGCCTCACGCGGTAAGAGGTGGAAGGGTGGATGTGAAATAATGAAATCAAGCGGATTCACAGGATTATTTTGCCGACTTTGCCGAGGGATTTGGCTCCTCTTCCGGCATCCGAACAATCAGGCCAGAACTAAGCCAGGCCGACAGGGGCAGGATGAGGCTCAGGGCCTGATTGGCTGCAGAGAACACTTGCAAGGCGTAGCCAAAAAGCAAGGCGGGCAGCAACAGAAAAAAGATTCTGAAAATTCGCTCGAGGCCAGGTGTGG
>Ga0308407_1001233_pt1 | contig 14452 bp, 14 predicted proteins | sample HotsprSampleMSe2_FD_203476 | JGI IMG/M metagenome (GOLD analysis project Ga0308407, IMG submission 203476) | Hot spring phototrophic mat microbial communities from Mushroom Spring, Yellowstone National Park, Wyoming, United States - 20060911_MSe2 ...
TGATACGTGCATATCAGGTGGGTTGTATCACACCAACGCGCTCTAAAGCCACACTGACCAGTGGCCAGATCGTGCGGTGATCGAGCACATTTTGATCGCGCCGAGTCCGAATTTCGATTAGATGCAATCCTCCGGCGAAACCGGTCTGTAATGCGGCATGCACTGTTGCCCAATCGGAGGCGAGGGTATACTGTGCGCCGTGTAGCGCCGCCAGTGGCGCAAAATCGGTGCCATGGGGTGTACCAAAGAGGAGTTCAAATTGATCGGTTTCACTAGCCTGGGGTAGAAACGAGAAGATACCACCGCCGTCGTTGTTGATGAGCAAGATAATTGCATTGAGTCGGTGGAGACGAGCGGCGATCAAGCCATTGGTATCGTGGATCAGCGAGAGATCACCTAGCGCCATCACCAGGGGCGTGGCGTCACCTGCGGCAAGACCGAGTGCCGTGGAAACCAGACCATCGATCCCGTTTGCCCCGCGATTACCGATAACGTGCAACGGTGTTGAGCGAGGGGCGAGAAACGTATCGCAATCGCGTACCGGCATTGAATTGCCGACAAAAAGCGTAGCCCCATCGGGCAGCCAGGCGCCGAGACGTGCAAACAACCCCGGTTCACTGATCGTCTCCTGGGCTAGCAAATGGGCTTGTATCGTTGTGCGTGCCGTTTGCTCGGCAGTTTGCCATGCCCGCAGCCAGAGCGTCGGCCCCTCGCGTTGCGATGACGCCAAAGCATCGGCCAGCGCTAGACAGAACCAGTGTTCATCCACCTGAAGATGTTCGCGAGCTAGGCTGGTTGGCTCACGCCAGCCGGCGCCACCGTCGATCACTATCTGGCGCGCTTGATGATGGTGCTGCAAATAGAGCAAGAGTGGTTTACTGGTTGGCATCGCACCAAAGCGTAACACAACTTCTGGCGCGTATTGGACAACGAAACGCTCATCACGCAAAAAGGCATCGTAAGTACCAAGGATGTAATCATCGGTATGCGAACCGTAGCGTACCCCTGACAGTGGGTCGGCCAGAACAGGAAAGCGTAGTCGATGGGCCAGGATCGTCAGCAATGGGCCGAGGTCGGCAGGGCAATCTGGACCGGCGATGATCAGACCGCGCCGATACTCAACTAGACTGCTCGCCAGAGTTGCCAATTCAGCGCCACCCAGCATCCGCCGCGCCGGAGTTACCTGCACCGATGACGGTGTCTGAGCCAGTAGCGTTGCCATCAGCGAACGATCAGGCACGAGCGGTTCGCGGAAAGGCAGATTGAGATGCACCGGCCCAGCCGGAGCACTCAGGGTTGATCCAATAGCTCGCCCCAGCGTGGCACGTAGAAACGGCAAGAGCGTCATCTGCGGAACAGGGAGATCAAAAAACCAGCGCACATTACGACCAAAAATGCCGATCTGATCGATTGTCTGCGGCGCACCGTTGTCACGCAGTTCAGGTGGGCGGTCGGCGGTCAGTAGGAGTAATGGGACGCGGGCAAGATGCGCTTCAACGACGGCGGGCAAGAGGTTGGCAACGGCGGTGCCAGAGGTGCAGAGGACGGCGGCAGGGTGATGACGAGCACGTGCTAAGCCTAGGGCGAAAAAGCCGGCCGAGCGCTCGTCGAGATGCATCCAGACCCGCAACGCCGGATGACGTGCTACGGCTAACGCTAGTGGCGTGCTCCGCGAACCTGGGCACACAACCACATCTTTCACCCCATGGGCTGCCAGACTTTGCGCAATTTCAACCACCCAGTGGGTCAGCGCCTCGATATGCGCCGTGACCTCCATACCCACCTCACTCAGCCGATCATCTCATCACTTGCACCGAGGGCTTCCAACATTGCCCGTAGCTTGATGCGGGTTTCGGCTAATTCCCGTTCGGGATTAGAAGCAGCCACGATCCCACACCCGGCAAAGAGCGTTGCCTCGTGTCGCCCGATCAGTGCCGAACGAAGCGCAACAGCAAACTCACCATCACCACGAGCATCAACCCAACCAACCGGTGCTGCGTACCAGCCGCGATCAAGCCGTTCACGTTCGCGAATCCATGCCAGTGCCGCCGGTCCTGGTTTCCCGCCTACTGCCGGAGTTGGGTGCAAGCGACCGACCAGATCAAAGATGTCGTAGCCAGGGCGGATGTGGGCAGTGATAGGGGTAAACAGATGCTGGACATTGCGTACCTGCATCACTGTGGGCGATTCTGGTGCACACACTTGGTCACAATACTCGGTCAGAGCCGAACAGATCATCTGTACCACAAAGGCATGTTCGGTACGGTCTTTCGTACTCTGCAACAAGGCCTCAGCGAAGGCGTGATCTGCTTCTGGTGTCTTGCCACGTGGCGCCGAACCGGCCAGAGCAGAAGCGTTAACCGTACCGTTACGCAACGCCACTAATCGCTCTGGTGAGGCACCGAGAAAGGTACGACCACCACGAGCAACCGCAAAGACAAAGGTGTGCGGGTAATGCTTACGCAACATGTCAAGCGTGGCGGCTGTATCAAACGGTTCGCTACTGCGCAAGCGAACGGCGCGAGCCAGCACCACTTTCTCTAACCGACCGGCGCGCAGATCGGTAATGGCATCGGCAACAATTGCCTTCCACTCTTCTGGATCGAGCGACACATCAACTTGTACATCGGTCGGCAACCGCTGTGGACGGAACGGCAAACCGATCAAGGCCTGGAGACGGCGGGCAGCGGCTGCACCTAGTGCCAGCGTCGAACTGCGCTCATCAACCATGCCACTCACCGTCAGCGTCGTTACATCACCGTGGCGTACAATCAGCAAGCGCGGCACAACGAGCAACCCCAGCGGATAGTCGCGCCACAACTCACTCGGAGGCTGGTCAGGATCAAAACGAAAACCGGCTACCGCCAGCGGCCCCGGCACCGGCAGATTGGGATCAACATCAATGACTGCCTCTGATACCAATTGTCGCCATGCTGCTGCACTGGCGGCAAAGCGGTTTCCCGATGGTGCTGGCGTAAAACTCCACGCCGCGCCGAGACCGGTCAGTTCGACATCAGCCGCCGGCGTACTCCAGAAGAATCGGTTATGCGTCACTCCGGCACCACGCGCAAACAGTGCTAACGGATCGCGTAGCCCAACCCGCGTTGTGACACTGACCAGCACCGGTCGGCCCAGGGCACGAGCACGTTGCCGCGCAATCTCTGCCGCGGCTTCCATCCGAGCGACTTCGCGCAAGGTAGCGGTTGTTACCCGCACCCCGATGAGAGGATTTGTCATACTACTACAATAATATATCCTGCCCCTCCCTGAGCAGTTCGCCAGCTAAGGGAGAGTTGTAAACTTCCTGTATGCATTGTATCACGTTTCGGTGGCAGGCTTTTTGGGGGGATGTATCGGTGGTATAATAACCAACACCTTTCCTGCACGTTGTTATCATTGTAGCTATCGTACTCGATGCCAGAGATTGCAGACAATGAACACTATCGTTACCCGTCAGTACAGTTTCGTGTTTGAACAGTACCGCAACCAAGATCAGCGATATCCTCTTCTCTTGCTCGGAGATGCGTCTCAGGTGCTCAGAGAAATTCCTGATTCGAGCATTGATTGTGTGATGACATCACCTCCGTACTGGAGAAAGCGTGAGTACGAGAATGGTGGTATCGGAGGCGAAAAAGATTTCCGTGAGTATATTCATCATATTGTCCGAATCTTTTGTGAAGTGAAACGAGTGCTCAAACCTACTGGGTCATTCTGGCTGAACATCGGTGATAGCTATCATCGCAAAACCTTACTCGGCATTCCGTGGCGGATTGCATTGGAGCTTATCGATCACCACGACTGGATTCTCCGCAATGCGGTGGTATGGAATAAAGTGAAGAGCGGGATGGATAGTACCACGGATCGTCTTGCGAATAGATACGAGATGGTGTTCCACTTCGTGAAACAGTCGAAAGGGTACTACTATAATGCTGATGCGATCCGTTCGCATCCACGCTCTGCAAAAGTCGTGAATGGATTCGGTTGTTTCAGCAACAGGTGTTTCCGGAATACGTTATCGACGTCAGATAGAACTATCAACTGCACTGTCAGAGGAAGAAAAACGCGCTGCTTATGAATCACTCGATAAGATATTAGCGGAGGTTGCTGCCGGTCAGATTTCCGATTTCCGGATGATTCTTCGTGGTCAGCAACGGACAACGCACTCAGACAGCAAACATGTCTCTGGTCGGGCAAAAGAGTTACACGAGAAAGGGTTTTACTTTCTACGTTACCATCCAAACGGCTGCAAACCGACAGATGTGTGGGATATTCTGCCAGAAGACTCTCAACGACGGGATAGCCATGTTGCCCCTTATCCAGTTGATCTGTGCCGGATACCAATCTTAGCGACGTGCCCGCCGGAGGGCATCGTGCTCGATCCGTTTTGTGGTACAGGAACAACACTCTACGCGGCGTACATACTTGACCGTAGATCTGTTGGCATTGACATTTCACAGAAGTATCTTGAGATTGCCATGGAAAGGTGTACAACTCTGCTTTACCCATCTCAATGATCCGGCCGTTATTGGTGATTCGATGCATCTTCACGTGTATCAGATGAGGAAAACAACTGATGAGTCATTGCCGATCACAATGCGTTCACGGTTGAGTACTGATGCTCGTGGAATTGCGGCCTGTTTAGGATTACAAGCAGAGGCCAGAGTCGAACTCAAGCAGATTCTTGAACTACTGCAAGCGAAAATTTCATCTGCTTCCCAATTTATGCCAGTATCATCTGATTGGATACAGCATTCATAAGGCCACACTCGCGTCTTCTTTGTGCTTTAGCGAAACATAAGGGGTTCAACGTGAAACGGAACGGCGCTCCCTCTCCACTTATGAAGCGAGAGAAGAAGCGGATGATCGCATTTGGGTGGTATGGTGGGAAGTATTCGCACCTTGACTGGCTCTTACCACTGCTCCCCCCGTGTCATCACTACTGTGAGCCATTTGGTGGTTCGGCTGCGGTGCTCCTGAACCGCGATCCATCACCGGTAGAGACATATAACGACATTGATGGCGAGGTCACGCATTTCTTTCGGGTGTTACGAGATGATCCTGACCGTCTTATTCGAGCGATAGGGCTTACTCCATTTTCGCGCGAAGAATTTGCTATCGCTTGCGACATCGATCCTGGCCTCGATTCGGTTGAACGTGCACGGCGGTTCTACGTGCGTGCCCGGCAAGTACGCACCGGTTTAGCCCAGTCAGCAACACTCGGGCGATGGGCGCATTGTAAGAACACGAGCAGGGCGGGAATGGCCGGAGTTGTATCACGCTGGCTCGGCGCCGTGGAAGATTTACCAGAGATTGCCATCCGTTTGTTGCGCGTTCAGATCGAGAATCGGCCGGCAATTGATGTTATTCGCTTGTATGATTCACCAGATACCCTTTTTTATTGCGATCCACCATACGTTCACGAAACGCGAGGCGATAATAATGCGTATGCGTATGAAATGACCGATGCCGAGCACCATGAACTGGCGCTTGTACTGAATGCCGTTCAAGGACTCGTCGCTATTTCGGGGTATGATTGTGAGTTAATGAACGATTTGTATCCTTCTTCCAGGTGGTACAAGAACATCGCTCCTCCTAGAACGATCCATTCGACCAAAGACTCACGAGTAGAGGTATTATGGACCAATTATGATCCGGCGAAGACTCGTCAAAAGACCCTCTTTTAGGTGAGAGCAATGGATAAACCTGATGATATTCTTTCCAACGTTCTTAAACGAGCTTCGGAAAACATTACCCAATCCTTCATTGGAAATACTGATATTCGCGAGCGAATGTATGCCGACAAATGAGAATCGGGCCTGTGCAAGGCTCTTAATGGCCTGGATGGTGGCTGCTATAGCTCGTCCAGATATTGATCCCGTGTACCGAGATCGGTGACAATGATGCTTTTTCGGGTCGCTCATATGGCGAACAACATATAACCCGTTTTGTCCACGACCATCGCTTACCGCTCAACTCAACGACTGCTTTTCTTACTCCTGCCTTCCGTAATTTGAACAGACCACTCACATTAGACTTGGAATTGATTGGTAGACCTCGCCAGATATACAAGGCGACTCTTCAGTTGCTGGACGATGTGTATCAAAAGAGGGTATCGGCTGAAGATTTGCTAACAGAAATAGTTCGTATATTATTGATTATTCGTGAAGAGAAAGAGGGGAGAATCAGAATCTTACTTACTGGGCTTTCAGCAGAAGAAACATTGCCATTATCGTCAGAAGAGATTATTAACTTAATCGAACAGCATCTCCTCTGTAAAAATGCAAGCAGACTTCCGGTTCTCATTGTTGCCGCTGCGTATAAATCTGTTGGCAAAAAACTTGGAGAACGTATGTCACTGCTACACAGGCATACTGCTGCTGATAAACAAACGGGTTCTCTCGGTGATATTGAGGTCTGCCTCGAAAGCGATGATCATGTTGTGACGGTGTATGAAATGAAAATGAAACGTGTTACTATCGATGATATTGACCGCGCAGTTCAAAAGGTTCAATCTGCTAATCACCGAATACATAATTATATCTTTATAACCACTGAAGCTATTAGTGATGATGTCAGGTCCCGTGCATCACAGTGTTATGAGGAAACTGGTGGAACGGAAGTTGTTGTACTGGACTGCATAGGTTTTCTGAGACATTTCTTACACTTTTTCCACAGGTCTCGCATTGAGTTTCTCAACGCTTACCAGGAACTGGTATTAAGCGAACCCGATAGTGCGGTGAGTCAACCGCTCAAGGAAGTATTTTTAGCATTGAGAAGAGCAGCCGAGGCTGGTAGCGAATAATCGTTTCGCGAAGTTTCTTTAACGTTCTCTTATCCGCCGCACCGCCTCGCGTAGCAGCGCAGTCAGGATGGCAGCATCGCGTTCGCTCAGTGCAGCACGGGAGATGATCGCTCGCAAGCGATGCCGTAATGCCTGGCCGTTCCCGCTTTTCACAAAACTGGTTGCGGCGATTAGTTCATCAAACACGCTTGCCAATGTATCAAGTGCAGCCAGCGGTGCCGGCGGTTCGATGATCGGTGGTGAGACCGGCAGCGGGCTGGCTTGTTGCAACTCGTAGAGTGTGATCAAGACGGCTTGAGCAAGGTTTAAGACAGGGTATTCCGGCGCCATCGGGATGCCGATGATCTCGTGGCACAGGCTGAGTTCACGTCGACTCAGGCCATTGCCTTCGCTGCCAAAAAGGATAGCGACCGGGCCGAACCTAGTTGCACGTTGACGAATCTCACCCGCCCATTGCCGAATATCGGTGCGCCACGGCAAATTGGGGTGCGGTCGGTCGGTGGTACCGACAAGATGTTGTATATCGGCGATGGCCTGTTGCAGATCGGGATATACCGCCAGGTTCGCCAGTACCGGTTCAGGGCGATGAGCTACAGCGGTAATCACCTCTGGCTCGAACGGGCATGGATCAACCAGACGCAGGTGGTGAACGCCGGTATTGAGCATTGCCCGCACGACGGCGCCGATATTGCGTGGATCACGCGGTTGATGAAGCACAACGATGATGTTCTTCATTTGAGGATGTAATAGGTTGCTCGCTTATCACCTACTTTGAGTAAGAGACCGCGATTGACCAGATCGGACAGATCACGCCGAATCGTCTCGGCACTGACATCGGGGTGCATCTCTTGCAGATCACGGTTGGTAATTCGTTGCTGTTCTACTACAAACAGTAAGGCGGCGATCTGGCGGTCGTTCAAGCCCATCCGACGCCAGGCGCTGGTATCGACCCCGCCGGGCACCGCTTCGGCCATTGGTTGACCCGGCAACACGACCAGAAAGCCGGCTGCTGTTTCGCGGAAGGTGGCCGGCGGCAAGCCGGCTGCCGCCAACTGACGAAGCATCCGGTCGATCCCATAGCCGAGCCGTTCAACCAAACCGAGATCGGCCAGCACCTGCACGATAGCCGGATTGCGCGAAAATCGTTCGGCGCGAAGATTCTCGAGCGTAACATGACCGGGTAAGCGACCCGGCGAGTAGACTTCAAGCCGATCACTGAACATCGTAATCCGAATCCCTTCCCCCCGGCTGCTGTAGTCACGGTGTGCCACTGCATTGACCAAGGCTTCACGAACGGCTCCAGGCGGGAATTGGGTCCAGTCTTCCCGCTCCAGCCCCACCATGCGCGAACCCTTACGCATATGGTCGTTCAACCAACGTTCAGCGCGCCGAATAGCCTCTGGAAGCGGAGCACAAATATCTGTTCGCTCGAAGATGTCTGCCGGTTCGCGACCATGGTACCGTACCAGGGTTAGCTCAGCCTGGGGAAAGCGAGCAGCGACATCGCGCCCGAAGAGCAGGAGGCCAGCATTGGTCGGAATGTTGTCGATCAGACAGCCACGTCTGGTTAAGAGTGCTAGCGGATCATCACCGGCAGGTGGCCCTACCCGCCGGGCGTAAGCTCTCACCAGCTCATCGTCCAATTCTTTTAAGGAAGCACCGGGTGGAATCTGACGTTCCCAGCCGAGGTCGGCGCGCTCGCTAAACAGCCGGTGCAGTGCTGCTGGGGAAAGTGGTTGATTGCTTGCCCCTTCACGACGCAGGTACCGCCCATTGACGGCATACACGTAGGGAAGGCCAGCCGGTACCTCCACGACTAGCACCGGTATCTCGTGGTAGACAACCAGTTGGGGAAGTGGGATGATTAACGGCGGCGTACACGAAAGGGCTGCTGCCAGGATCAACTCAGTTGCTGCGGCGGGATCACGGAGCGCAGCCAGATGTGTGCCACGCCCACCACTCACGACGACAGCACCACCATGGGCATTCGCCAGCGCGGCCAGGGTTTCGGCAATCTCAGCGATACTCTGCCGATCATGGGCAAAAGCAAGCCTTGGTCCCGGTGGTTGACCGGGAAGTTCGGTGAGAGGTGGCATGTCCATACAAACCTCCGCCATGGCGCGAACACACGTGCTATTATAACAGAAGTGAACAACTACCGCAGCCGAGAGTTGATGCACCAACTGAAGATTTCCGGCCACATACTCCACCTTCTGCATGACATGGGTCGCTGGTCGGCAATCTCGGGGAAGTAGAGAGAAAGCTCGACAGATACATCGTTACAGGTTGGTTATGCCATCTGCACGAACGCATGATACTATTACCATTATCAGTGGGGCCATCATGACGCCCATCACCTATTACGCCTATTACGCCGCCCTTGAGTACACTCAACTCGGCCCATCAACAGCACTAGCATGCAGTTTCTGGCTGGGCAGCGCACATCTGCTATCGGGTATTATGTTTTCACCCGATCTCGACATCGACTCGACCATTGATAATCGCTGGGGGATCTTTTTCTGGATCTGGCGACCCTATATGTGGTTCATCCCGCACCGGTCGTTCTGGAGCCATAGTTTGATTATTTCCCCACTTCTCCGACTCGGCTATTTTGTCATCGTAGTCTACGGCCTGCTCTTCGTGATGAGTTTGGGGATGAGTCAGATCGGTTTAATACCGCCGGCGTTTCACCGCGAGTTTGTTGAGCAGATATACACGCTGATCAAAACCAGGCCAGATGAGGTTGGGGCATTTGTGATAGGCTTCTGCACCGGTAGCGCTGCTCATACTATCGCCGATTGGCTGGTAACAAAGGGGTATTGGTTGCTCGGTAGGTATGGTCGGCGCTTGCGACGTCGCTACCGCGATCACCAGTGAGGGGAACGTTCTTGTCTCTGGCAGCGTCGCATACGGTGTACGTTCAGATATGGAGAAGCGGTGAACAGAAAGGGTACATACGATGCGTCTCCCGGCGAGTGATCGCTTTCTGATCGGGATCGTGGTGGGATCGGTGCTGTTGATCATCATTGCGGTGGTGATCGTGCTGAATCGTGCCACGCCAGCGTACCGTACCGGTAATGAACCGGCTGATGTGGTATTCAATTATCTGTTGGCTGTTCAGCAGGGAGATTATGAGCGCGCTTATAGCTTCCTCTCACCAACGCTGCCGGGGTACCCGCGCAATGTGCAAGAGATGCGTTCCCAACTGCCACCAGCGAATTTTTCCAACGAAGACGTCAGTTTTACGGTGATCAGTTCGCGGATCGACGGTGATTGGGCAACTGTGGACGTGCGCGAAACGACTGTCTATCGGAGTGGAATTTTTGGCAGCAATACCTCCACGGCTGTGTTTACCGTTGGACTTCAGCGACGTGATGGCATCTGGCAGTTGGTGAGCAATACGAATTGGCGAACATGGAGCTGGTGTTGGGAGCAGGAAGGGGGCTGCCGATGATGGTGGTCAGACGGTGGTACCTGTTTGTCAGCGCTACAATCGGCTTGCAGGGCTTTACCTGGTCATTCATCTGGCTGCTCTACGGTGTTTTTGTCACCAGCGGGCAACTCATTGAGACAACGGCACTGCAATTGGCTGCTTTGATCGTCTGTTTACCGCTCTGGTTAGGCCATTGGTGGTGGGCAGAGCGATTGGCTGACCGTTATCCTGATGAGCGTGCTTCGGGGATCCGTCAACTGTACCTGTACGGTCATTTGACGGCGTTTCTGTTGCCGCTGATCGGGAGTGTCACCGACCTGTTGAGCGTTCTGCTGCGCTTGCTCGTCAATCGGCCTCCAGCCGATCCGATGGCCCAATTCTGGTATGGCACCATTGCCTCATGTACCCTGGGAGTCCTCTTCACCTATCATGGTCTGGTCGCTCGTAACGATGCCCGGCTGGTGTTCTTGCCAGATGCGAGCGCCTTTCTTCGCCGCCTCTACCTGTTCGTTGCGGCAGGTGTCGGCTTGATCGTCTATGCCGGTGGTGCTGTCGGTCTCATCCAGGTGCTTGGCGCAAGCAGTGTATCTTCTCTGTCACGGCTCGTCGATGCGAGTGTCGGTACCATTGTCGGTCTTGGGGTCTGGGTCGGGCACTGGATGCTTCTCCAGCAACTCTTCGTCGGCGCCGATGAAATAGAACAGCAGTCGGTCTTACGCAAAGTGTACCTCTACCTGGTGATCGTGATCGCCAGCATGGTAGCCGTCACGAATGCTACGATAATCCTGGCCAGTCTCTTCCGCCAGGCCCTCGGTCTACCGGTCTTTGGTCAACTGATCGATGGGTTAGCGCCGGTTATCGTCGCGACGCTGATTGCGCTCTACCACGGCCATATCTTGCAGACTGACGCAACTCTCGTTTCCGAGGCGCCACGACAGGCCGGTATTCGTCGTGTGGCGTGGTATCTGGTGGCAGCGGTCGGTCAACTGGCTATGGTCGCCGGCCTGGGCGGACTGCTCAGCGTCCTCATTCGCAGTCTTGCGGGTGCCGGTGTCGTGAGCGATCTGCGTGAACCGCTGGCGTGGTTCAGCGCTATGATCATCGTTGGTATTGTGGTCTGGGGATGGTGTTGGCGTCGAGTGCAACAGATGGCTGCCCTCGGCGGTGAGATAGGGTTGCTGGAACGTAGCTCGCTTACCCGCCGAATCTATCTCTTTGGTTTTTTGTTTGTCGCCTCGTTAACCATCCTCATCGCGCTGATGTACATTCTCTTCCGATTGATCAGCATTGCCCTTGGTCAAACGTTTGCCGGTGACCTGGTTGCCGATCTTGCCCAGGCCATCGCATACAGTCTGATTGCCGGTGGTGTACTGGCGACCCACAGCCTTGCGTTGCGAACCGACAATCGGTTACGCGAAGCGGCTGAACGAGCGCGCCAGGCGCAGAAGCGGGCTGTGATCTTTGCCGAGGAAGCACTGGCGCAGCAGATTATGACGGCATTGCAGCAGCAATTTCCAGAATTGAAGCTGGCTATTGCCAGACAAGAGCCGGGTACCGATGACGCACAGCAACTGGCGACTGCCGACATGATTGTCGGTGCGTGGCGACCATCCGATGATCTCTCGCAGCTTACCCGTTCCCCGGCGTACAAATTGCTCGTCCCACTCGCCGACCAGAATTGGATGTGGATTGGTGTTGAACCGGCGACCGAAACCGACATCTCGCGCCAGTTGGTACAGGCTGTACGTCAGTTTCTGGCTGGTGAGCCACTTCGTCCGCAACGCGGGCTGAGTGCTGGAGTCGTGCTAGGAGGGGTGATTGCCGTTTTATTGATTATCCTGCTCCTCAGCGGCGCACTGATATTTCTATTCTCGTTATTTGTATTTTGAGTCCACTGCAAAAACTCACCATGGAGCACACAGAGCGCAGAGCATCTAAGATTTATGAGTAAAAGGATAATTTTTGGCCATTGGGTGCATGTAAGAAAAAATTCACAACCCTATATTCAATGAAAGATAACATTATCTTTAGTCTCCGTGATCTCCGTGGTCTCTGTGGTGAGAAGATCACCTTTTTGCAGTGAAGTTATTTTGAAAGCGTGATCGAATCCCTCGTCGGTGAGGAGAGAGAAGTGCTGATGACTCCCATATATCGAAAAGGTTAAAAGGGAGATGATGAGTGACTTTCGGCGAGGGTCGGTTCGGCATCCGTCGCAGGATCGTGTCGATCCAACGTCACATCGGCCAATGCCGTCGGATCGTTTCGTGGTTCAAGGTGGGTGAAGACCGTGCTGTTAGGAACAGCCGCCCGTACAGCAGCCTCCACCTGCTCGGCCATTGCGTGAGCCTGCTGAATACTCCAGGTGTCGGGCACCAGCAAATGGAACGAGATAAAGCGCCGTGCTCCTGATTGACGAGTACGGAGCGCGTGATAATCACATCCGTGATCATTCAGATTGGCAAGTGCATTGTGAATGGCAGTCAGTTCTTCTGCTGGCAATGCTGTATCCATCAGACCCGCTACGGCGCGCCGTACCAGCCGAATACCGGTAACGGTAATATGCAGCGCTACCACCAATGCGATCACCGGATCGAGAACATACCAGCCGGTCAGCGCAACCAGCCCAATCCCGACCACAACACCCAGCGATGTCCAGACATCGGTCAGCAAGTGTTGACCGTCAGCTTCAAGCGTGAGCGAATCGTAACGCCGCCCGGCTCGTAAGAGAACCAGGGCGACAATTCCATTGATTGCAGTGGCTACCCCGGCGACAAACAAACCGGTAAGAGTGTGTTCAAGAGGTTGGGGTGTCAATAGGCGCTGCACAGCCGTCCAGCCAATACCGGCCGCAGCCAACATGATAAGAATGCCTTCCAGGGCACCGGCAAAGTATTCAGCCTTGCCGTGACCGTAGGCATGATCCTCATCAGCGGGGCGGGCAGCAATCGTTAACACGAGAAGCGCCATCCCTGCTGTAACTAGATTTGTCAGTGACTCCATCGCATCGGCCAACATACCGATCGATCCGGTAAGCCACCAGGCGCTGAGTTTTAGGCAGATAGTGGCTGCTGCAGTGCCAATAGACAGCCAGGCATAGCGGGTCAGGGTTTGTCGTTCAATCACGGTTCTGCTCCACAGATGTTCTACATTCCGGTTTTCAGGATAACCGGTAAGCGGTGATTTTGGCAAGATCGCAGGCAAATCTTTGGTTGCCACAATCTGATGGTTTCGTGACCACGAAAAAAGGACATCTGGGATGTCTGAACTTGCTCTTGGCTTCTGTGGAACGCTATGCTGCAAGTATGCTTTTATGGTCTACAACGTTTGTGCCACAATGACTATTTTCCATAAGCTGGAAGTAATCAACGTAGGAATTGAGATTGTGCTGATCCAATGCTTTGCAGAAGAGATGTCAACAGGCGTGTCGTATTTCGAGCAGTTTGTGTGGGATTTGGAACAGCGCGGCGTTACTGATATAGATATACCGGTGCTGATATTGGGAGTAGCAGAAACGTAGTGAGCGACATCATTGTGTTTGAACACATTATCTCCCAGGCATGCCAGAAAAGATACGAGTGGTGGTGTATACTACGAAATGAACCAAGCAAAGATGTTGCACGGCAATAAAAGCAGAATCGTACATCACATCATTACCGAACCGATCAAGGTCTGTGAAAGGTGAAACGCGGTATGAAAATCTATACTCGCACGGGAGATAATGGCGAAACCGGTTTGTTCGGCGGGCAGCGGGTTCGGAAAGATGATCTGCGAGTGCAGGCGTATGGAACCGTTGATGAATGTAATGCGGCAATCGGTGTGGCGCGCGCCAGTGGTTCTGATCCGGCGCTCGATGCTGTGCTCGCAGTGGTGCAAAATCAGCTCTTTGTGCTGGGAGCCGATCTCGCTTCACCAGATGAGTCGCCGTATATTCCACGGGTCACCGAAGAAATGACCGCCTTCCTCGAAGCGCAGATTGATGCGATGGAGGCTGAATTGACACCCCTTAAGCAGTTTATCTTGCCCGGTGGGACGCTCATGGCGGCCCATCTGCATCTGGCCCGTACTGTTTGTCGACGAGCGGAACGGGTCACGGTGACGCTGGCGGCCGAGGAATCGGTGCGGGCCGAGATTCTGACCTACCTTAACCGGTTGTCGGATTTTCTGTTTGTGGCTGCTCGCGTTGCGAATGCCCGGGCCGGGCTTGGCGATGTACCCTG
>Ga0308407_1001234_pt1 | contig 14447 bp, 11 predicted proteins | sample HotsprSampleMSe2_FD_203476 | JGI IMG/M metagenome (GOLD analysis project Ga0308407, IMG submission 203476) | Hot spring phototrophic mat microbial communities from Mushroom Spring, Yellowstone National Park, Wyoming, United States - 20060911_MSe2 ...
CCGCGCCGCCCGTCCTGGACCGCGCCGGACGCCCCAGGAGGCGCGATTCGGGGACGATCCGACCCGAAGGTCGGGATGACCCCGCGCCGCCCGTCCTGGACCGCGCCGGACGCCCCAGGAGGCGCGAGTCGCGGGCGACCCGACCCGGAGGTCGGGATGACCCCGCGCCGCCCGTCCTGGACCGCGCCGGACGCCCCAGGAGGCGCGATTCGGGGACGATCCGACCCGAAGGTCGGGATGACCCCGCGCCGCCCGTCCTGGACCGCGCCGGACGCCCCAGGAGGCGCGATTCGGGGACGATCCGACCCGAAGGTCGGGATGGCGCCGCGCCGCCCGTCCTGGACCGCGCCGGACGCCCCAGGAGGCGCGATCGCGATTCGGAGGCGAGGCGGGCTCCTCTGCGCCCCCCGGCGCAGGACGGTTCCCCGCCTGCTCGCGATCATCCGCCGGGTCGGGCGCGCCGCGGTCCTCCGGAGCGGGAGCGCCGCCGCCAGGCGGCGCGCACCCGATTCGGCGCCGCGACTTCGGCGCCGCGACCGTTTTGATTTCGCATATGCGGTCTTTGCCTCCATAGATCTCCATGGGCGGGAAGCGTTCGTAAGAACGCTTCCCGCCATGAATCGAGTCACATGATCATCGCATAATCAATGAACTAATCAATGAACTAATCAATGAATCAATGAATCAATCAATGAATCAATCAATGAATCAATGATCATGATCATCATGATCATGATCCATGGGGAAAGCTCGCGCGCGCGCGCGAGGCATCATCGTCCGTTCCCTCTCGGTTTTCCATCTGTCGGAACGCAGCAGATGAGGCGGCGGGGGCATCTGTCGGAACGCAGCAGATGGGGCGGCGGGGCATCTGTCGGAACGCAGCAGATGAGGCGGCGGGCATCTGTCGGAACGCAGCAGATGGGGCGGCGGGGCATCTGTCGGAACGCAGCAGATGGGGCGGCGGGGCGTCTGTCGGAACGCAGCAGATGGGGCGGCGGGCATCTGTCGGAACGCAGCAGATGGGGCGGCGGGCGTCCCCACGTCGGGGCGGCGGAATGGCGTCGGTCGGAACACGAGCGCGGGATGGCGGGCGTCGGTCGGACGGCGACGGATGCCCGCGCGCGGCGGGAGCGCCGCGCGCGGCGTCCGCCGCGGATCGGCGGCGGACGGGACCTCAGCGGCGGGCGGGGTCGGCGGCGATGCGGCGCAGCGTCGCCATGAGGTCGGCGACGGTCAGCCCGGCGTCGTCGAGGATGCCGGCGGCGGCGGCGTCGCGCAGGGCGGCGAGGCACTCGTCGGCGAGGCGCGTCCAAAGCGCGGCGGGCGGCAGGGTCTGCGCCTCGTCGAGCATGCGGCGCACGTCGTCGGGGTTGTCGCGCCAGAGCGCCAGCATGAGCAGGATGACGCGCGCGGCGCGCGGCGGCGACGCGCGCAGCGCCGCCGCCAGGACGGGCGGCGTCAGATCGCCCGTCTCCCGGTCATCCGGCGGCGCCAGGGGAACGGCGGACGGCGCCGCCGCGAGGATCGCCACGGGGTCATCCGCAGGGAGATGCGGGCGCGTCCGTGGGGCGGGCTGCACGTTCCCGGTCAGCAGCGCAGCGGCGGCGTCGTCGGCGTCGTCGGCGGCGCCGTCGCCGGCGACGGCGCGGGCGGCGTCCGCCATGGGATCGAGCGACGGCAGCGCGGCGAAGGCGCGCCGCAGATCGTCGCGCGCGCGGCGCACGGCGGCGAGGGCGGCGAGCGCGGGGGCGGCGGCGTGCAGGTCGGCGATCGGATACATATCGATCTGGTGCCGCAAGCCGCGCCACCAGGAGACCGGCGTCGGGGTCGTCGGCGCGACATCGAGCATGGTCATGGTGTGCCGCGCCACATGGAGCACATCGCCCGGCAGGTCCACGCTCAGCCAGTCGGCGGGCGCGACGGTCGGACGGCGCGGGTCGATGGCGCGCAGGGCGAACGGCGCCAGCGGCTGCGGCGCCACGCCCAGACCGCCGGCGCGCTGCAAGGCGTCCGGGTAGGACGGCAGCGCGCGCAGCGCCGCCTGCGCCGCATCCAGCGCGGCGGCATACGCCGCGTGGGCTGCATCCAGCGCGGCGGCGAGCGCCGTTCCCGGCGGCGGCGCGGCGCGCACACGGTCGCCCGGCAGGCGACGCCAGCCGTCCGCCGCGCCCACCCAGAACCCGCCGCGCTCGTCCCGTCCGACCGGCGTCACGCGGATGAGCGGCGGCGGCGCATACGGCGCGTCCTGGAGGTCCAGCGCCAGCGCCTCCTGGCGCGGCAGCGGCCAGACGTCCGGCGGGAGGGTCGCCGTGTGCCGCCAGGCGGCGCGCGCCACGGCGACGGCGGCGGCTTCTTCCGGCGCCGCGCACGGCGGGGTGGCGTCGCCGCCGCGCGCCAGCACATAGCCGGGACGCGCCGGCCCCGACGGGGGGTAGCACTGCCAGCCGTCGTCCGCCAGCGCCGGAATCGGCGTCAGCGACGGCGCCGGGCGCGCGCCGCCCGGCGGCGCGGCGGGCGCGTCGTCGGGCGCTCCGTCTCCGGTGCGCGGCGGCGGGGACGGGGGAAGGCGGCGCCGCTCGTCGAGCAGGTCGGGACGCACCAGCATGAGCGCCGCCTGCGCCTGATCCACGACCTGGTGCGCCACGCCGATCTGCGCGGCGATGCGGCGGTTCGGCAGGCGCTGCAACTCCGGGTCGCTCAGCCAGCGCTCCGCCAGCGCCCAGGCGTCGGCGGCGGAGCGCGGCAGCCCGTGGCGGCGGTTCGCCCGCGCCGCCGCCCGCGCCGCCGTCAGGCGGTCCCCGTCCAGCACAACGCACGGCACGGTGCGCCGCCCGACCAGCGCCGCCGCCACCGCGCGATGCACCCCGTCCAGCACGGTCAGGTCGCCGTCCGGCGTGCGCCAGACGAGCAGCGGCGGCAGCGGCGCGCCGGCGACATAGGCGTGCGCCAGGCGCTGCACGTGCTCGCCGTCCAGCGCAATGCGCGGCAGCAGCGCCGGGTCGATGCGCAGCGCCGCCAGCGCCGTCGGCGTCGCGGCGGGCGCGTCCGTCCCCTCCTCGTCGGGGTCATCCGGCGCGGCGGCGAGCAGCGCCGTCGCATGCAGCGCCGCCTGCGCGTGCGCCGCCAGCGCCGGCGGCAGCGCCAACGGCAGGGATCGGAGGGATCGGTCGGACGGAGCGGATGGGTCGGATGAGTCGGATAGGTCGGGTCCTGCGGAGCGGGTCGTCATCGGGCGCCTCCTCTGCCGATCGGCGGCATCCGGCGTCGCTGCGGATGGCGCGGCGGCGCCGGATGCCGCGCCGCTGCGGATGCGCGCAGCGGCGTTCGCCGTCATGCTACCGCATGGCGGGTGGGATGCAATCGGCAGGAGCGACGACCCATGCTGCAGCGCAAGGATTCTCCGTGGCACGGGATGGATCGGGAGACGGCGCCGGACGATGCGGCGGACGCCGCGCTGTTCCACGCCTATCTGGAGGACCTGAGCGCCTGCCCGCGCCTGAGCGCCGCCGAGGAGCGCGCGCTGGGCATGACCGCCGCAGCGGGGCGGCGCGCCCAGGCGCGCCTGCACGCCGCCGTGCGCATCCCGCCCGCCGCCCGCGTGCGGCTGCGCGCCGCATGCGCCGCCGGCGTTGCGGCGCAGCAGCGCCTGGTCGAAGGCAACCTGCGCCTGGTCGTCTATCTGGTGCGCCGCGTCGCCGAGGAGGGCGCCGCCCTCGCCGACCTCATCCAGGACGGCAACCTGGGGCTGATGCACGCGGCGGCGAAGTTCGATCCCAACCGGGATTCCCGGTTCGCCACCTACGCCCTGTGGTGGATTTACCAGGCGGTGACGCGCGGGGCGCGCCGCCAGGCGCCGATTCGCATTCCCGAACGGCGCCGCGACCTCGCCGTGCGCGTCGTGTCGCTGGATCGTCCCGTCGGCGCCGACGCCGATTCCGACCCGCTCCAGGCATGGATTCCGGCGCCGGGCGACGATGGCGCCGAATGCGCCGATGTCGCCGAATCCGCCGCCCGCGCGCTGCTGCGCGCCGAGGTCGCCGCCGCCATTGCCGCATCCGACCTCGCGCCCGCCGAGCGACGGCTGCTCGCGCTCGCCTATGGCCTGGACGACGGCGCGCCGCGCTCGCTCGCCGCCGCCGGGCGGATGCTGCAGGTGAGCCGGGAGCAGGCGCGCCGCATGCACGCCCGCGCTCTGGCCCGCCTGCGCGCCGATCCGCGCGTCCGCGCCCTCGCCGACGCGCTGTTCCATGCGCCGGGCGCGGCGGCGGATCATTGCGCCGCACCGTCGGTCGCCGCGTCCGGTGCGGCGCAATGATCCGCCGCCGCGCCTCCCCGTCCGTCCGCCTGGAATGATCCGCGTCCGTCCGCCCGGAATGATTCGCCGCATGAGTCGCGCGGGCGTCAGGGGGAGGGCGACTCCCGCCTGACGCCCGCGTCCCGGCGTCGCGTGCGTCACCGCCCGAGGGCGATGACGAACGCGACCAGCAGGTGGGCGAACGCCGCCCACCACAGCGCCATCGCTGCGGTGGACGGGCGCTCGCCCGCGCTGACCTGGCGGACCGCCGCCGCCGCCAACACGGCGACGAAGACGGCGGCCGCCAGGCCGCTCTCTGCGACGGCCCGCTCCCAGAGGGGATGCGGGCCCGCCAGGAAGGTCGCCCCGGCGCTACACAGCGCCGGGACGACCCCGAACAGGACATAGACCATGGCTGCGGCCCGGAGACCGCAGCCGGCCGGTCGGCGCCGGGGATGCCCCGCAGGGCGATCCCGGCGCCCCCCGTCGCCGTCGGGCGCCGCCGGGAGGCGGCGACGGCGGGCGGGGCGGGCGGGGCGGGCGTCATACGACGCGCGCCCCGCCCGGACCGGCTGGTCCGGTGATGATCGGTTGTCGTCCATAGCGCCAGCGTAGCGCGGCGCGGCGGACGGATGTGGTACACTGAGCGCGAGTCCGGCGCCCGACGGGGGCGTCGGGCGCACGACGCCGCGTCCGCATGCGCCGACGGCGCGGCGACCGGGAGGAGGCATGGACAGGCATGGACGAGCCATGGTGGGCGGCGGCCGTCGCCGCCGTCAAGGACCGCGCCGACATCGTCGCCGTGATCCACGCGACGACGCCGCTCCGTCGCACGGGGATCGCCTACGCCGGGCGCTGTCCCTTTCACGATGACCGTACCCCGTCGCTCTTCGTGTACCCGCACCAACGGCGGTATCACTGCTACGGGTGCGGCGCGCGCGGCGACGTCATCGATTTCGTCATGCGCCGCGACGGGCTGGCGTTCCCCGACGCGCTGGCGCGGCTGGCGCAGGAGGTCGGCGTCGCGGCGCCGGTCCGCGCGTCGCCGTCCGAACCCGTCGATGCCGACCTGTGGGCGGCGGCGGCGGCGCACTGGGCGGCGCGGCTGCATGAGGACGACGGAGCGGGGGCGCGGGCGTACCTGGCGCGGCGCGGCGTCCCGCCGCGCGTCTGGGCGGCGTTTCGCCTGGGGGCGACCGGCGCGGCGCCGGATGACCTGCTGCAGGCGCTGGGCGGCGCCGGCGGGTGGCCGGCGGCGCGCCTGGAAGCGGCGGGGCTGGCGCGGCGCACGCGGGCGGGCGACCGCGTGTGCGACCGCTTCACACGGCGCGTCATGCTGCCGCTGCTGCGCGACGGACGCGTCGTGAGCGCCATGGGACGCGCCTGGACCGACCAGGAGCGGCCGGCGTATCTGGCCGGCCCCGGCGCCCCGACGGCGACCCTGCTCTACGGCGCCGACCAGGCGCGCGACGCCTGCGCGCGCACGCGGCGGCTGATCCTGGTGGAAGGGGCGTTCGACGCGCTGGCGCTGCATGCGCACGCCGGCGCGGACGGCGCGCCGGCGGCGGCGGCGCTCACGGCGAACCTGAGCGCGGCGCAGGCGCGCATGGCGCGGGCGCTGCTGGGCGGCGGCGCGCTGCTGCTGGCGTTCGACGGCGACGCCGGGGGCGCGCGCGGCATGCTGCGCGCGCTGGCGACGCTGCACAACGTCGGCATGGCGTGGGAGGCGGTGCGCATCGTCTGGCTGCCGGACGGGTGCGACCCGTCCGACCTGCTGCGCGCCGACCCGGACGCCTGGACGCGCGCGGTGGATGCGGCGCGGGAGGCGGCGCAGGCGCTCGGCGATCTGCTGCTGCGCGCCGAACCGCCGGTCGATGCGCCGGCGCAGCGCCGCCTGCTGGCCCTGGCGCAGCAGACGCTGGCGGCGCCGGCGCACGACCCGGCGGCGCTGGAGGCGACGGCGGCGCGCCTGGGCGCGGCGCTGCGCATGGCGCCGGATGCGGTGCAGCGGGCGCTGCAGGCGCCCCGCCGGTCCCCGCCCCCCCGCACCGGGGGGGGCGGAGAGGTCGGCGGGTCGCCGCCCGCCCCGCCGCCGCCGCCGCCGTTGTCCGCCGCCGACGCCGCGCTTCTGCGCATGGCGCAGGAGGCGCCGGATGCGCTGTGGAACGCCTGCGCCGCGCTGCGCATGGCGTTCGCGGACGATCCGGAGGTGCGCGATCTGGAGGAGGCGCTGGCGCTGCCGGAGGCGCTGGCGCGCGATCCGGGCGCGGCGGCGGCGCTGGCCGCCTGGCGCGTCGCCTGGCAGGGCGGCGCGCCCGCCGCGCCGCCCTGCCCGGATCGCCCGGATCGCCCGGATCGCCCGGATGGCGACGCGGCGCCGCTGCACGCGCAGGCGGCGCTGGATGCGGCGGCGCAGCGGCTGGCGGAGTGGATTCCGCCGCCGCCGCCCGGACCGGATTCCCATGCGACCGCGCAGGCGCATGCGCAGCGGCTGCGCATGCTGCGCGCGGCGCGCGCCGCGCTTCGGCGCGCCGCCGCATGCTTGACCGACGAAGCGGAGGATTGAGGAGGATGATGGTGAGGAGGATGATGGTGAGGAGGATTCATGATGAGGGCGCGATCCAACGCCGCCGCGCCGCGTGACGCGGCGCTCCTGCGCGGCGGCGCGCCGCCGGCGACGCTGCCGGCGCTGCTGCTGGCGACGCTGCTGGCGACGCTGCTGATCGGGTGCGCGGCGCTGCCGCCCGCCGCCGCGCCGGACGCGGCGGGGGCGGACGCGGCGCCGCTGACCATGCCGGACCCGGCGCGCCTGCGCCGGTCCGCCGCCGACCTGCCGCCCGCGCAGGTCGGCGCGTTCACCCGCGCGGCGCTGCGCGGCGGGCGCGACGAGGCCACGGCGCACTATCGCAGCGGCGCTGCCGTCATCGAAATGACGGTGCGCCGCTACGAATCGCCGCATGTCGCCGCCGCAGCGCTGGACGACTGGCGCCGCGCCGCGACGCCGGCGGCGCAGACGACGACGCATGCGCGCGGCATGACCGCCTGGACCGACCGCGCCGCCTGCGGGCAGGCGGCGGAAACCGTCATTTGCGCCGTCCTGCTGGCGCCGCCGGACGATGCGGCGCCGCTGCAGGCGTTCCTGGCGGCGCTGCGCTGGAGCGACTGAGGGAGGCGGTCCGATGCTGCGGGTTGCCTTCCTGGGCGGGGCGGGCGCGATCGGCGCCAGCGCCATCGCCGTCGGCGGTCCCGACGGGTGGGTGGTGGTGGACGCCGGCATGACGCCGGGGGACGGGGACGCGCCGCCCCGTCCGCCCCGCCTTGATCTGCTGGCGGATGCGCCCGTTGCGGCCATCGTCATCACGCATGCGCATGGAGACCATTGCGGCGCGTTGCCGCTCCTGGCGGCGCAGGCGCCGCATGCGCCGATCTATGCGTCGGCGGCGACGCTGCGCCTGCTGCCGCTCATGCTCGGCGATTCGCTGGCGCATATGGAGCGCGCGCACGCCGCCGGGGGACCGCCGCCGTATTGGACGCGGCGCGATATGACGCGCGCGCTGGCGCGCGCACGTCCGCTCCAGGCCGGCATCCTGACCGTCGTGCCGGGCGCGCCGCGCACGGCGCTGCGCGCGACCGCCAGCGGGCACATCGTCGGGGCGCTGGCCATCGGCGTGCGCACCCCGTGGGGCGCGGTCGTCGTGAGCGGCGATGTCGGCGCGCCACGGCAGCGCACCGCGCCGGCGCCGCAGCCGCCGCCGTTCATCGGCGCGGCGCTGCTGGCGTTGGAAGCGACCTATGGCGACCGCGCCGGCGCGGATCGCGTCGACGAAGAGCGGCGCCTGGCGCACGATGTGGCGATGTGCCTGGCGCGCGGCGGGCATGCGCTGATTCCGGCGTTTGCGCTGGGACGGGCGCAGGAAGCGCTTTGTATTCTCCACGCCGCCGCGCGGCGCGGCGATTTGCCGCCGGGGACGCCGATTTATCTCGACGGGCTGGCGCAGCGCATCGCCGCCGTCTACGCCCGGCAGCCGGATGCGCTCCATCCGGCGCTGGCGCCGCTGGTGGGCGATGCCGCCGCCGACCCGTTTCGGTCGCCGCCGACCTGCGCGGTGCGGTCGGCGACGCAGCGCCGCGCGGCGCTGGCGGGGCCGCCGGCGGTGATCATCGCCGGCAGCGGCATGCTGCACGGCGGCGCCGCCGCCGCCTACGCCGACGCGCTGCTCGACGATCCGCGCAGCGGCATCTTCCTCGTTGGCCATGTCGCCCCTGCCAGCCCCGGCGCGGCGCTGCTGGCGGCGGCGGCGGGCGCGGGAACCGTCGTGTGGGACGGGCGCATGCGGCGCGTGCGCTGTCATGCGGCGCGCTACGCGCTGAGCGCCCACGCCGACGCCGACGCGCTGGTCGCCTACGCGCGCGCGGCGCAGGTGCAGACGACGGCGCTGGTGCACGGCGACGCGGCGGCGCGCGCGGCGCTGGCGCAGCGCCTGCGCGCCGCCGGCATGGAGGTCATCCTGCCGGAGGACGGGGCGATCTGGACGCCCCCGTCCCGCCCGGCGGCGCGGGAGGCGCCGCGCGCCCGGCGCGGCGCGGCGGCGCCATGATCCCCTCCCCGGCGGCGCGGACGCTGCTGGCGACGCTGGCGACGCTGGCGATGCTGGCGACGCCGGCGACGCCGGCGGGTCCGGCGCCGCCGGCGCCGGACCCGCCGGACGGGGGACGCCCGGCGGCGGCGCAGCGCTGGGGCGGCGCGCCCTGGCATGCGGCGCCCGCGCCGCCGCCGGGCACGGCGCGTCCGCCGGACGACGCGGACCCGCCGCCGGGCGTTCCGCCGCATGATCCCGTCGTTCCGGACGGCCGGGGCGCGCCGGGCGTTCCGCCGCATGATCCCGTCGTTCCGGACGGCTGGGGCGCGCCGGACGCGCCGGATGCCGCCGCGCCGCCGCTGACCGTCGCATGCGCCGGCGCCCCGCCGCCGGTCTGCGCGCAGGCGACGCCGGACCGGGTCCGGCGCCTGGCCGCCCTGATCGACCGCCTGGCGCAGCGGTTGCGCGCGCCTCCCCGTCCGCTGCACGTGGACCTGACCGGTCCGCTCCCCGGCGGCGCCGCCGGCATGCTCGGCATCGACGGGCGCATCCGGATCGACGCGCAGCGCACCCCGCCCGCCGACCCGCGCTTCGTTGCGCTGGTCATCCATGAAGCGGCGCATGCGCTGCTGCGCGCGTCGGCCCGGCGGCCGCTGCCGCGCGGCGTCGAGGAGGGGATCGTGCATGCGCTGATGAGCGACCTGACCGGCGACGTCGCCGATTGGACGCCGGCGCGCATGCGCCCGACGCGCGCCGCCATCGACGCCTGGCCGGCGCGCGTCGCCGACCGCGCCGCGTATGGCGATGCCGCGCAGGTCGGGGCCTGTCTGCTGGCGCTGCTCGAGGCGCGCGCCGCCGGCGCGCGCCCGTGGCAGGACGCCGGACCGCCCCTCGACCTCGATGCGCTGGCGCGCACGGTCGGACTGGAGTCGGGCGCCGACCTGCTCCTGATCGCCGCGCTCGGCGCGCTGGATGCGCCGCCGGACGATGCGCCCGCCTGCGCCCCGCCCCGCCCCGTCGGACCGATCATGCTGACCCCGCCCGACGGACGCCGCCGCCTGCTCCACCAGCGCCAGCCGCTCCTGATCGGGCCGGTCGTCGGACCGGCGCTGCTCGTCGCGCAGCCGGACGAGGTCGTGCGCATCGGGCCGCCGCCGCGCAGCGACGGCGCGCCGGTCTGGTGGAGCGGCGCGCCGACCCATGCGCGCGTCGCCGCCGCCTGGCGGGTCGACCTGACCCGTGCGCACGCGGCGCGCGTCGAGCTGGAGGCGTGGGACCGCAGCGACCCGCAGGCGGCGACGGTGACGCTGACCATCGCGGCGGCGGACGGACGGAGCGCGCCGGCGGCGGCGCCATGGCCGCGCGGCGCGCCCCCGACGACGCCGGGGGCGGTCGCCGACGCCTGGACGCCGACGACCCTCGACCTGACCCCCTGGTGCGGGCAGGTCGTGACCGTGACGGTGACGCTGGAGTCGGGCGACCATCGCCCCGGTCACGGGCTGGCGCTGGCGGCGCCGGCGCTGGTCTGGCGCGCCGCCGACGGCGCCTGGCGGCGCGACCCGCTGGGGGCGCCGCAGGGCGGCGGCGTGACGCTGCATGGCGACGTGACCGCGCAACGCTGGCGCGCCGCCGGCGTGCTGGCGCAGGGCGCGACCATGACCACGGTTGCGCCGGAGACCGAGGGGGCGGGGGTCGTGCGGCTGCGCGTGCCGGACGGTGCGTGGGGCGCGCTGGTCCTCGTGCCCGACGCCGCGCCCGCCGTCGGTCCGGCCGGGGTGACGGCGTGGGCGGCGGCGCTCCCCCGCATGGCGCCGGATGCGCCCCCGCCCCCGGCGGAGCGATGATCGGGGCGACGCCGGACGGTCCGGCGTCAGATGCCCGCATGAAGGACGATGGAGGATGATCCAATGAACGCTTCCATGATCACGACCACCCGCGCACGACGGCGCCGTCCGGCGCGCCGCATGCGTGCAGCGGAGCGTCCGCGCCCCGGTGCGCCGCCGGCCCCGCTGCGTGATGCGCCGCCGGCGGTCTGGGTCGGCGATCTGCGCCAGGCGGCGCAGATCATCGCGCAGGCGCCGGATGACGCCGCCCGACGCCTGACGCTCTGGACGGCGCCGGACGCGCCGCCGGAGGCATGCCTCTGGATTGCGTCGCCGGCGGCGGCGGCGGCGGCGCTGGCGGCGTTCGGCGCGCGCTGCGCGCTGCACCTGGCGTCGCTCGAGGAGGCGCGCCGCCTGGGGCTGGACGCCGTGCTGGCCGCGCGCTTCCCCGGCGGCGTCGGATTGCCGCTGACCCTGCGCCGCGCGGCGGCGGCGGCGGCGCGCCATGCATGAGACGGCGGCGCCGCCCGTCCCGACCCGCGCACGGATCGGGCGGGCGCGCCGCCCGCGCGCCGCGCCGCCGGGGAGGAGTTATTCCTCCCCGTCGGCGTCCTCCTCGCCCCGCAGCCGGGCGAGGAGTTCCGGGGACAGGCGGATGTCGAATCCGCCGTTGCCGATAACAAAGATGATATTCTCGTCGTCCATACCCTCCCTCCTTTCTCCCGGCGCCGGATGCGCCGGGGGCGACGGTCGTCGCAGGAGGATCGTGGCGCAGCGGCGCATCCGGCGCGTCAATGACGGCGACGGAGGAGCGCGGCGGGGGGCGGCGGCGCGGTCAGGCGGCGATCGTCTCGTGCAGGTCGAGCGCAGCGGCGGCGGCGCGCAGGCGGGCGATTGCGGCGTGTTCGAGGGTGCGCAGGCGGCGCACCGAGACGCCAAGCGCGGCGGCGCGCTCCTCCTGCGACGGAGGTTGTTCGCCCGAGAAAAAGCGCAGCAGGACGGCGGCGCGTTCGTCGTCCGGCAGCGCGGCGACCAGACGGCGCACCTGATCGGCGATGACGCGCCGCTCGGCGAAGTCGGCGAGGGATGCGCCGGGCGCGGCGATCAGGTCGCCGAGCGGGGACGCGTCGGGATCGGCGGACGCCGGCGCGTCGAGCGACGCCGGCGCGCTGCGGGCGCCGGCGGCGGCGCGCAGCGTGGCCGGGGTGAGGGAGGCGGCGCGCTTGCGCGCCGACGGCGTGCCGCGCGCGGCGATGCGCTGCGCGGCCAGTGCGGCGGCGCGCGCCATGTCGCCGCCGGATTCGTCGAGGGCGGCGGCGACATGGCGCCACTCCTCGGCGAGGTACGCCGGCAGCGGGATGCTGCATGCGCCGCCGCCGGCGCGCTGGATGGATTGGTCGATCCATGGCACGGCATAGGTGGAGAAGCGCACGCCCTTCCGTGGGTCGAACCGCCGGACGGCGGCCATCAGCCCGATGGCGCCGGCCTGGATCAGGTCGTCGCGCGTCAGGCCATCGGCGCGCCCCATGCGCCGGCGCCGCTCCCAGGAGCGCTGCGCCCGGTGGACGACCAGGCGCAGGTTGTGCGCGACCAGCCGCTCCTGCGCCGCGCGGCCCCATGCCGCAAGGCGGCGCAACTGCGCCCGCGCCGCCGGCGGGATGCGCGGCGCGGCGGCGAGGCGCGCCTGCGCCTGGCGTCCGAGGAAGAGGTCCCATGTCAAGCGGACCTCCTCCGCCGGATGGAGCGGCGACGGCAGGCCGGCGCCATCGGCGGCGAGCGCCGCGATCGCGAGATCGGACGGCGATTCAGGATCAGGGGGGATGATGAGCGGAAGGGGGGCCTGGCGCAGCGCGCCGGGCGACGAATCGGCAGCAGATGCAGCCGGCATCATGGGAATCCTCCTGCCGCCGGACTCCGGCGGCGATCATCGCATGGCGTCGCCGTGCGACGCCGCTCCAACCAGAACCGCCCCCCGACGGGGGGGCGCACACCAAGATTGCGTCATGCACAGACCTGGCGGGAGTATGCCACAGATGCGGGCGCTTGTCAAGCGCCCGCCGGAACGTCGAAAGGAGCAGGAACGATGCCGATGACCATGATGACTCGGACGATTCGGACGATCTGCCGGACGGCGGCGCGGCAGCTGGCGCCGCTCCTCGCCGTGGCGCCGATCGTCGCGGCATGCGGCGGGACGGCGCCGCCGCCCCCCGCCGCCACCGTCGGCGGCGGGGTCGATCCGGCGCTGGCGGCGACGCTGGCGGCATTGCCGACCGTCCCGCCGCCGACGACGGCGGCGCCCCCCGGCGGCGCGCCGGCGCCCATGCCGACCGTCCCGCCGCCGCCGGCGCCCATGCCGACCGTCCCGCCGCCGGGGGGCGGCGCGGTCGGTCCGGCGCCGGCGGGACCGACGGTTCCGCCGCCGGTCGACGCCGACGGCGACCGTCCATCCGTGACGACCGTCCCGCCGCCGGGGGCGGCGACGCCGGACGGACGCCTGGGGGAGGCGACGACGGTCGATGGCGTGACCGTGCAGGCGACGCTGCGCGATCTGGGCGGCGACCCGCCGGTGTGGGCGCTCGACCTGGCGGTGCGGGTCGAGACTCCCCCGACGCTCCACTGGCGCCTGGCGACGGCGGCGGACGCCGCCGCCGGGCGCGGCGGCGGCGACGTCGTGCAGGCGGCGCTGGCGGATGCGACCGGGGCGCAGCGCGCGCTGATCGCGCACGGCGATGTCATCCTGTCCCCGGCGGCGCGCGGGCTGCTGCGCGCCGATTGTCCGCCGACGTCCGGCATGGCGGCGTGGGATCGCGGCGTCGGTCCGCACCCGCGCCGCCTGCCGCCCGGCGCGACGGCGCGCGCCTGGCTGCTGCTGGGCGACCCCGGCATGCCGCTGGCGGACGCGCAGGCGCGCGGGCTGCGCCTGGCGCTGCGCCTTCCCGGTCGGCGTCCGATCACGCTGGCGCTGACCGATCCGGTCGCGCCGGCGCCGGCGCCCCTCCCGACCCCCCCGACCCCTCCGAACCGGGGGGATGCGCCGCTGCCCGGCGGCGGACGCCTGCTCGATGCCGCGATCACGCCGCCGGACGAGGACGCCCCCTGCCCCGGCGCCCGGCGCGTCCGGGCGACGATCGGCAATCCGACCGACGCGCCGATTCCCATCCCGATCCTGATCGTGAGCCTGGACGGGTATCGCTATCCGCTGCCGCCGCCGGACGAGGCGCTGCTGGCGCCGGGCGATCAGCGCACGATCACCGCGTTCCTGGCGCCGCTGCCGCCCGATGCCGTCGATGCGCCGGCGCTGCTGCTGGCGCTGGCGCCGCAACGCGCCGATGATGCGCCGACGCCATGGACGGCCATCCCCATCCCGCCGATGGCGACGCTGCTGCCGGACGGGTGATCGGGCGGATCGGGCGCGGCGACGGCGGCGCCATCGGTGATGATCGGCGACGACAACGCGGCGGCGGTCCCGCATGCTGGCGGTGACGGATGACGATGACCTGAAAGGAGCAAGCATGTGATGCGCCGCCGGATGATGCGCCCCGCCCGGATTGCGCCGATGGCCGCCGTGCCGCTGGCCGCGCTGCTGATCGGCGTCGTGTTGGCCCTCCCGCTGCATCTGCAGCCGGATGCGTCGCGGATGTGCAGCGGAGCGGCGGGCGTGGGGATCGTGCATGCGCAGACGACGGACGAGTGCACCGATCCGACGGTTCCGCCGCCGACGGTTCCGCCGCCGACGGTTCCGCCGCCGAC